>ENA-OSEO01003166-OSEO01003166.1-sediment-metagenome-genome-assembly--contig:-NODE-3166-length-20270-cov-3.890606_pt1 | contig 20270 bp, 20 predicted proteins | sample MGYA00237883_ERZ534232 | MGnify/ENA metagenome assembly ERZ534232
GGTAAGTGGGGATTCCTCTCGGCGGTTTCCGGCAATGCCAACACCGAGTATCTGGTCGAAGGGCTCGGGGGGACCCCCCGGATCATGGACACGGGGCTCAAACTGCACGCCTGCTGCCGTTACAATCAGTCGGCCATCGATGCGGCTGTGGAAATCATGCGAACCCACGGGCTCTCATCCGACGATGTCGAAGCGGTTCGGGTCGAGACGTTTAAGGCCGCCTATCCGCTGGTGGTGGAGCCCTGGGAAGAAAAGATGGCCCCCAAAACCGATGTGCAGGCGCAGTTCAGTCTTCCCTACACGGTGGCGGTGGCGATCCTCAAGGGGCGGGTCTCCTTTGAAGAGTTCTCCGCCGATCTGCTCGAGGATGCGACGGTGCGGGAGATGATGCAGCGGATTACCGCCGGGCATGACCCTTCCATGGACCCGCTGTTTCCCAAGCGCTGGCCGGCCCGGGTGGTCCTACAGACCCGGGACGGTCGAAGCCTGGAGCAACGGGTGGATTATCCCAAGGGGGATGTGGAAAATCCGCTGGGCTGGGATGAACTGGTGGGGCGATTTGTGGAAAATTCAAGCGGCGTGTTTGATGGCGAAAGGCAAAAACGGATTGTGTCGGCCGTCGCGGACGTTCAGGCGCTTGCGCGCATGTCCGATCTGACGGACGCATTGGGAGAAGGACACTAAATGGCAGACGCAAAGGAAAAGCAGACGGCAGAAATGGAAAAGACCCTCATGCGGGGCAACCAGGCGTTGGGCGAAGGCGCGATCCGGGCCGGGTGCCGGTTTTTTTTCGGTTACCCCATCACCCCGCAAAACGAACTTTTTGAATACATGGCCCGGCGGCTTCCGGAGGTGGGCGGGACCTTCCTCCAGAGCGAGAGCGAACTTGCCGGGGTTCACATGATCATGGGGGCGTCGGCCGGGGGCGGTCGCTGCATGTCCTCTTCTTCCGGGCCCGGCTTTACGCTCATGGGAGAGGGGCCGACCTCGCTGGCCGCAGCGCAGCTTCCGGCCGTACTGGTCTGTGTCTCCCGCGCGGGTCCCGGGCTGGGCCGGATCGCTTCGTCCCAGGCCGACTACCGGCTGGCCACCCGCGGCCACGGGCACGGCGATTACCAGTGTCTGGTGTTCGGACCCGCCAGCGCCCAGGAGCTCTACGCGCTGACGTACCATGCGTTTGAGCTTGCGGATCTCTATCGGAATCCGGTCATCATCCTTTCAGACGGGATCCTCGGCCAGATGATGGAGCCGGTCTGGGTCGATGCCCTGCCCCCGGCTTCGCCCCCGGACAAGGACTGGGCGATCCGCGGCAAGGGGACGGGGGCACGGAAGGTGATCAAGGCCGCCCCCCACACCGACGATGAGCTGATCGACTGGAACCGGCAGTTGGTGAAAAAATACGCCCGGATGCGGGAAACCGAACAGCGCAGCGAGAGCCTTTACACCCAAGGCGCGAGCCTGGCGGTGGTGGCTTTCGGCAGTTCGGCGCGGATCTGTCTGGACGCGGTTTCAACCGCCCGGAGCCAAGGCCTGGCGGTGGGGCTTTTCCGGCCCATAACCCTCTGGCCCTACCCGGAAGCGGCGTTGCGTTCGCTTCAGGAGCAGGGGATCGGCAAGTTTTTGGTGGTCGAGGCCAACAACGGACAGATGGTGGATGATGTGCGGCTTGCGGTATGCGGCAAAGCGGATATCGTGCACTACGGCCTGGGGGGCGGGCACATCCTGAGCCCGGATGAGATCTATGCCGAGATCAAAAGGATTTATTAAAAAGAAAAGGACGCAATCATGAACGAAATGGAAGTTGTCGCCCGGATACCCGATGCCATGACCGAGGTTCCGTTCCCGTATTGTCCCGGCTGCTCCCACGGCACCATCCACCGGTTGGTGGCCGAAGTCATGGACGAGCTCGGGATTACCGGGCGGGCGGTGGGGATCACCTCCGCGGGATGTTCGGTCCGAAACTGGCGCCAGTTCGACTGCGACATGCTCATGGCGCTTCACGGCCGGGGGCCGGCCGTGGCCACGGGGTTGAAACGGGCCCAGCCCGGTGTGGTGGTGTTCACCTATCAGGGGGACGGCGATATGGCGGCCATCGGGACCGCGGAGATCATTCACGCCGCTTCCCGGTGCGAGCGGATCACCGTTATTTACGTCAACAACGGGGTGTTCGGGGCCACCGGCGGGCAGCAGGCCCCCACGACCCTGATCGGGGAAAAGACCACCAGTTACCCTGCCGGCCGGGACCCCAAGCACAGCGGGTATCCGCTGAAAATGGCCGAGCTGCTCTCCCTGGTTTCCGCAGAGGCCTTTATCGCCCGGACCTCCATCCACGACGTCAAGCACATCCACAAAACCAAAGCGGCCATCCGGGAGGCGTTCCGGGTCCAGATGGACGATGAGGGGTTCGGCCTGGTCGAAGTCCTGTCCGCCTGCCCGACCAACTGGAAAATGGATGCGGTGGGGTGCATGGAAAAGATCAGGACAGAGATGATGGACTACTATCCGCTGGGAACGTTCTCCACCGTCCGGAAGGGGGGGCAGGCATAATGGTAAAGGAAATACTCATCGCCGGTTTCGGCGGGCAGGGGATCATGCTGATGGGTCAGCTGATCGCATACGGCGCCATCTATGATGCGCTGGAAGTCTCCTTTTTTCCGTCTTACGGGCCGGAGATGCGGGGCGGTACGGCCAACTGCACGGTGGTCCTCTCCGATGAGCGGATCGGGTCCCCCATTCGCAACCGGTTTTCCGTGCTGATGGCCATGAATCAGGCGTCTCTGGATAAATTTGAAGACCGGGTCCGGCCCGATGGGGTGGTGGCTTTCAACGAGAGCCTCATCGCCGAGTCCCCCCGGCGAGGGGATGTAAAGGTTCTGAAGATCCCGGCCAACCGGATCGCAATGGCGCTGGGCAACCCCCAGGTGGCCAACATGGTGGCGGTGGGCGGGCTGCTCTCGACCCTGGGAATCTCCTTCAACGCGCTCTGCAGGGGATTGACCCGCGTGCTTCCCGACTACCGGCACCACCTGATCCCCCTCAACGAGGAAGCCATCACGCGCGGCATGGCCGCGGTGTCGGATAAGGAGGTGGCGTCATGAGCCGGGCCAAAGGAAGAATCGTCATCCAAGAGAGCCGGTGCAAGGGCTGCGGGCTGTGCATCGATGCGTGTCCGAAAAAGCATATCCGGCTGTCCGACCAGCCCGACGCCCGGGGAATTCGGGTGGCCTGCTTCGACGATACACACGAATGCACCGGCTGTGCATTTTGTTATACCGTGTGTCCGGATGTCGCCATAACTGTCTACCGGACGAAAGGGAAAGGGGCAAAATGAAAATCACCGATGTCAAAACCCATATCGTATCGGCCGCCATGCCCACACCGTGGCGGATTGGAAACTACGTGATCGACAAGGCCTTTGCCGTCCTGGTGGAGGTTTTTACCGATGCGGGGATCAGCGGGGTCGGGGAGAGCATCGGCCGGCTGAGCCCCAAGGCGGCGAAATCCATCATCGATGACCTGTTGGCCCCCTGCATCATGGGGGCAAACCCCATGGAAATCGAGGGGCTCTGGACCCGGATGTTCAACCTGATGCGGTTTCGCGGCCACACCCGGGGGTTTTTCCCCGAGGCGATCAGCGGGGTCGACATGGCGCTGTGGGATGTGTGCGGAAAGGCGCTCGAACTTCCGGTGCACCAACTGATGCTCGGGTGCAACCGGAGCGAGGTGCCCGCCTATGCGTCTTCCATATTTTTCGATTCCCCCGAAAAGATGGCTGAAAAGGCGGAACACCTTGTGGGGATGGGGTTTAACGCCATAAAGATCAAGGTCGGCCAGGGGGTTGAAACCGATACGGTCTGCATGAAAACCATCCGGAATGCGGTGGGGCCGGGCATCCGGCTGATGGTGGATGCCAACAGCGCGTTTGCCGCAGCCGATGCGGTCCGCCTGGGCCGGCGGCTGGATGAGCTCAACGTGCTCTGGTTCGAAGAACCGGTTCCCCCCGATGATCTCGAGGGATACCGGATGCTCGCCGCCAAGCTCGATCTGCCCGTGGCGGCCGGTGAGGGAGAGTTCACCCTCGATGGGGTCCGAAGCATTCTGGAAAACGGGGTTCGGGTGTTTCAGCCGGATGTGGCCCGGGCCGGCGGGATCACCGAGGTTCGGAAAATGGCCACCCTCTGCCAGGCCTTCAAGACGGCGTTCGCCCCCCACACCGGCGCCTCTTCGGCGGTCTGCATGGCCGCTTCGCTCCATCTTTCCGCGGCCGTGCCCAACTTTATGATCTACGAGCACATGGTGGGGCAAAATCCTTTGGCCGAAGCGCTGTTGAAAGAACCGCTGCCCGTGCCCAAAAACAGCCGGATCGCCATCCCCAAGGGTCCGGGGCTCGGTATCGAGCTGGATCGCAAGGCCCTGGAAAAATTCAAGATCGGCTGATGGAGAGATTGTTTTTGTTTTGTTCTGTCTGGGGGCCTGTGGCGTAAGCCTTGCGGCCGGATGCGACAAAGATGGATACGGACGCCGAGTCCGAACCGCAACATGACGCTGCGCAACAGTTCTGCCCCACACCCTCCACTGTTGCTTGGGCCAGACCCGCGGATTTGAACCATCCGGAGACATCCTGCCGGTTGAAACCCATCCATCGGTCGTGGTGTTCTTTTTTTAAAAATTCAACCGCGTGTTCATCCAGATCGGTAACGACCAGCATCCCGTTGACCCTCAATACGCGAGTCATTTCCCGGATAGCCATGGCCGGGTTTTCCACATGATGAAGATACATGTTGGCAAACACGTAATCGACCGATTCGTCATCGATGGGCAGGTGTTCCGCTGTCCCGATTCTGAAGTCTGTCCCGGCAAATTTCCTTTGAAGTTCCTGGATCATGGCCTCGGATTGATCGACGGCAATTACCTTTAGCCCTTTGTGGAGAAGCCCTTCGGTGACAAAGCCGGTACCGGCACCGATGTCGGCGGCCGTTTTACCCGGTTGTAGGTTCGCAACCGAATAGGCCTTTTCCCGGACGGCTTCCGAGAAGAAGCCCTGCCGCATCCGGTCCCACTGACCGGCCACACCGTTGAAATAATCCTTGCTGCTCCTCATGGCCCAGCTCCTCCTTTATAAAAATCGGTCGGTGTTTCATCGTCCCTCGGATCCCCCCGACACGCATGGCCCAGGGGGCTGACCCGTTTGTGCCAGCGCATCAACCAAAATCCCGAAACGGTCCAGAACATCGCTTCGAATCTCTTCGGGGATCGTTTCAAGCATCTTTCCAAAAAAGCCGTCGTTTTCACGGTTCAAGCGGTCGGCGGCCCCTTTCCCTTCGGGTGTGAGCAAAAGTCGAGTAAACCGCCGGTCCGAAGGGTTCGCCGCTCTTTCTACCAGACCGCTATGGACCAGACCCTCGATTGTGCGGCTCAACGTGCTCTTGTCCAATTCGAGACGCTGGGTCAACTCCATCAGCGTGGTCTCTGCTTGCGCCTCGATTTCAAGCAGCACATGGCACTGGGCCAGCGTGATCCGGCTGCCGCAGCAGCCCTTTTGTTGTTTGCCGATAAGACGTTCAAACCGGCGGAGTCGTTTCCGAAACGCTCGAATCGAGTCGATGTCCATTTTTCATGTCCTTTTAGTTTCATATGGCAACAATTGTATATTACAACCAAAAAAAATCAATATTTTTCTTTGCAGCATGAAAACCCCTTGCCGGGAGTGTCATTTTATACCATATAGGGGAACAAATTCGGTCCCAGGGGCAGGGGCATTTGACACCCCTGAGGGGGTTGGCTCTTTTGAAAGCCTGGCAAGTTGGAAATATCCGAACCGATCTAAAGTTCCTAAAATTATGCAGACGCAAAAAATCGTTGAACACATCGTGGATTGGCTGAGAACCTACGGTGAAACCGCCGGGATGAAGGGGTTTGTCATCGGGGTGTCGGGGGGGATCGATTCGGCGGTCACCTCCACCCTGTGCGCAAAGACCGGAAAGACCGTTTATCCGCTGAACATGCCCATCTACCAGGACCCCGAACAGGCATCCCTTGCCGAGGGGCACATCCGGTGGCTCGAACGGAACCATGCAAACGTCCGGGGGATCACCATCGATCTGACCCCGGCCTTTCAGGCACTTGAAAGGACCTACCCCCCCGATATCCAGGACGGGCTGACCATGGCCAACACCCGTTCCCGGCTCCGGATGGTCACGCTCTATGCCGTTGCTTCCCATCACCGAATGCTGGTGGTCGGGACCGGAAACAAGGTGGAGGATTTCGGGGTCGGGTTTTACACCAAATACGGGGACGGGGGGGTGGATATTTCCCCCATCGCCGACCTGATGAAATCCGAGGTGTACACCCTGGGCGAGGCCCTGGGGGTCATCGATGCCATACGCCGGGCCCCGCCCACCGACGGTCTGTGGGCGGACAATCGTTCGGATGAAAGCCAGATCGGTGCCTCTTACGACGAACTGGAATGGGCCATGCGGTATCAGGCCCATCCGTCGACCTGCGCGGAACCGAATCACCGGCAGCAAGCGGTGCTGGAGATTTTCCGCCGGTTTCACGGGATGAACCGCCACAAGATGGAACCGATCCCGATTTGCAAGATACCGGATTCGCTTCGCGTATGAAAATCCGCCTGATCGGGCTGCTGGCCTTCGGACATCTGGTTACCGACATCAATCAGGGGGCGGTTCCCGCCCTGCTCCCCTTTCTGATATCCGCACACGGCCTGTCCTATACGGCGGCGGCGGGCATTGTATTCGCCGCCACCGTCTCCTCAACGATCGTTCAGCCGATATTCGGACACGCCGCGGACCGGTTTTCAAAACCCTGGCTGCTGCCGGCAGGGGTTCTGGTGGCCGGTATCGGGATCGCACTGATCGGTGTCATGGGCAGCTATGCCGGGATTCTTTGTGCGGCCGCCGTCAGTGGCATCGGAATTGCCGCGTATCACCCGGAAGGTGCGCGGCTGGTCAACGCGGTTGCATCGAAGAACACGGCCACGGCCATGAGTGTTTTCGGGGTGGGCGGGACGTTGGGGTTTGCCATCGGGCCGGTGCTAGCCACCGCTGCGCTGCTTTACTGGGGATTGAAGGGCTCGCTGATCCTGTTGCTGCCGGTGGGGGTGACGGCCGTCATCCTTGCCGTTCACCTGAACGCGTTTACCGGTCCTGCGAAATCCAAAACAGATAAAAAACCCATGCCTTCGGGGGGGCCGGCAAAAGATGCCTGGGGGCCGTTCGGTCGTCTGAGCATGACGGTCATCGTCCGATCGATTCTCTTTTTCGGATTGAACACCTTTGTGCCGCTCTATTGGGTGAACGTGCTGAAACAGTCCAAGGCGGCGGGCGGAACCGCTCTGACCGTCATGGCTGCGGCCGGTGTGATCGGCAATCTGATCGGCGGGCGGCTTTCGGATCGGTTCGGCCCCCAACGGGTCATCCTCGCCGCTTTCTGTATCTTTACTTTCCTTCTTCCCGCTTTGCTCTGGGTAAAAAACCCCTACCTTGCGCTTGGGGTTCTGGCGCCGATCGGTGCCATGCTCTCTGCGCCGTACAGCGCCATGATCGTCATGGGCCAGCGCTATTTACCCAACCATGTCGGTTTTTCTGCGGGTATCACCCTGGGGCTGGCCATCACGGTGGGGGGGATTGCAACCCCCGTGCTCGGTCGAATCGCAGATCTCTATGGAATCGGGTCGGCACTGGCGGCGATCGTCTTTCTGCCCTTGCTGGCCGTCGGTTTCGCCCTGACCCTGCCCCCCCCGCCGTCCGCCATGCCGATTCAACATTCGAAATAACACAGCCCGGCGGAAAGCCCGCTTTCCCGTCGGGGCGTCCACACATGTTCGCTTATCTTTTCCGGCACCAGCGGATGGCTTTTCCGCTTGGTTATCCGGGTGGCTATGCGGGGGGCATCACCAGCGCTTGTCCGGTCAGAACCGTTTTGCCTTCCTGATTGGTGCAGACGGTCTCCAGACTCAGGCGATTTTTCTGCGCATCGATTTCCATCACCCGGAGACGGAAAATGAGGGTGTCTCCGATAAACACCGGTCGTGTAAATTGCAGCGTCTGGGACAGATAGATCGTGCCGATGCCGGGAAACTCGGTTCCCAGGATGCCCGACAAGATACCCGCCTGGAGCATGCCGTGGGCGACCCGGGTCTTGAACCGGGTTTGCCTGGCAAAGGCTTCGTCCAGATGGAGGGGGTTGGTGTCCCCAGTCGCTTGGGCAAACCCCTGGATCATCGCGTCGGTGATGGTCACCTGCTTTTCATAGGTCTGTCCGGGGCTGAACCGATCGATGGACATCCCGTTTGGCATGGGGGGCCTTTGGTCTAAGCCAACCGCTTGAGTTCCGCCCGGCAAAGCTCGATCTTCGCCGTTGCCAGTCGCTGATAATACCCCCGAATCTTTGCCTTGTCGCCTTTGGCAACGGCTTTGACCAGGTCCCCCTCCAATTCGGCAACCTCCAGCAGCCGGTAGTAGTCCAGGCTTTCTTTGAAATGCGCCAGCACGATGAGCCCGGTCAGGACCGGATGGTTGTTGGTCACATTGGCATCCTTGAACATCATGCCGTGCTCGAGCTCCACCTCGAGGCCCGCACAGAAATCCTTGGGGTCGATTTTCATCTTTTCCCCGTTGACCAGAGACAGGATTTTCTTCGCCTCGGCAAGAGAGACCTTGGCGTCTTTCTTTTTTGTCCAGTCGCTGAGTTTCAGCTCCTTGCAGACCTTGCGCACCTCTTCCACGGTGACATATTGGGGAATCTTCATCCGGACCTCCTTTGAATTGAGAATTCGACACCGTTAGTAGTGCCTTTTGGAAAGAATGTCAATTCGATACGGCAATCGTATGAAAAATGTTGACAGGCCGCAGCAACTTGGCTAGGGTAGCTGTGCACGTATGTTTCAGTCCGATGGCCGGGTGTATGTGCAGGGAACCCCATCGGGGGATGCGGTGTTTTGCGGGAAGGAAAAGGTCCTGAGGTGAGCCGGGTGCAACCCCCATCCAAAACTTCTGCTGTGAAGCCGAGACGTTCCCACCGATCCGCATGGGGGGCGTATCTGTTGTTGAGCCCCGGCCTGCTTTTGTTTGCCTGTTTTTTTGTCCTGCCCCTGGGGGTGATGTCCGTTCTCAGCCTGCTTTCCGGCAACCCGGTCAACGATCCGAATGTCAGCTTTACCCTTAAAAATTACCTAAAGCTCACCGAAGACATCTTCTATGTCGAGGTGCTCTGGGTCACCCTGAAAATCGGGTTCTACACCGCTGTCTTCAGCCTGCTGGTCGGATTTCCCCTGGCCTTCCAGATGGCCCGAACCCGATCCAAAACCATCCGGACGATGATGCTCATGGCGGTGCTCTCACCGATGCTGGTGGGGATTGTGGTCCGGACCTATGCATGGATGACGATCCTGTCCGATCAAGGGGTCATCAACGCCACGCTCAAGAACTGGGGGTGGCTGACCCGGCCCCTCCATCTGATGTACAACGAGTTCGGGATCTGCCTGTCGCTGGTTCATATTTTAACCCCCTTTCTCGTGCTGACCTTGACCGGGGTGATCGGCCGGATCGATTTGAGCCTCGAGGAGGCGGCACGAAACCTGGGAGCCGGCAAGGCGAGGACCTTTTTTGAAGTGACCCTGCCGCTCAGCATGCCGGGGATCATGGGCGGATCCCTGCTGGTCTTTGCGCTGGCCATCAGCGCCTATGTCACCCCGATCCTGATGGGCGGATTTTCGGTGATCACGCTTCCGATTCTGATCTATCAGCAGATCAGCGGGGTGTTCAACTTCGGCTTCGGGGCCGCGCTGGGGCTCATCCTGCTGCTGGTGTCCCTGGTGGTCGTCTATTTATATCATCGCGCCATGCGGCGGTTTGCCCGGGGGGTGGGGGTCTGAATGAAGACAAGGGGATGGGATATCATCGTCTTTCGGGGGGTGAACATCGCCCTGATCGGCTTTTTGCTCCTGCCGATCGTCGTTGTCATTCTTTTTGCGTTTAACTCCGCCGAGTTTATCGTTTTCCCGCCGGAAGGGTTTTCACTCCGGTGGTTTCACAAGTTTTTCACCGACCCGGATTTCATGGGCTCCTTTTTCAGGAGCCTCAAGCTGGCCTTTCTTACGGTTATCGTATCGACCGGTGTCGGAACCATGGCGGCCATCGCGATCGTCCGGGGAAAGATCCCCGGCGCCAGGTTCCTGAGCGCGCTGTTTCTCTCCCCCCTGATGCTCCCGGCGATTCTCACCGGGCTTGCGCTGTTCCAGTTCTATGTGATCATCGAAGCGGGCAGGACATTCTGGGGGCTGCTGATCGGCCATATCGTGGTGACGATCCCCTATGTCATCCGAACCTCCACCACGGTGCTCTACAATTTCGATATTTCCATCGAAGAGGCCGCCATGAATTTGGGAGCCGGTCCCTGGGACACTTTCCGGCACGTCACCCTGCCGCTGATTCGTCCCGGGGTGATTGCAGGATCGATCTTTGCCTTTATCGTATCGTTTGATCAGTTTCCGGTCTCGCTCTTTCTGGTGAATCCCGGCGAGAACACGCTGCCCATCCATCTGTTCAACTATCTGAAGTATTCGTTCGATCCGACGGTGGCTGCGGCATCCACCGTGAGCATCGCCATGTCGATCACGGTTGTCCTGGTTCTGGAGTTTACCGTGGGCCTGCAGGAATATGTCAGGCTCTAAGCGGGAAGCTTTCATGTGCTCGGCCCGGGATGCGATCCGAACCCAACGACCCTTGAAACCAAAAAAGGAGGAACCCATGTCCAAAGAATCCAAAAAAGGAATGACCCGAAGGACCTTTATCAAAACCGCCGGTGCTGCGGCCGTTGCCGCGGGCACCTTCGGATTTCCCGCCATCGTGCGGTCCGCACCCACCGAATTGAACGTCAGCGGATGGGGAGGAACCTGGTCGCAAATCATGAAGGCGTCGGTATACCCGGCGTTTGAAAAAGAGCACAACTGCGTCATCAAGACCGATACGGCGTTTCCCTTTGCCCCGAAGCTGCTGGCCTCCCCAAAGTCCAAGCCCTTCTACGACGTGATGCATGCCAATTCAAACGACCAGTGGAAGGTGGCGGTGGCCGGTTTTATCGAGGAATCCTACGATCCGAAGAAAGTCCCCCATATCGTTGACTTGCACCCCTTCGCCACCAGCGACAAGATCGCCGGGATTGCCGCGTTTACCTCGGCCATCGGCCTGGGATACCGAACCGACAAGACCGATTGCACGTTCGAAAGCTGGAAAGATCTCTGGGACAAGAAGTTCGCCGGTGTGCGGGGGACCTACGTGATCACCAACAGCCTGGGAACCTGCGCCTTTATGATGGCCGGAAAGGTTTTCGGAAAAGGTCTTGAGGATACCGAGGCGGCGTTCAAGGCCATGGAGGCGCTCAAACCGGTCAAGATGGTGGATTTTACCGGAACCATGGAAAAACAGCTCTTCTCGGGGGAGGTCATCGTGGGGGTCATCCACGATTCGGCCATCTGGCGGCATCTGGAAAAAAATGCGCCGCTGGCCTTTTCGGTGCCCAAGGAAGGGGTCCTGGCGCTGGAGCAGGTCTGGTCGGTCACCAAGGGCAGCCAGAAAAAGGAGCTGGGCTATGCCTTTATCAACCATATGCTCTCGCCCGAAATCCAAAAAATCGCCGTCGAGGGGATGTGGTACAACCCGGCCAACAAAAACGTCCAGCTCGAGCAGAAGTTCAAGGAGCACCTGTTCACCACCGCAGAGCAGGTCAAGCAGCTCGTCCAGGTGGACTGGAAATGGTACAACGCCAATGAAGACATTCTCACGATGAAGTACAACAAAATTTTCCAGGCACGGTGAAAACGGATAGACAAAGACGCCCGCAAAGGCCCAGAGGACCCAAGGAAATACACATAAAATCGGTGCAGGCCGAAGCGGGCGTGGACGGAGGATATTCCATCTTTGGGAATCGGCGTCGTGTGCGGATGAATTCATTCAACGCCGTGGAGCCCTGAGGGAGGCAGGCTGAACAATGGGTGAATCAGAGGAATCCTACTCGGTGGTGCTGGAATCGGTCACCAAGATTTTCGACCATCGTGTCAGGGCCGTAGACAACGTCTCGCTAAAGATCCGGGAGGGGGAATTCTTCTCCCTCCTGGGTCCCAGCGGCTGCGGGAAGACCACCACCCTGCGAATCATCGCCGGTTTTGAGGAGCCCACCGACGGAAGGGTCCTGATCGGCGCAAGGGAAGTCACCCAGGTTCCCCCCCACAAACGGGATACCGGCATGGTGTTTCAGAACTACGCCCTGTTTCCGCACCGCACCGTGGCCGAAAACGTGGCTTTCGGGCTGAAGATGCGCAAGGTCTCCAAGGCGGAAACCGAGCGCCGCGTGGTCGATGCCCTTCGGCTGGTTGAGCTTCAGGGGCTGGGAGACCGGCGCCCCTCCCAGCTTTCCGGGGGCCAGCAGCAACGGGTCGCACTGGCCAGAGCCATCGTCATCGAGCCGGCGGTTCTTCTGTGCGACGAGCCGCTGGGCGCGCTGGACAAGAAGCTTCGACAGTCCATGCAGTTTGAGCTGAAAAATCTCCAGAAAAAAATCGGGGTGACCCTGGTCTACGTGACCCACGATCAGGAAGAGGCCCTGACCATGTCCGACCGGATCGCCATAATGGAGGGGGGAAGGGTCACCCAGATCGGAGACCCGCTGGAGATCTACAACCGCCCGAACACCCGCTTTGTGTCCAATTTTATCGGGGATTCCAACATCTTCGAAGGCAATGCCACATCTGCGGGGGCCGGCGTCGTCCAGGTGGTCGGCAAAGACGGCCTGTCCATTGCGGCCCGATCCGATACGGTCACCCACGGCCAGCACGTAACCGTGGCCGTCCGCCCCGAGAAGGTCCATTTTGTCTCCCCCGGGGGAAGCGCGGATAACGAACTGACCGGGGAGGTGGAAAGCGTCAATTTTCTGGGAAACGCCATCCTGTATCGGCTCGCGCTGAACTCGGGCCGATTGATTTTGGCGTTGATGCCCAACAGCGGTTCGGTCCAGATCCACCAGCCGGGAGAATCGGTGCGGGTGGGCTGGTCCCGCACCGATGGCGTGATTTTAACCGACTGATTCGAGGCTGTTCAAATGGGAAAAACGTTCCGACTGGGCATCATCAAGGTCCTGACCAAGGACGATCCGCAACCGGAATGGCTGAACAACCACGGCCGGGTCCTCGAGCGGTATTATCCGGACATCACGACCGTATCGCGAATGATCCCCGGTCAATACGAGGGAATTTACGATCTTGCCAGCCAAAAAAATGCGGAGCCCAAAATAGAGGCGATGGCCCGTCGGTTGGCTGCCGAGGATGTCGAAGGGATCTTTGTCTCCTGTGCCGCGGACCCGGGCATCGAACGGATCCGGGTCTGGTGTCCGGTTCCGGTGGTCGGTGCCGGACGGCCGGTCGCACTGCTTGCGCTTGCCCTGGGGGTGCCGGTGGGGGTGCTCGGGTTGAGCCCCGAACCGCCGGATGCCGTCAGCCAGGCCCTTGGCGACAGGCTGTGCGGCGCCGAGGCCCCCGATGGGGTCACAACGGCAAACGACCTCTATTTGCCGGGGGCCGAAGAACACTTTATCGATCCTGTGCAGAGATTGATAAAAAAAGGGGCCCGATCCATCGCGCTGGCCTGCACCGGTTTTGCCTCCCTGGGCACGGCGGCCAAGCTTACCCGGCGGTTGAACATCCCGGTGGTGGACCCGGTGGTGGCGGCCGGTTCGATCATACGGTTTATCATGATGGAGAGGAGAAGGTGACCAACCATGTCTCATCACACATTGAAGTCCGAAGAGGAATGCGGCGATTTTGTGCGGGGATCCTGTTTTTTCGGCGTGGGCGGCGGCGGGGATCCGGTTGCGGGGATGCGGATGCTCAAGGAAGACCTTGAAGCCGGCATTGCGCTCACCTGGATCGATATGGACGAACTCGACGACGGGGCCATGACCTGCTGCGCCTGGGGTATGGGGTCCATCGCCCCGCGGGACCCCGGAGAAACCCAACGGACGATGAACCGGTTCGGGGTTTCCGGGCCCGTCCATCCGCGAAACCTGGCGGTCGCGGTTCAGGAGCTCGAGCGCTATGCGGGGGTAAAGATCAAAGCCATCATTCCGCTCGAACCGGGAGGGCGCAATGCCCCCAACCCGCTTTCCTCAGGCGCCCGGCTGGGGATTCCCATCGTGGATGGGGATTATGCGGGCCGTGCGATTCCGGAAATCGTTCAGATCACCCCGTGCATTGCAGGATATGCGCCCTGGCCGGCGACATCGGTGGATCCGTTCGGAAATGCGGTCATCATCCGGCAGGCCGTCACCCCGCCCATGGCCGAACGGATCGGAAAATACCTGGCCGTCGCGGCGTTCGGCAGCGTGGGGATGGCAGGGTTTCTGATGCCGGCAAAAGAAGCCCGGGCAGTGATCGTTTCCGGCACCGCGTCCCGGTCCCTTTCGGTGGGCCGGGCGATCCGCACGGCCCGGGAGGCGGGACGCGATCCGGTGGAAGCCGCAGCAAGGGAATCGGGCGCGCTTCTTTTTTTTAAGGGGACGGTATCCGAGAGAAAATGGGAAGACCGGGACGGCTACATGTTCGGTGAGAATACCGTTTCGGGGATCGATGAATTTTCCGGGCGGAAACTGAGGATCTGGTTTAAAAACGAAAATCATGTCAGCTGGCTCGACGATGCCCCCTATATCACCAGCCCGGATTTGATTGTCGTCGTCGATTCGATGACCGGCGAGCCGCTGACCAACACGGTCATCGAAAACGGGATGCCGGTCAGTGTCCTGGGGCTTCCGGCCCCACCGGCACTAAAGACCCAAGCGGCCCTGAAGGTGCTCGCTCCCGCCTGGTTCGGTTTCGACATTCCGTATCGACCCATCGAAGAGAGAATCTGAAAGGATAGAAAATGTCCAAAATCGTATTGACCGAAAAACATGCTGAAGCCGCTGTGTACGGCGGTGCGGTGCTGGGCGGCGGCGGGGGGGGAAACATCCCGGCGGGGCTGAAGCGCGCGACACTGGCCGTACAATGGGGAAGCCCCGTTTTGGTCTCGCTGGACGAATTTGACGACGATGCGATCCTGGTCACGGCCTCGGTGGTGGGGGCGCCGGCCGCCAAAGATCGGTTTGTCCGGCCCGTGGATCACATCAGGTCCCTCGAGCTGCTCCTGGAGGCAAGACCGTATGAACTATCCGGCATCATCGCCAATGAAAACGGGGCCTCTTCCGGGATCAACGGGTGGCTCCAGGCCGCGGCCATGGATCTTCCCATGGTGGATGCGCCGTGCAACGGGAGGGCGCATCCCACCGGGCTGATGGGGGCCATGGGGATCAACCGGGTCCAGGGGTACATTTCCATCCAGACCGCCGCAGGGGGAAATCCGGAAACCGGCCGCTACCTGGAGGTCATCGCTGAAGGGAGGCTCCAGGCCACGGCCAATATGATCCGGTATGCATCGGTCCAGGCGGGGGGCATGGTTGCGGTGGCGCGGGACCCGCTCAGCGCGGGATACCTTCGCAAGCACGCCGCCCCCGGGGCAACCGGCCAGGCCATCCGGCTGGGACAAAAGATGATCGAATCCCGGGATAAAGGGGCCGGGGCCGTCATCGCAGCCATCGTATCGGATCTTAAAGGAGAGATTGCCTGCCGGGGAAAGATCACCGCAATTACCCTGGAAACCGTGGGCGGATACGATATCGGGCATGTGGCGATCCAAGGGGAAAAAAACGCCGAGGTGACCTTCTGGAACGAGTTTATGACCCTTGAATGGGACGGCAAGCGGCGGGCGACCTTTCCGGACCTCATCACGCTTCTGTCTCTGGAAACAGGCCTTCCCCTGGCCTCTGCCGAGGTGAAAGCGGGTCAGGAGGTCGGCGTGTTGGTGGTGGATCGCAAGGATCTGATCCTGGGCGAAGGGGTCCGGATCGAAGAGGCGCTCAAAGAGGCCGAGGACGCCATCGGCCGCCCGCTGATCAATCCCTGAGGGGTGAACGGATTTTTTTGCATCCTCTGCTCTTTGGGGTGAAAATCGTGTTTCTACGGGTTTGTATCATGTGAAAAGGGAAAAAAATGAAGCCACCCAGATTAGGGGTACTTTACATCGGCCAGTCCCCCAGGCCGGAAAATGTGGGGGCGCTGCGCCGGATTTTGGGGCAGACGGTGGACATCCTCGAGGCCGGTTCCCTGGACGGTCTTTCCCTTGGGGAGATCGAATCCTTCAGTCCGGACGGATCAAACGACACCCTGTATACCAAGCTTCCCTCGGGAAAAGAGGTGGTGATCTCCAAAAAGGTGGTCACTCAGCGCGCCCAGGCCCACCTGGATGCCTTTGAAAAAAAGGGGCTCGATGTCGTTTTGATGTTCTGCACCGGCGCCTTTCAGGGTCTTCACACAACCGGCCGGGTGATCTTCCCCTCCGCGGTTCTGGAAGGTTTTCTGCCCGCCGTGCTCCCCAAAGGGCGTTTGGGCGTTTTCACCCCGCTTCCCAGCCAGGTCGAACAGACCACCCAAAAATGGCGGCGCCCCGGCTGGGAGCTGACCGTAATTCCGCTGATCCCCTCTGCGGACACCGATGCGCTGATCGCGCCCGCCGCAGACAGGATGGCCGGGGCGAAACCGGATCTTATCGCGCTGGACTGCATGGGATATACCCAGAAGATGAAAGAGCGGATCCGAGACCGAACCGGTGTTCGCACCGTTCTGGCCGTAAGCCTTGCCGCGCGTGCGGTTCAGGAATTGATCGACTGAGGGTATGAATTCACCCTTGCCGGGACAGATGTATTTCAGAGGAGACCATGTTCATCCCCCGGGTATTCCATGACGGGCAGGAGGTGTCCCGGCAGCAGCCGTGGGGGGGCATCCACCTTCCCTTTGTCGACCTTCTCATCGTCTGCGGCCAGGGGGTGTATGAGGACGGGACCTTCTATGGGGAGTTCCATGACCGGGACGTGTACGTTGAGCATGCCTTGAAATTTCCTGAAACGGCAGAACGGTTCAATTACACCGTCGTGGTTGCCTCGGGTGGATTTACCCAACCGCAAGCCCCGTGGCTATCCGAAGCCGAGAGTTTTTTGAGGATCCTGAGCGATGCCCATGCATCCCCGCCGTTGATCCCGGTGATTCTCGACGAGGCGGCGCTCGATAGTTCCGAGAATCTGCTTCTGGGGTTGATGACCGCCAGAGCCGCGTTGGGCAAAATACCCATCCGGCGGATCGGCATCTGGGCGGCCTGGAGGTTCAAGAAATGGCGGTTCAACCGAAATGCGGAGGCGCTGGGGATTGTCGAAAGAACGTATTTCCATGGGTTTTCATCCAGCACCGCGACCAATGTCCAGGTCCCCCCAGAGGATGCCAGACAGCCCACGTGGGCCGAATACCGGGGGGATTCCGTCGAATTCGGGCTCTTGAGGACCGCGGAGAAGGAAGATAAACGGCGGCAACGATGGCAGAACAATCGGTTTGACCCCTCACGAGACGCGTCTTTGCCCGAGCTGCCGGAAGGCAACCGGCACCTGTGGGCCAGAACCATCGGCACCGATTCGACCCCGCAGGCATTCTACGGGGGAAGACTCTGCTCGGACTACAAGAACCGGTTGGCGATGTTTCAATCGTTTACGGGAACATGGAAAGCGATGGAGCGGATTTCGGGGGGAGCACATCCCGGTGATACCGATTTAAAAAGCGCCTTTCTGGGTGAGGTCATCCGACCCTTTCGGGCCGGGCAGGCCTTGGGTTGACGCCAAAAGCCGGCCCGATTCCGATCCGGTGTCAAATGTTTTGGATCACCTCCAAATTAGTTGGTGATCCAATAGGATTCAAGGGTTCCAGGGTTCCAGGATTCGAGTGAAAAATCCGCCTGGGATGGAAAGGGTTCGAATGCCGGTAAGCGAAGCGCGGAATCAATAAATGCTTAAGAATTACAAAGAATTAAAAGTCTGGCAAAAGTCCTATCAGCTATCTCAATAAAGAAGGCTCGTCAGAACTTCAGCGAGATATCGGAAAGGTCGAGAGGATGCTGAAGGCTTTGATAAAATCATTAGAAAACAAACACTTGAACCCTTGAATCCTCGAATCCTGGAACCCTTTCTCCCGACTATTTGGGAGAAGAGCCAATCAAATTTGACCCCCATCACTTCCGATGCACCAGCACCATGGTAACGTCGTCGAACTGCTCGGCACCGGCCATGTGGGCGCTCAGCGCATCGACGACCCGTTTGAGCAGCACCGCCGCATCCGGGGCCGGCGCCGCCAAAAGGCCCAGGAGGCGGTCCCGGGAGAAAAAGGCACCGGCGGCATCCTTGGCATCGGTGGTGCCGTCGGTGGCCGCAAACAAAAAGTCCCCCGGGTTGAGCTGCACGCACCCGGTTCGGTAGACGATCTCCGGCATGGCCCCCACCGCCGGGCCGGTGGGGCCGAGCTGGGCCTTGACCCCCGATTCGCCCACCAGGATCGGTTTTTCATGCCCGGCGTTCACGTAGATCACCTCCCCGTCTTGGGGGTCCCATACGGCGATGAACAGCGTGGCGAACATGTTGGCACGGTCGTGGGTTTCGGCCAAATAGTCGTTGGTTTGGGTCACCACCCCGGTCAGGGCCCGGGCCACCGGCTCGCCGCTTTCCCGAACCTGTGCAAACCGCTGCTGCGAAAACGCCCGGACAAGACTTCGGATCAGGGCCATGAACAGCGCGGCCCCCACCCCTTTGTCGCAGACATCGGCAACGACCATAACGATCCGGCCACGGTCTCCGACGGTAAAGACATCGTAGAAATCACCGGCCACCTGGCGGGCGGCCTGAAAATGCGCGGCGATCTGCCAGCCGGCCGGCTCGGGCAGCCGATCCGGGATAAACCCGGCCTGAATCTGGCGGCCGATTTCAAGATCCCGTTCGAGCACCTCCCGGGCCTTGTCCGCTTGGGCATACCGCCGGGCGTTTTCGATGGCCGAAAGCACCTGCACCGAAATCAGGGTTGAGAGCATCATCAACACCGGTCGGGCCATGGGAAGGATCAGGTTGGCGGTTAAAAACATCACCCCTGCCGTCCCCAGATAGATCATCGCCATGCCGACCGCGGCCAGCGTGAGACGAAACGGCGCCAATCGCAGCGAGGCCGCCGCAATGGCCAGCACCGCGGCCAGTTCGATGACCAGCATCCCAAGCCCCGAAGGTTCTTTCAGAAAAGCGCCCGTAAGAATCGTATGGATCGCATGGGAGTGAAGCCCGCTGAGGGGAAAATCCGCATCCACCGGCACCGGACCGATATCGGTCGCCCCAGTGGAGACATCCGATACGATCACCAGTTTTCCCGAGAGCTCGGATTCCCACATCGCCAGCTTTTCCGGGGTATCAGACAACCGGACAAGGTCCGAAAACCCGTAGTGCCGCATCGTCCCCCAGGGGCCGATAAAGTTGATGATCATGGCTCCGGACGCATCGATGGGAATCACCACATCCTCGGGTGCATTCCGGTCGGGCCGGACCGCCCCGGCGAGCCGGATGCAACGACCGGGTTGCACGGAGACGCGTTCGGGGGGAACCTCCAGATAATCACAGACCACCCGGAGCACCAGGCTGGGATAATATCCGTCCTTGAACCGGACGACCAGCGGGATCCGCCTGAACACCCCGTCCGGATCGGCAACCGCACTGATCACCCCCAGGCCTCTTGCCGCGGATGCCAGGGCCGGGAAGGTCGGCATGGGATGCACGCCGAAATAGAGGGTGTCCGGATGACCCTCCATCCGGATCGGCCATGCGGTGTCCTTGAGGTATTGCCCGCGGGGATCGGGCCGGGGGATCTCCTTTCCGGGCAAAGGATGCTTGAGCAGCCGGAAGCCCGCGCCAAAGTAAACAGTTTCGGCCTCCGAAACCGCCGAGATCAGGTCGCTGTCCCCCGGATCGGTGCCGGGAGCGGCGAAAATAAAATCGAACACCTGGGCCGCAACCCCCACCGCGCCCAAATTCCGGATGACCCGGGCATGGACCGACCGGTCCAGATACAGGCGCCCCAATGCCTGGAGGCTGCTGTCGTTGATGTCCAGGTGAACGATGGTGTCGTTGTAGGCCGGTTTAAAAGAAGCGGTGCCGGAGCGGAGATGAAACAGCCAATCCACGGCCCTGGCATTCAGGCCGACAAAAATCGAGGGCAAAAGCCCGAATGCGATATAGATTGCCGCCACCGACGCTGCGGCGATGATCCCCCTTTTCCGAACATTCGGGTCAAGGCCAATGCTCATACGGATGGCTCC
>ENA-OSEO01003168-OSEO01003168.1-sediment-metagenome-genome-assembly--contig:-NODE-3168-length-20265-cov-8.764761_pt1 | contig 20265 bp, 18 predicted proteins | sample MGYA00237883_ERZ534232 | MGnify/ENA metagenome assembly ERZ534232
CTTCTGTGAAGGACAACCGTTCACAACCTCCACCTTATTCGGAGCCCAAAATGGTCTTGACCACGGGTAGGGGTTTACAGAGAGTGGCAAGACCGTACACGTGCAATTGACGGACAACGGTCAAGCCCTGGTCAATCCCGACATGGGCTGGACGATGCACTACTACTCCAACATCATCACAAACTACGGCTCCAAACTTGAACCCTCTGACACACTCGAAGATTTTCCGGGTCTTTCGACGGTATACCTGCGTGTGCCATGGGCCTTCGTCGAGCCGGACGAAGGGCATTACAACTGGTCCCTGCTCGATACACCCGCCCAGCGATGGATAGACAAGGGCAAGCGGATAGCAATCCGCATCACTACTTCAGAAAACTGGATGCGTTACGCAACCCCAGAATGGGTAAAAGAGGCCGGAGCAGAAGGCTATTTTTACCAGTACGGTCAGGGCAGAAAGGCTACTGGTCCGTCCTGGGACCCCGATTTCAACGACCCTGTCTATCTGGAGAAACTGGACGCATTCCTTGCCAACATGGCCAAGCGATACGATGGCAATCCACACGTGGCGTTCATCGACATCGGGACATTCGGTCTGTGGGGCGAGGGGCACACCCACGCAAGCAGCCAGGTTCCGGATGAGATCCTCTACAGCACACAGAAAAGGCACATTGACCTCCATCTCAAACACTTCAAGAATACCCTGCTCTGCATCAGCGATGACTTCGCAGGCCATAACCAGCCAGGACGCAGCTTTCCCATCACCGACTATGCCTTGCAGAAGGGCATAACTCTGAGAGATGACAGCATCATGGTCCAGCCGCCACCCCGCAGCTGGTATCATGCGGAGCTTGCCAGCAGTTTCTGGCCCAGATTCCCGGTCATCCTGGAGCACGAACATTACGGAAGCTCCCTGCAAAGAAACGCATGGGACAAGGACCTGTGGCTCAAGTCTGTAGAAGACTATCACGCCAGCTATATGTCCATTCACTGGTGGCCCAGAGTGCTCTTGGATGAAAACAGGGATGCCATTGACAAGATCAACCGCCGCCTGGGGTACCGCATCTGCCTGAAGGAAGCGTCCTGGCCTGAGTCTGTGAAGATCGGAGTGCCGTTTGAAATCACGACGACGTGGATGAATGCCGGGGTGGCACCCTGCTACCCTGGCGGCTACATCGCGTTCACGATCAAGGACGACCAGCCGGGAATCGTCTCAACGCATACCAACGAGGCGTTTAACGTGAGGGATCTGCAGCCCACACCCCCAGGCGAAGAGAAAGCGATGACGGTCGTTACGAGAGTCAACGTAGCCCCACGGTTCAAGCAGAACTTTGCACGAAATGTGAGACCTGGACAGTACGACATGTACGTTTCAGTGGGGAAGCTGGATGCTACCCCAACAATCCAGCTGCCACATGATAACGAGGATGGCCATAAACGTTACAAACTCGGCAGGACAACCCTGCTCCCACGCTAGTACGCACTATTTCGCCTCATCCTCAAGGGCAATGCGGCGGTGAACTGAAGCGACACTGCTTTCCCCTTGCACTCCCCCTCAGCCTGCGGGAGAATACCCATCAGAGGTGCAGAACCACGGCGTTGGTGAACAAAGAACGATTGGGGATGGTCAGGGAGGTGGTCAAGGAGAGGTGTATATCCTGTCAATCAAATAGGGATGCATGATCATGTTGATACCTCCTGATGAAGCCGATCTATTCTTTGCCCTGTATGCCTCAGTGATCGGGTTTGCGGCGGGTCGGTCTGGCGATATCAAGGGTGTGAAGGATGCCGCCACTTTTCGATCTGCCCCAAATGAGGTCAAGGCTCAGGCACGAGACTATTTCCTGGACCATGTGGATTGCCTTCCAGACTACATGGAGCAAAACCCGGAGGGGTTTGGCGACCATGAGCTGAGCTATTTCGCCCACTGGTCCCATCTTGTGCAGGGCAATCTCATTGTCGAGCGAGATTTGAAGAAATACACGGTGTTCTTGACAACTGACGACCATCCCAAGGCCTACGGGGTATTGGGTCTCACGGACGAAATCGTCGATCTTGTTGCCTATCCTCTCCCCATGCTCGTCAAGGCGGTACTGCTTCCTTGGAAAGACCGAATCATCTGGGATGGGTTCTTCTCGCACCATAGCATCGTGCTGGGACCCGGGATACGGAAGAGTATTCGCGAGTCTTACCGTCGGGCCAAGCAGGCCGGAATAATCACGTCGCTCGACCCGGCGTGGAAACCGCCCAAGCCTACAAGCTCTGCCCAGAAGCCCAAGACCCTCACCATCTGTCGTTTCCTGAAGAGGAAATGCCCGAAGATGGTCGCGGAGTTCAAGGCGACTTACGGCGAACCCCGGATGGAACTGGCAGGAGATGCCGCCCGTGAATATGGTCCTTGGTCTCCTGATGGCACTCCCATGATCGATGCAGATCTGTTACTGATCTACGGCAATATCATCCGTCACCAGGTTCTGTATGTGTATGGCAAGGAGGGAGTGATTATCTGTGTGTCCGTGGTCGATCCGACCGATTGGAGCCGAAGTGACTTTACCCCCTACAGGAGACGCTGAATGCCATTCAGAATTGGGGATGCCGTAAGGGTCAAGGATGCCGTGATGTGCCCGGATGATGACTCGCTGTGTGTCGGTGGCTGGCAAGGAAGGATCTTCCATATCGACGAGGATCTTGTCGGGGTTCGATGGGACAGCATCACCCTGAAGCAGATGCCAGTGGACTATATTCAACTTAGCGAGGAGGAAGGGCTGGATTGGACAATGATGTACCTGTCTGTGGATGAGGTGGAACCGGCTAAGCCACGGGATTCAGCTGACGTGGCAAACGACGTTCGAGAGGAAATGCAAAGCCTATTTTCCTGGCTGGGAGAGGGGGAAGAAGGAGAACGCATCTTCAACGTCATTGCCAACGCCGATGATCCCCTCGAAGGGTGGAGCCTCTACCTGACCCGCCAGCTCACCTTCCCCTTCGATGCCGTGGTCAGCGAACCCCAGGACCAGGGTCCTCTTGTTCAAGGGGACGACGTGACGGTGCACGGCATCATGGAAACCGATGACCTCTGTGGTGTTCTGGTCGAACTCACACATAAGGGAACACGTTACCTCTTCCCCCTATGTGATCTGACTGTTCAAGACAAGAAGTCCTCCAACCATCTTCCAGTACATGACTATTGTGTGTGGTTCGCCAATCGGTGAAGCGGTGAGCCACAGGACTCAGAGGTGTCCATCAGCCTTCACAACTGCCCCATTATAAGCTCTTTTATAAACGAGACTAAAAGAAAAGAACAGACCCTACCCAGACTGCCCCTGATATAAAATAATAAAACCTGTTTATTTAAAACAGTCATAATTAACGTTTTTTGAGATTGTGAGAGTAGGGTCGATAGGGGTGCAACGGACAAGCGACAGAACTGCAGTCTCTAACCTCTGTTCTGTGCCGCCCCATGCACTCCAGGCAGAATGCCTTGACGGCTGCTGATCGGCTTCTCCCTGTCATTGCCTTTTTGTAGTTCTTCTGGTAGACCGTCGGCTTATCGTTCCGTCGTTGTTGGATTCTCTCATCCATCCCTTTCTCCTTACACAGAAATCCTGCTGTCCAGAATCCTATCGAGAAGAATGGAAAATCGAGTTGAGCTGCGACAGGAAGATGGGGCCAATTTCCGTGAGGTGTTGCTCAGGAGGATGAAAGAGGGGCAGGAAGGACTGGAAATCAGGGTCAAGTGGCAAGAATTGCCAGTTGAAAGCAGAGCCTTGACAATAGTAAGCGAATCCGGGATAATGCGAAAGGCTTACGAATGAAAAGTGAAACATCACAACTATCATTGGATACACACATGACCACGGCCAGTAAGTCCGACTTGCCGTTCTTGTCGCTGGTGCCATTTTTCCTCATCACATTCGTGATCGCCTGGACAGTTCTGACCCTGTTCATCTTTCTGCCTGATCAGATGGTTCATTTCTTCGGCCAGTTAACGGGCCAGCATCCATTGTTCTTTCTGGCAGTCTGGGCACCCGCAATCGCAGCCTTCATCCTTGTTCTGTACCACACCGGCATTTCCGGATTGGCTCGTTTTCTATCCCGCCTTTTCCTCTGGCGATGCTCTCCGGCGTGGTATGCTTTTCTACTTGTCGGCATTCCGCTGGTCTTCATTGGCGGCTCGGCGATGAGAGGAAATCTGTTTACTGATCCATTTCCGTTTCCATCGTGGCAACCACTTATCCTGGCGTTGTTCCTGGCCGCCATCAAAGGACCGGTCGAGGAGTTCGGTTGGCGGGGAGTTGCACTGCCGATTCTCCAACGGAAATTAGTGCCACTCTGGGCCGCACTGATACTGGGGGGCATCTGGGGCCTTTGGCACCTTCCGGCATTTCTTCTCAGCGGTACACAGCAAAGCCAATGGTCGTTTGCCCCGTTCGTCCTCGGTTGCATCGCCTTGAGCGTAATCGTCACTCCGTTGTTCAACGCTTCGCGGGGTAGCATACTATTAACAGCATTCTTTCACTTCGTTTTGATGAATCCTGTTTTACCTGATGCCGAGCCTTATGACACGTACATCCTCGTTATAGTTGCAGCGGTGATTGTTTGGTTTAATCGCCAGACCATGTTCACACGTCAGTATGCCGTAACAGAAGTTGTTCCCGACCCCAAACCCGTCTCTGGACTGTCCTGACCACTGCCTATAGAATACCTCCCCATGTGGCGAACCCAATGTGGTGATCGAATTCTCCATGGCCAGGCAACTATCCTGTTGGCGGAATGTGTGCTCTCCCTGCTCGATAACGTCCTGCCACACGGGATGGCGGGCATGAATCCCTGTGAAAGGGTTTTCTCATGAGGATGTTTTGGATAACCGGTGCGATCTGCTCCCTTCTTGTTTCTGGAGGCTGTCCGATGCGGACACGACCACAAGAACGCTCATCTGAGGAAGGATACTACACAGTCTATCCCATTGGCACGGTTGAAAGGAAGGACGGACGAACGTTGATCGTGCTGGATGAGAAGTACCAGGCTGGCTTGAAGGGTCTGGAAACGCATTCGTATGTGGACGTGGTCTATTGGTTCGACAAGAACGACACCCCGGAGCAACGAGCCATCCTGCAAGTGCACCCCAGGGGCGACGTGAGCAATCCCCTGACGGGCGTGTTTGCCACCCACTCTCCGGTACGACCGAATCTCATTGCCATAAGCCGATGCAACATCCTCTCTGTCAGTGGGAACGTGATCGAAATCGCGGAAATCGATGCCTTTGATGGTTCTCCCGTGCTGGATCTGAAGGGGGATTTCTTCAGGTTCTATAAGCCGCAGACCCCGTAGGTGCTGGAAGGAACACTGGGTATGGACACGAGCATACAGGAGCAGTTCACCGGACTCTGGAAACGGTTCTTTGGCGAAGCAGACCTCCCTGTTGCCTTCTTCTACACGGATGAGGTCAAGGGGGTGGACCAGGTCCCCCCTTCCTTCGGGCACAGGTGCATCTTTGCTGATTTGTTGAGGGTGGCCAAGGGGCAATCCCTCTGTTTCAGTGCGGAGTCCATTGGCTGTTTTGGCGGCAGGAGGTATCTCGGCTTTCCCTCAGAGATGATGCCCCAGTTTGAGTATTTCCTGTCTTGTGGCATCCCTGGAGAGCTGGAAGGTGAGCGGTACAAGAAGACCCCTGAGTTGGTGAAGGAGTTCATGAAGGACGCCCCGCCCTTTGAGGCTCCAGGCAAACTCATCGTGTTCAAGAGATGGGACAGACTCCAGGAGGAGGATGATCCTGAGGCCATCATCTTCTTTGCCTGCCCGGATGTGTTGTCCGGTCTGTTCACCTTGGCGAACTTCGATAAGTCAGACTTGAACGGGGTGTTTGCTCCCTTCTCTGCCGGGTGCGGTTCCGTTGTGCAATACCCCTATCTGGAAGGCCAATCGGACCATCCAAGAGCCGTTCTGGGCCTATTCGATGTTTCTGCCCGTCCGTTTGTTCCTGCGGATGTTCTGAGTTTCTCCGTGCCGATGGACAGGTTTGTGACGATGGTCGGGAACATGGAGGAGAGCTTTCTGATTACAGAGTCCTGGAGGAAGATCCAGAGGAGAATTGGCCAGGGATAGCAGGGGAAAACAAAAAAACCAGGCCCACAGATTTCCCCGGTGAGCCTGGTCAGAACATCTTCTCACCCAAGGATCAGACCATATCCTTCAGGTTCTTCAGAGGTCGGATCTTCACCACGTTCCTTGTGGGTTTGGCTTTGAAGGTGGTCTCTTCACCGGTGAAGGGATTGATGCCCTTTCGAGCCTTGGTGGCCGGCTTTCGAACGACCGTGATCTTCGTCAGACCCGGCACACTGTAGGCCCCAGGACCGCTTCGTCCCAAGCTCTTCTTGATCTGCGTGGTCATCGCCTCAAACACGGCGTTGACATCCTTTTTCGTCAGTCCCGTGGCATCGGCAATGCCTGAGACGACCTCACTCTTGGTCATGGGCTTGACAGCTTTCTGTGCGGCTTTCTTCTTTGCCATTTCATGCTCTCCTTGCACAACACATAGGGACACAATCCATTGGGCTCCGTTGAGCCGGACCGCTTAACAACGGGAACTGGTCAGAAATGTATCGGAGATTAGAAGCCTGTCAAGCAGGAAAAGAAGCAATCTGCTCCTCAGGGAGAAGGCCCACGTCGAAAGGTTCCTCATTTCTCCCCTTGCAGGGGTCTTGCCCCTGTGGGAGAATGGTTTGCCCATGATTGACCAGCACGACAACCAGAGGATGTACTGCCGGATGCTGGGGCACGAAGTGCCCTTTGCCTATTGCAGGCAGGGAGCCTTGGGGCAGCCCTGTCGAAGAATCTTCGACTGTTGGTTCGGGGAATTCGACATCCAGCAGTTCATGCAGGACCACTTCACGGCAGAGCAGATCCAGGCTCTTCTTGCCCCGCCGACTGACAAGATGGTTTCACTGGTCGAACTGATCCGCAAGGCCCAGGAGAATGCCGATGGCACGGAAGAAGAAGGATGATTCTCAGAAAGGACAGCGCAGAGTCCAGTTCCCTTCCTTCACGGCTGAACAGGCGGACTCTTTCATTGAGCTGGTCAAGGAGCGGTTGGGACCAGACGTGGCAGGCATCATAGACGGGTCTAGCCTGAACATGAACCACCTGGTGCGGTTCATGCATGTCTCCCACCTCTGCAAAACCCGGAGAGACCAGATGGGGCTGAGCATCAAGGAGGTATCGTCCCAGCTTGACATTCCTCAGTATCGTCTGAAGGCCATCGAGGGGAACCAACTATCGACCATCGTTCCTGCCTTCCTGGGCAGGTATGTGGAGGTCTTGGGCTTGGAGGAGGAGTTCCAGCACTGGCTGGAAAAGAACCAGGATGTGTATGCGTCGCTGGGAGACAGAGCGTAGGCCACGGTGATGACACGGAAAACCTCCCCCAACGAGGTCTGCTCAGGCGGGTCAGGAGGAAGGCACATGAAGAAACTGAAGATCGGGATCGATCTTGATGGGACCATCACGGCATCGGACCAGAGCATCGCCTTCTTCCGACTGCTCACGACCTGCCTGTATGACCACGCTGAGATCCACATCATTACCCACAGGGAATTGGGTTCTGAAGCCGCCGTGAGCCAGGAGCTTCACGAGCTGGGCATCCGGTATCATCATCTGGCCATCACGGGAAACAAAGCGGACTACATCACAGGACGCGGCATCAACATCTTCTTCGAAGATACGGATGAATACTTCCTGGAACCGGATGAGGCGGTGACCGTGTTCAAGATTCGGGAGGATGGCAACTTCTCGTTTGACGACAAGAAATGGATCGGGAGCACACGGACCACGCTTCTGATTTGACGGACCAGAGCCATTCCTGTCAAAGGCACCTCCGGGAGGTCCTGGTCAGGAGAATGGGAGAGGAGGGGTAGGAGGGCTGGGAATGAGGAGCAAGTGGCAAGAAGTGCCAGTTGGAGGTAGATCTGAATCGGTAAGGGTTGCCGATTCGTTCCTCCTTCTTACCACTACCCAGACCTCTGGCCTGTTGGGTCTTGGTCACTGCAGATTGCCGTTCGCCGCTTTGTCCATTTGTGGACACAGCTTCCCTGACCCTTGCATTGGCCTTCCTCCGGCGGCACAATACCTTTGCGAGCTGAACAGAGAGTGATTGTGAGGAAAGGCCCGATGGCTCGACATGTTTGTCCCATATGGGTGGGATATCTTCTTACCAACCCCCTGCGGAAGGTCCTCAATAATCCAGACACGCTCCTTCGACCCTATGTGACAGAGGGCATGACGGCACTGGATGTGGGCTGTGCAATGGGCTTTTTCTCACTGCCTTTGGCCCGATTGGTTGGGCCGTCCGGCAAGGTCATCTGTGTGGATGTGCAGCAAAGAATGCTTCGCAAACTGGAAAACAGAACAGAGAAGGCTGGTCTATCCAGCCGGATAGAAACCCATCTGTGCCAGTCTGATTCGCTCTGCCTGCAGGATCACGATGGCAGCGTAGAGTTCATCTTGGCCTTTGCGGTGGTGCATGAAATTCGCTTTCCTCAGAGAATCTTTGCAGAACTCAGAAGAACCATTAGGACACGTGGGAGGTTGTTCGTTGCCGAACCCAAGGTCCATGTCGGCAAGAATGATTTTGAGAGAACCATCTCAACGGTGGAACGGGCTGGCTTCAAGGTTGTTTCTCGTCCCACGGTTGCCTGGAACCGAGCCGTCCTGATGGAGGGCACATGAGCCGCCTTCCTCCCAACCTCCACCTGGGCACCTGCTCCTGGAAATACGACGACTGGAAAGGTCTGATTTACGATCCCAAGAAGATCTACTCTCCAGATGACTATCTGCCTGACTATGCCAAGCACTTTGACACCGTGGAAATTGACCAGTGGTTCTGGAGCCTGTTTCCTGGAGGCATCAAACTGCCTGATCTCCCCGCCGTTCAGACCTATGCTGACAGCGTGCCGGAGGATTTCACGTTCACCGTGAAGGTGCCCAACTCCATCACCCTGACCCACTACTATGCCAAGCAGTCTGCCCGTTACAAGGACTTCGCCAACAGGCCCAACGAGCACTTCCTGGATATCGACCTCTTCAACAGGTTCCTGGAAAGCCTCAAGCCTTTGGCGGGCAAGCTGGGCCCCATCATGTTCCAGTTTGAATATCTCAACAAGAAGAAGATGCCCTCTCTGCAGGTCTTGCTCGACAGGCTTTCGGAGTTCTTTGACCACGCCCCTCCAGGCTTTGACTATGCCGTGGAAACACGAAATCCCAACTATCTCAAGGAGGTCTATTTCGCGTTCCTCAGGGAGAAGGGTCTCAGCCCTGTTCTTGTGGAGGGCTATTATATGCCCCCCATTTCTGAGGTCGTCAGTCAGTTCGATATTTCCTCAGGACAATCGACGGTCATTCGACTCATGGGTCCGGATCGACAGGAGATCGAAAAACTGGCTGGCAATCACTGGGACAAGATCGTTTCTCCTCAGGATGAGTCAATGACAGGGATAGTGGGGATCATTAAAAAGCAGGTGGAACAGGGACGAGAGGTGTATATCAATGTGAACAATCATTATGAGGGGTGTGCCGTATTGACGATAGGAAAGCTGCTGGAGAAGCTCTGATCTGAGCGTTCTCCATTTTCACTTTTCTCCCCTTTTCTTCTTGACCTGTTTTGTTTTCCTCCCTACATTCAATTCAAAATATTACCCTCTCCAGGAAAGGAACCACAATGGCTAAGCAGATCGATATCGATGCTCTCCAACAGGCTGTGCAGGAGGCTGAGAAGATCGACAAGGTGCGATCCCGACTCAAAGAACTGAGCACCACCCTCGAACGGCTCAATGCCCTGCAAAATGAACTGGGAGAAATCCTGGAAGGCAAGCCTTCCCAGAAAACCACCAGGAAAACCAAGAAGACCAAAAGGACGAAAACCAAGAAGGCTGGAAAACAGGCTCATCCCAAGGCCGGTTCTGCGGCAGAGAAACTCTGCAAAATCCTGGGCAAAACGCCCAAGTCGGTGAAGCAGATTGCCAAGGAATCTGGACTCAGTGAAGGCACAGTGAAGGTCTATCTCCAGCAGTTTGACTGCTTTGAGAATGTCTGGGGTAAGGGGTACGTCTACAAGGGCAGTGGGACCACGGTGAAGGCGGCTCCCAAGGGAGCCAAGAAGAAGACCAGCAGGAAGAAGGCTAAGAGGAAAACCAAGAAAGCGAAGAAAACCACGAAGAAGGCTTCAGAAGCTGCAACGAAGGCATAGAGGCGGGTGTTTTTCTGCAGGGAAGAGGCCCATGGGACGGTGGTCCGGTGGGTTTTTTCTGTAGGGGGGAAGGGGCAAGGCAAGGCAAATGGCAGGAAGCGCCAGTTGCAGGGAGTTTCAAAGCGGCAAGGGGTGGAGGTTTCTGCCTTTGCAGCGTGTGAAAGGTGGGTCTCAAAGGGGCCGGCTTTGAACCCGATTCCTTTGGCCAGTTGTGCATGCTACTTTACAGCGTGGGCAGTTCTCATGGGGAATCTATCTGCTTGGTGGGGCTGGATTTATCAAAAACAGACCTGATATCGAGCAGGGGAAAACACTGACACGGAGCATCGGGACATCCAGTCAGACGATAGGTCAAAACAATGATGCACTTCTTGCTGTTTCCTGTCGAATGCTCTATGATAGCCAAGTGCTCGGAGGAGTTTGTGTGCAAAGCGAAAGTAGGCGATATGTTCGGGTGGGTACAGGCCCCATGGGGACGACGCCGTTCCTATGGGGCTTTTTCCCTTGGGTTCGTCTCATCCTGAAAGGGTGGAATCCTGCCATAGGCACCGGGCCAAAGGAAGCAGGTAGATTGCATGCAGTCGAGAAGCCATTGGCCGACCCCATGACTTCCAACGACAAGTGGGGCAAGTCCCTGACATCATGTATACCGTGGCTAAAACACGGCATCTGGATACTTTGCATAGCTGGTTGTTCCTGGCTGCAACCGTGTTGTTACAGGGAGAATTGGTAATGAAGAAGGCACTGATCGCTGCAATCATGCTCGTGGCAGGAACCGTGTGGGCAGGGACATATAGCGGGGGAGATGGCACAGAAACAAATCCCTATCAAATCAGCACTGTGGATGATTGGATGGAACTCATTGCCTCATCGGGCGACTGGGATAAGCATTTTGTTCTGACCAACGACATCGATTTTGAAGGGGCAACGATAACGCCTGTAGCACCGGATACCAATCCTTCAAGCCAAGGGAGTTTTGAAGGCACCGCATTTACAGGCATGTTCGATGGAGGCGGCCATGTGTTGAGCAATTACACCATCAACCAGCCATCTAGTTATTATGTGGGTCTGTTCGGTTACGTAGGCAGCGGAGGCCACATTGGGAATCTGGGTGTTGAGTCCTTACAGGTGACCGGCAGTCGTGATTATGTGGGCGGTCTGTGCGGGAGGAATTCTGGCACGATCACATCGTGTTATGCGACGGGTGCCGTGAGCGGCAGCGGGGATTATGTCGGCGGCCTATGCGGGAATAATGGCGGCACAATCAGCACCAGTTATGCCACGGCCGCCGTGAGCGGGTACTTTTCTGTGGGCGGTCTGTGCGGGAGCAATGACGGCACGATCACATCGTACGGCACGATCACATCGTGTCATGCCACGGGCTCGGTGAGCGGAACTGAGTATGTGGGCGGTCTGTGCGGACAGAATGATTATGGCGAGATCACATCGTGTTATGCGGCAAGTGTTGTGAGGGGAACAGACAATGTGGGCGGTCTGTGCGCGTGGAATTATACCGGCTCGATCAGCAGCAGTTTCTGGGACATGGAGACCTCCGGCCAGACCACCAGTGCTGGCGGCACAGGAAAGACCACCGCAGAAATGCAGGATATAAGGACATTCCTTGACGCCGGTTGGGATTTTGTAGTTACGGATCATACACCTGCAGTCTGGTATATGCCAGAAGGTGACTATCCGGGATTAACCTGTCAGTTCTCAGTAGAGGTCGCGGATGTGACTGGGCGGCCTCTGACAGAAGCAGCGGCTCAACTGATACAGACTTGGCCGGGACTGAATGTTGTTCTTTCCGTAGAGGCCAGCGAGACCATAGCCGAGGGACATGTCATCCGGCAAACACCTTCTCCTGGATCGGTGATGCCGGGCAATAGTGCTGTTGATGTGGTGGTTGCCGGCAAGCCATTGCGCTATCGCGGAAGTGGCACCACGGAGGACCCCTGTCAGATTGACACGCCTTCTGATTGGTTATGGTTGGTTCAAACCCCTTCGGACTGGGATAAGCAGTTCATCTTGACAGCAGACTTGGATTTTGGAGGGTGCACAATCACCCCAGTCGCTCCGAATTCGGATCCCTTAAGCAGTATTTTTCAGGGCACGGCATTTACGGGCATGTTCGATGGAGGCGGCCATGTTTTGAGCAATTATACTATCAACAAGCCAACTAGTGATTATGTGGGCCTGTTCGGTTACGTGGGCAGCGGAGGCCACATTCGGAATCTGGGTGTTGAGCCAGTACAGGTCACCGGCGGGGATTATGTGGCCGGTCTGTGCGGGGAGAATTATTATGGCCAGATCATATCGTGTTATGCTACGGGCGCCATAAGCGGAGGTGGTAATTATGTGGGCGGTCTGTGCGGGAGGACTTCTGGCACGATCACATCGTGTTATGCGACGGCTGGCGTGACTGGAGGTCGTGATTATGTGGGCGGTCTGTGCGGGAGGAATTCTGGCACGATCACATCGTGTTCTGCGACGGGTGCCGTGAGCGGCAGCGGGGATTATGTCGGCGGTCTGTGCGGCTATAATTCCGGCACGATCACAGTGTGTTACGCGACGGGCGAGGTGAGCGGAGACTCTAGGGTGGCCGGTCTGTGCGGGGAGAATTATTTCGGCCAGATCATATCGTGTTATGCAACGGGCGCCGTGACCGGAGGTATTTGTGTGGGCGGTTTGTGCGGGCAAAATGATTATGGCCAGATCACATGGTGTTATGCGACGGGCGCCGTGAGCGGACGGTCTATTGTGGGCGGTCTGTGCGGGAAGAATTATTGCGGCCAGATCAGCAGCAGTTTTTGGGATATCCAGATCTCTGGCCAAACCACCAGTGCTGGCGGCACAGGAAAGACCACCGCAGAAATGCAGGATATAAGGACATTCCTTGACGCCGGTTGGGATTTTGTAGGAGAGACAACGAATGGAACCGAAGATACCTGGATCATGTTTCCAGGTAGTTACCCTGTTTTTCGATATATGATTAGACCTGTCTTGAGCACAAGCCAGCTTATTATTGAAGAAAGGGATACGGCCCATTTGACCATCCGCCTGCATTCTCAACCAGGTGGGCAAGTTGAACTGACTCTTTCGATTGAAGGGGATAGGGGCTTCTCGATATTGACCGCGACACGAGTGGTGTTTGGCCCGGATAACTGGGATCACCCTGAGCTTGTTACAATACGCGCTGGCTGTGATGACGACTACCTGAATGACAGTGCAACTTTGACTGTCAGATCTCCGGTGGGTGCCGTTACGCTTCCTCTTCAAGAGATCGATACACAGCCCCAGCCGCCTCATGATGTTATCGTTGTCAGTGCCGAAGAAATGACTGTTGTAGAAGACAGCGAGGCATCTTTTGCAGTTACACTAGTGGAGGACCCATTGGGGACTGTGACCATTGACGTGGATGTCACAGAAGAGGGTGGCCTAGAAATTATGTCCCCTAAACCCTTTCACTTTGACTCTACCAACTACCATATACCTCAGAATGTCGTGGTTTACAGCGGATGTGATGACGATGAAGACACCAGCCAGGCCATCGTTACCTTGTCGTCGCCTGACTTACAGGAAAGGCTGCATAGAACTATCGCGATCTATGTAGAAGATACAGGTATGTGCGAAAGAGAAGTGTCTGGCCCATTGCCAGCCGGGACGACGGTCTGGCCGGAAAACAGCCGCCTCGTTCTTTCCACTGTGTCCGTTCCATCTGATGGAAAATTGATCATAGAGGATGGTGCATTGTTGAAACTATCCGGCTCTTCCAATTACCTGACTGTCAATGGTGAATTGGAAATCCGGGGCTCAACGGAAAGACCCGTGATTGTTACCTTTGCAGATGATCCCTTGGCGATCTGGGGCGGAATAAGAGTCACCCAGACAGGTAAGGTGAGTATCGAGAATGCCGAAATACGATATGCTGTAACGGCCATTGATGCGAATTATCAAGGTGCGCAGGTCAGTCTAAAGAATTGCATCATCCGAGACTGCAGTCAGTATGGCATCTATGTCTACAGCCCCTATGTTGAAATCACAGCCGAGAATGTGGTCATTGCTAACAGTGGCTCCACAGGCATCTTCATGCGTGCCTCGTCCCGCGGGACGTTCAGGAACTGTACGATTGTGAATAATGGACTGGGTGTTCACATCGGTGCCGCGACGATGGAATTCGAGAACTGCATCGTGGCCTTCAATGCCAATGGCATTGATCACTCCGGGGCCGATGAGAGCCAGACCACGGTTCGCCATTCCCTGTTTTGGAATCCCGGTGGCCAGAACATCATCTGGACCGCCGGCGGCGTAAGGCCAGACCTTGACCAGAATGGCAACATCGTGGCCGATCCATTGTTCGTGGACCGACCGGCGGGCAACTATGAGCTGGGGCCCGGCTCTCCGGCAATCGATTCGGGATGGGGGATTCAGGCTCCGGTGAGCGATACTCTGGGGCACGCGCGGCACGACGATCTTGGCATGCCCAACGGGGGAGTAGGTTATCCCGCCTATGTCGATATCGGAGCCTATGAGCGGCAGGCAGATACCGAGCAGGGTGACTTGGCAGTGACCCATGTGTCTGCGCCCCATCCAGAGTGTCTTGGGGCCGCCGAGTCGTTCACCGTCGAGTGGACGGTGACCAACGTGGGAGCGAGTGCATGCAACGGTCCATGGACCGACGCGGTGTATCTCTCCCGCGACCCATATTTCAGTGTAGACGATAGTCTGCTGGGAAGTCACATCTCTGAGGACGGGCTGGCATCCAGCGAACGGTACACGAGGTCGCTGTCGGCAGCCGCTCCTGCTGAGCCGGGGGTCTACTACGTGATCGTCCGGGCCAATGTGGGGGGGGCACTGCCTGAACCGGTTATGTGGAACAATGTCCTCACGGGGACACAGGTCCTGGCGGTTGATCTGCCCGTTTTGGCTGTCGGGGAATCGGTCTCCAGAGTGGTGGCACATCGGACGTGGGATTACACCCGGCTGGAAGCAGAGGCGGAAAAGACGGTGCTGGTCCGTCTGGACGCCTCTGTCGAGACGGGGGCCACGGCGCTGTATATCCGCTACGGTGCCCCGCCCACACTGGAGACTTACGACTTTCGGGCCATGGTTCCCAACAACCCTGATCAGGAATTGCGTATCCTCTCGCCGTTAGAGGGCATGTATTATGTGGGGGTCTACGGCAGTCAACTCCCCGCAGGTTCGACTGCCTATACCCTTTCGGCGGAGCCCACGAGTCTGGCCATACGGCAGATTGAGCCCCGGACGGCAGGTAATGGGGGCTCGGTAACCGTCAAGGTCATCGGAGACAACTTTGACGTGGCGGCTCAAGCTCAACTGAAGGCCCCGAATGGTGGGGCCGTGGAGGGATCCGTCTATTATCAGGACTCCGCGACGCTCTATGCCACGTTCGACCTTGCTGCCGCGGCGGCTATCCCTGGTTTGTATGATTTGGTGGTCGTCAATCCAGACGCAGGACAGACTATCTCCCAGGAAGCCTTGAGCGTTGTGGCCGGGGGCGAGCCGGACTTTCGGGCCCACATCTCCATGCCGGGCACGACTCGCCCAGGCCGTGTGGTCGAAGTGCGGGTCGAGTATACTAACCAAGGTCTGATTGATATCCCCTCACCACTCCTGACACTCAAGAGCAACCACGATGACTGCCAATGGCAGGTTCCCGGTAGCACAGAGTGGGTCACCCAATCAACACTCCGTCTGCTAGGCCTCAGTTCCACGGGGCCAGCAACCGTATTGCGGCCTGGGCAAACAGAAACGCTTACTGTTGCGCTCCGGGTGCCCTTGCGTCCCGAACAGGTCATGGTCAATCTCTCCTCGCTTGGGGTCACCGCGGATGACGGCTCGAACCTGCCGGTGGACTGGTCCAGACTATTCTATGTCGATACGAGCATGGCGGATCCAGCTTTGGAGGAGACAATCCAGAAGGCCCAGGAGGCACTTGGCTCTACATGGGGGCAGTATTTGGAGGCTCTGCGGCAGACGGCTGAGTTGTATGCGGTGTATGGCCGTTTGGTGTACGATGTTGAAGAGCTCGAATTCTCAAGGCTGATAACCTATGGAAGGGAGGACTGCCAGCTGGGCCCGTCACAGCAGCAGCCGGGAACAGTCCTGGTACCACCCCCAGATACTGAGCTACCTGAGAAAGACAAGACCCGCGTTTATCAGTGGGACAGCGATTCCGACAGTTGGGTATTCGCTACAGGACCCAAGACAGGAAGAACGGTAGTCCTCATACACGGATGGTTCCCTACTTCGGTTGTTTTTGGTTTCCCTGATTTCCCAACTATCTGGGATAATACGTTGAATACAGCAGCCTTCAGAGAATTGGCGAGGAAACTGGACGAACTGTCTGGTGGCCCAGAGCATGTCCTGGGTGTATACTGGCCAAGTTACGCCCCACTTCCTTGGGAGCCCGCAGCGAAGATTCCATCTTGTGTCAGATCCGCCTTCAAGCAACTGTCGGACCTCGAGATCGACCCGGCGAGGACGCATCTCATCGGGCATAGCCACGGGGCACATTTCGCAGGCCTGTTGGGAAATAGCTTTGGGCCCGGTGCGATCATGCGAATCACAACCCTTGATGCTTCGGCCGAAAGCTCTCATCTGTATCTGGGGAACTTTCGGGGCACGGGATGGGGGGCATCAAAAGGAAGCGCTGGGTTTATTGATAGCTATCGAAGTTCAGTAGTCGCGGGTGGCACACTTGCATGGGGACACGACAACTTCTTGTTGGTCGAGAAAGGGGATACGTGGGGCAATCTCAACTTGTTCAAGACTCACCGTTACCCGATAAACTGGTTCGCTGAGACAATTGAACCGATCAATGTACACGGGCTTGGATACACGTGGGTATCGGGGAACTGCTGGCCGACAGAAACGTCTCAGCTTCCGGGTTGGGATAACCAAGGACTGGTGAATTTGCCATGGAAGGGCTTGATCCGTGGCGGGGATAACGTGATCGAGTGCTTGTCTATCGGCAAGAATAGCACTCAGTATCGAGAGCCAGAGGGACTATGGCAGTATCCTGGTCCATGGTCCGGTCCCTTTACGGCCTCCCATATCATAAAGAGTCTGGGTGCCAGTTGTGAGTATGACATCACCCTGACAAATGTCCCTAAAACCTGGGAAGCAGGTGGAAGCAACGAGATTGCCTTCTCAGTAACAAACCATGCCGATAATCTTAGCATTCCGGATAATGTCAAGTACAATCGAAAGACTCAGGCGCCAGCTCACTTCAGTGTGTTTCTTGCCAAAGAGGGAGATCTGGGTGAACGCGACATCGAGAGGCTGTGCCGTAATGGGAAAACCTTCTATGTCTTTGAACCTATTCATGCCGGGCAAACGTTGAGCTATACGGTGCATTTCTCTCTGCCAAGCAAGGACGAAATACTGCGGATGTGGGGACTCGATACACCAACTGATTTGTATCTTTATGTGGCATTTGGCTATGAAGAATGGTCCCAGGAAGAACTTTACGTGCTCAACAACTGGGATTCCCATCAAATACATGTGGAAGGTGAAGGAATCTCAGCCCACGCTGGTGGCGACCAACTTGTCGAATTGGATGACGATCAAACAAGTACACTCATGTATTTGGACGGGAGCCGATCTGCACCTGAAGGGAAGATTGACCTTTACGAATGGAGTCTGGACGGAGACTCATTGGGCAGTGGACGGCGAATAAGTCGTGAGTTCTCTGCCGGCCGGTACCATGTGAAACTTACTGTTACGGACTATGGCGAAGATGGCCTACTGGGTGGTGACGATGATAGGACGGCGGTGGACTACGCGTGGATAAATGTTCTAGAAGCGGTACCAGAGTCGCCTGATGGCAAGGGACATGGTGGCGGCTATACCGACCCTCGCACCTCGTACACACCAGAAGACAAGTTCGGCCCTGGAGGCTACGATGCCCCTGAAGTAGAATCCGGCCAGGAAGAACGCTTCATCTCGACTGGGGAGGTGATGGACTACCGCATCGAATTCTGGAATAAGGAAGACGCGGTGGTCTCCACCGTAGACGCCGTAATCACCGACCAGCTTGACCCCACCGTTTTCGACCTGTCTACGTTCGAGTTCATTCGTATAGGATTTCTGAAATGGGACCGCATGTTGCCAAGCGGAACGCAAGCGGTTGACCTCCGAATTGATTGCCGCCCGGAGATGGACATCGCCGTCAATGTGGTTGGGGAGTTCAACCCGGTCAGTGGCCAGATCCAATGGCACTTCCAAGCCGTGGAAGCCGTCACGGGCGAGTATCCTCCTCAAGATCCGATGGCGGGTTTCCTGCCTCCGTTCAATCCGAAGACAGGGTATGAACTGGGATGGGTCGAGTTTCGCGTGAAGGCATGGGATGACTTGCCCACAGGAACGCGGATCGAAAACCAGGCGTTTGTACAGTTCGATTTCCTGGGACCGTGGGGTCCGGCACCGAAAGAAGGTCCTTGGGTCAATACGATTGATGCGGGTATGCCCAGCAGCCATGTTCTGCCCTTGCCAGGTCAATCGGAGAGGACGTTCATCGTCCAATGGACGGGACAGGACGACGAAGGGGGCAGTGGGATCGCCGCATACGACATCTTTGTGTCGAAGGACAATCAGCCCTACCAACTGTGGAAGAGCACGTCTGAGAGCTATGAGATATTTACTGGCGTGCCCGGCTCTGTCTATCGGTTCTACAGTGTTGCCAGGGACGGTGCGGGGCATATCGAGCAGAAGGAGCTCACTGCCGAGGCCCAAACCGAGGTGTTCTTTGCAGGAGATCTCAATCGAGATGGGACAGTCAACATCGTCGATCTGGCTATGCTGGGCACCTGCTGGCTGGCCGATTGTATCCACTTCGATGTCGCTCCAGTGGGGTATCCCGATGGGATTATCGATCTGTTGGATTTCGCACTGATGTCGGAGGACTGGAGCAGGAGTGTGGATGAGTAGGCGGGTAGGTCTTCGGTCAAGACCTTGTCGGTCTGCGATTCTTGCCCTATTTCAAGGACGGATCGAGAAGTGAGTAAGGTCTCGGCCAACTGTATCTTATGAAGGTTCGTGGCAAGGTGATAATCGGCTCATGGGGCACAGGGGAGGTCATCATGAACAGCGCAAACCAGCAGGTTGGAATGAACGAAAGAAGGGGAGTAGCGTGTAAAACAGCCTTTCAGTAGGAGAAATCAGAAGAGCCTGCCTAGCAGCAGGGGGGCACGATCCTCTCTCGCCATTTCCTTGGTGATCTGAAAAGTGATCTGACGATGTTCCTTGCATCTACTACCCAAATACTACCCACCTGCTATTGTGCTACACAGTGCCAGAAGGGCCGTTGTAAAGCACTTCCTGAAAAGGACGTGTGAACCCATGTGACATTTTTCTAATCCGTAGGTCGCAGGTCCGAGTCCTGCCGGGCGCGTTACATAAATGACTTTTTTATAAGTACTTGCCATCATTATGCTATCCGTTACAGGAATTCTCTTGCCACCCTGGTATCTGTTTGGTATCGTTCTCCAGGATACAGGGAGTCACGCCAATGCCCAAGAAGGTTCGTGTCTGGTTCAGGAAGGATCGGGCTCGCTGGTACGGAGAGTACTGGGAGTCGGGTCGGCGCCACGCCAAAGCGTTTCGAAATAGGACCGATGCCAACCTCTGGAAGCGGTACATGGAACACAAATTCGACGCTGCCGAATGGCGCGGCGTGACGGGTCTTGCTTGGCAGGCTGCGACCAGCCAATTTCTTGCCGAGAAGCAACTTCGTTCCGCCCAAGGCAGCCTTGAGGAACTGCATCGCTCCCTGGAACAGTTCGAAAAGCTGGTGGGACCTCTGCGTACAGATTTGATTAATACTGCGCATGTCGAGAACTTCATCCAGCGTCGCCAGGCGGCATACGCCAAGGGCCGTAAGACCCGGCAGGTCTCGCCCAACACCATCAACAAAGACCTGCGCAATCTTAATATGACAGCGCTATAAGAATTCGATCTCTTTGGCTTTTGCCGTCTTCCTTCGGCTGGCATAGGATGCCTCGTTGCGG
>ENA-OSEO01003171-OSEO01003171.1-sediment-metagenome-genome-assembly--contig:-NODE-3171-length-20234-cov-3.519423_pt1 | contig 20234 bp, 16 predicted proteins | sample MGYA00237883_ERZ534232 | MGnify/ENA metagenome assembly ERZ534232
GCAAAGATGATGAACACCCCGGCCACCGGACTGTTGGAGATGAACATTTTGGAACCGTTAAGGACGTAGGTGTCTCCGTCCAAGACGGCGGTCGAGGATCCAGCCGCCACATCGGTGCCAGCCCCGGGCTCGGTGACGGCGAAGCACCCGAGCATTTCCCCTTTGCACAAGGGGACCAGCCACTTCTGCTTCTGCTCTTCGGTTCCGAACTTGAAGAGCGGGAAGGAAGCCAGCGAGGTGTGGCATTCCAGGGTGAATCCCGTGGCGGCGCAGGAGCGGGAGAGTTCCTCGAGCGCGATCGTGTAGGTCAGATAATCGGCACCCGCTCCCCCATACTCAGCCGGATAGGGGATGCCACACCAGTCCTGATCGGCGATGCGCCGCATGTTCTCTTCGGGGAAACGAGGAACTCGGTCCACCTCTTCCGCTATGGGGTCGACGTATTTCTCGCAAAACTCCCGGACGCTTGCGCGCACCAGTTGTTGTTCTTCGGTAAGAGCGAAATCCATTTTGGCTCCTTAGATACTGCCGCTGGTTGATACAACATTTCTCGACCTGCTGAAGTGCTGACTCTGGAAACCGCACGAACGACTTCTGCCATCTCAGTACATGAGAAAGCCGCCGGTGAGATTCACGGTGGCACCCGTGATATAAGCAGCGCTGTCCGAAGCGAGGAATAGCACCGTCCCCGCCATTTCCTCAGGAGTGGCCATTCGTTTGACAACTGTGCCCTCCTCCATCGCCTTTATCTTTTCTGGTTCCATACCAATGTTGATATCGGTAGCCACGACTCCCGGGCAGATTGTGTTTACAGTAATGCCATCCGGCCCATATGCCCGCGCGAAGCCTCGGCACATGCTCACCAAGGCACCCTTGGTCGTGGCGTAAATGTGGGTCCCCGAGAGGCCTCCGGTCCACCAGGCCTGAGAAGTAAATGCAATAATGCGACCACCATCGCCAGCCTTTTTCATAGCTTCGGCGCCAGCGCGCGCAAGCCAGAAGTTGGCTTTGACATTGACGTCCATCTGCGCGTCCCAGTCGGCTTCCAGCACTTCTGGAGGTGACCATCGCCTTATTACAAGCGCCGCGGACAACACGAGCACACGAAGACCACCGAGCCGCTCAATCGCCCGCGGCACTAGAGCCTCGACGGCCGCGAAATCGCGAAGATCGCAGGCCGCCCAGTCATGTCCTTCGCCAGGAAGGGAGTCAAAGACTTCCTTCAGGCTGTCCTCTCTGATGTCGGTGACAAGCACCCGGGCACCCGCCTCAGCAAACTCCTGAGCGACCACTCGCCCAATGCCACCGGCGGCGCCAGTCACTATCACGCCTTTCCCCTCAACTCCGGCTGCAAGCGCCTTCATGTCTCCCTCTTTTCTTTCTAACTCCTAGCCTCTGGGTCCTTCGTCCACCGGTGGGATGCGCTCCCAGGAATGCTTGCCATTTTGAGAACGTGCTTCACTCTCCTCCGAAAAGTCGCCGCGGATTGCCGACGAAAATAGTTTCGATTTGTTCGTCGGTGACCCCGCCATTTTTGAGGCGCGGAACTATGTTCTTGAATACGTGAGTCGGATAGCCATCGAATCCTGGAATCAGTTCCCAGAGATTCAGGGGCCTGCCAAGCCAATACGCCTCAGAGTCGTGAGCCAGCATTATCTTGTCTGCGTAGCCCGTGCCCACCAGTCCCAGGATGACCGGTACACGTTCGTTGTCATGAGGAAGTCCCAATAGGCCTTGAGCCCCCATGCGGTCGAACCCGAGGCTCACTCCATGCTTCAACGTCTCGAGGTGGTAACGGATATCCAAGTTGTCGCTCATGTGCCCGATCATCACGCGCGCCGGATCGGCCCCCTCAGAAAGGAGAAGTTCGCACTGCTCGGGCCCCATCGTGCCAGATTCCGTGTGGGTGATTATCGGTACACCCGTTTCCTTATGCGCCCTGACCGCAGCCCTGAAAACCATCTGCTCGTAGTCGGTTATGACTCCCTGACTGGAGCCTACTTTTATCACTCCCGCCTTGATTCCGGTGCCTTGAATGCCCTCTACTATCTCGGTTGTGAACAGGTCTGCTATTTCTGTCTCAGCGTCGAAGTAATTCTTGCGGAATTTGAAGTACTGGGCCGCCCCGTCCTTCTCCGTATACAGGCCCGTCGCCGCGACGATGTTCATCCCGGACTTCTCAGATACCTCGCGCAGGAGACCAGCGTCGCGTCCAGTATCGTTCATGGTGGCGTCAACAATCGTCTTCACGCCACATTCCTTGACATCTGCCAGCACAGACAGTATCTGCCGCATCGCAGGCTCACGTTCGAACGGAGCTGTAGTGGCATGCGCATACCACCCAGGGTAGCCAAAAACTATATGCTCATGAATAAGAGTAGTTCCCAGCTCATCCGCCGATATAGGCCCGAGTACAGTGTTTACACCAGCCATCGATTCCCTCACCTAGCCATTCGTGTTTTTCTGAGGATCAGCACCATCTACAGAGCGAGTGGCATGCCAAAAACGGAAGCTCCCCCATCGACCGAAAGGGTCTGGCCTGTCATATACGACACTGCATCCGAACAAAGAAAGAGCACTATTTCCACCAACTCCGGTATCTTCCCCATCCGTTTCATTGGTATTTTGCTACTGATGTGGTCAAAGTTAATCTTTCCCTGCTCTGACAACCGCAAGTTCATATCTGTCCAAAAATATCCGGGTGCCACTCCATTTACCTTAATATTTAAATCTGCCCATTCCACAGCCAGCGTCTTAGTTAGGCTGATCATCCCCGCCTTGGCGGGTGCATAGGCTGTGCGTGTTGGAAAACCAAAAAGTCCTCCCATTGAGGCTATGTTGACAATATGCCCGGACTTATTGGCTACCATGATGCGTCCGACCTCTTTACTGCAGAGGTACATTCCTTTCAGACTAACGTCCACACATCTTTGCCACTTCACGGGGTCCTGCTCGATAGTGGGTACATTCACCTGTGGATCGGATATACCGGCGTTATTTACCAATATGTCGATTGTGCCCAGCTTTTCGGCGGTTTGATCAACCATCTCTTTCACTGAGTCTGCATCAGTAACGTCAACTTCAAACCATAGGGATCTGCAGCCCAAGGCCTGGATGGCCTGCGCAACTTCCTTTACCTTTTCCGCCTGAAGGTCGCAGACGACCACGTTCGCGCCTTCTTTGGCGAGGCGCATGGCTATTGCCTCACCGAATCCTTGAGCTGAACCTGTTACAATCGCCACCTGCTCTTGTAATGCCATCGAATCCGTCCCCTGTGTCGAGCACCTTTTTGTTTCTCTCGTCCACCCGTCCTAAGCTGATACACCGGCCGGCGCTATCCACCCTATCTGTTGCCCGAGGGTGACCACACTGCCTTTCTGCTGAATGATTTCTGCGAGCACGCCATCAACTGGCGAATCAATCTCGAACAGCGCCTTGTCGGTCTCGACCTCGACTATCGCCTCGTCGTGCTTCACACGATCGCCCGGCCGCTTCTTCCATTCAATGATCGTCGCCTGAGTCACCGTGAGGTCCTGGACGGGCACCTTGAGTGCAATGTAACCATCGGGGACTGCGCCTTCTTGACCTTCGACCACACCTGGAGTTGCGGAAGCTTGGTTTTGCTCGAGGACGCCTACTTCCGCCTGCGCCGGCTCTCCAGCTCCTCCTGTTATTGATCCGACGACCGGCCTCTTTACAGCGACTGCGTTGCCTTGGATTACTGATCGTATGGCATCCCTTATCTTGGTTACGTCCACAACAACCGCATCCTCTAGCGAAGGACTAAAGGGAATGGGCACCGGGTCTGTATGAAGTCGTCCAATGGGAGCATCAAGCGCGTCAAAAGCTAGCTCCATCATTGCAGCCCCTATCTCGGCCCCTATGCCACACATCGCGTATGCTTCATCCACCACGAGTAAATGACGTGTCTTGGTCAGACTGTCTGCGATGGTTTCAACGTCAAGCGGCACGATCGTTCTGAGATCGATCACTTCGCAACCGATCCCTTCCCCTTCCAGGCTCTCAGCAGCCTCAATACACCTGTTGAGGAGCAGCCCACAGGACACCACCGTGATATCGTTCCCTTCCTTCACGACCCTAGCGGAGCCGAATGGGACGTAGTAATCCCCTAGCGGAACAGGGCCTTTTGACCCAAATAGGGCCTTGTGCTCAAGGAGAATCACGGGGTCACTAGCCCTCAACGCCGTCTTCAGCAGACCTTTCGCGTCGGCAGGATTTGAAGGCATGGCAACGACCAGACCTGGCACGTGAGCCCAAATGGGGTGATAGCAGTCGCTGTGTCCGGCTGCCGCGTTTCTCATCATTCCGGTGGCTGCCCTGACCACGAGAGGGACGCTCACCTGCCCGTTGCTCATATAGCGGGCCTTGGCCGCATTGTGGATTATCTGGCTCGCTGATTCTGTAATGAAGTCACTGAACATCAGGTCGGCAACGCATCTGCATCCAGTCTGCGAGGCACCGATGCCTGCTCCAGTGAAACCGACTTCGCTTATTGGCGTATCGATAATGCGCTCACCGCCAAACTCCTCCCACAACCCCTTGGTCTCCCCAAAAGAACCGCCGCGCGGACCGACTCCTTCACCGAAATAGAGAATGTCGGGATCTCGGCGCATTTCTTCGGCCAGGCCATCAATCGTCGCCTTGAGCCAGCCCTGTGTCTCTGTCTCGCTGCTTGGTTTGGTTTGAACAACCGCCGGGTTTAGCGGGTTGGCCCACACGTGAGTGTTCGCCGTAGTGGAAAGCGGCATCGGGGAGGAAAGCGCAAAGTCGACGGCTTCCTCCATCTTCGTGCGCACTTCTCCCTCGATTCCGTCCACCTGCGTTTGAGGCACACCCAAGGTCTCCAGCTGATTTCTAACGGAGACGAGAGGATCCCGTTGGCGCCACGACTCTACCTCTTCGGCGGTCCGGTATACGCCAATTGACTGGTCACCTTCATGGTGTCCCACAAATCTGTAGGTCATTGCTTCCACGAGTGTGGGACCTCCACCGCCCCGGGCTCGTTCTACTGCCTCAAGAACAGCATCGTGGACTTCCAGCACGTTCATGCCGTCGACTCGTACTCCAGGAATGCCGTAGTTTGCGGCCTTGCTCGCGATATTGGTGTTCTTGGTGGACCACTCAATCGGTATGCAGGTTGCAAAGCCGTTGTTCTCGCACACGTACACGACGGGAGCGTTTCTAATAGCAGTCAGGTTCATCGCTTCGTGAAACGCGCCGTGGTTGGTAGCGCCGTCGCCGAAAATGCAGACCACAACCTCATTAGTCTTTTTCTTTTGGGCACTCATCGCCATGCCCAGGGCGATTGGAATCATGGAGGCGACAATAGTTGAGTAGAGCGTGGTCATGTGGTCGTCTTCGCTATGCCAGTGCATGCTGCAACCGCGGCCCCCGCAAACACCTGTCTCCTTGCCGCATATTTCCGCCAATAGTTTGCTGGGATCCACCCCTTTGGCCAAGCCATGCCCATGGCTCCGATGAGTTCCAACAACCCAGTCGCCGGGCTGGGTTGCGCTGACTGTGCCAACACCGGAAGCTTCCTGACCAATGGACAGATGAAGAAACCCCGGTATCTGGCCCTCTTTGCCCATCCTTTGTACCGTGAGCTCAAAGCTCCGCTGCAAGAACATCTTTTCGTACAGTGCGAGGAGCTCACTGGCTCGTCCCGACACGCCGGAACTCTCTATCCGATTAGCCACTCTACTCTCCCTGGCCATTTGAGAACGCTCCTTCTAGTGATCAACCAAGTCATCCATTTTGGGACTTCTGCGCAGAGCTGATGTCTGCCCTGCACCCAAACGTTCCGAGACAGTCTGACTACCCATGAGGGCACCCCTGGGACGCGGCCACAAGTCCATAAGGGTTCTCCAAATAGCGCTTAACTGTTCGGGTGAACGCTGCCGCATCTGGACCGTCCACAACCCTGTGGTCGTAGGTAAGATTGATGTGCATCATCGATCGGATGACTATCTGCCCGTCCACTACGGCAGGTTTCTCCAGGATGCGACCTAGATGCAGGATGCCCACCTCTGGGGGATTAAGAATCTGCGTGGAATCATCAATTTCGTACATGCCAAGATTGCTCACAGTGAAGGACCCGCCCGATGTTTCATGGAGGTAAAGTCTGCCCACTCGTGCCCGCTCGACCTTGTCGCGCAACTCCACCGCGATGGCTTCGATGCTTTTCTCATCCGCCCGGTTAACGACCGCGACGGTAAGGCCGTGAACACCTGCAACTGCCACACCCACATTGACCTCTTCTAGTATCTGGATTTCCTCTTCGCCCAATCGAGAGTTCATAATTGGGTGGTCTCGCAGCGCTTGAGCCGCGATCTTCACGAAGATATCCGTGTAGGTGGGCGCGCCAATGCCTTTGGACTCAGCCCGGGATTTCAGAAACGCGCGCATTCGCACAGTCTCGCTGACGTCCACCTCGGTGATTTGCGTACAACGGGCGGCAGAGTGCACGCTCTGGAACATCCTGACAGCCATGACCCGCCGGGCTCCCGTTATCGGTACGACCGACCGTATTCTAGTTGGGGGAAGAACGGTCGCGGGACGGGTTGCGAACCCGACCTGGCCCAGAACTCGCCCGTCTGACGGCGACTCCACCTTTGGCGCAGTCGCGTCCTGTGATTCAACCGCGACAGCAGGTGCTCCTTCATCAGGGGCTACCGGCGGCTCCGCGCCTGTCGCACTTCTTTGTCCTATGAAGTCGAGAACATCGCTCTCGATAATTCGGCCACTTGGACCACTACCCACAACCTGGACCAGCTCGACCCCATGCCGGCGAGCCGCCTGCTTGGCTGCTGGCGTGGCTTTGATGACCGGCGTCCTCTCAACTGATCGGACTTCCCTCGATGCTTCCGTCATTTTCTGCGCTCCTCAGGAACTGAATACGTTTCGCGTCACCAGATTGGGCATAGCCTGAGACAAAGCTCTAGACGTCTTCCAGCTTCAGGCTGTGTCCGTAAGCTGAGCCGCCTAGAACAAATCCCAGTAATCCGGCCTTTCTCGAGCAGCCTCGGCAGTTTCGGCCACCGCGACCTGGCCCATGCGCAAGAAGTACACGAAGTCTGCGACGTGCAGTGCCGCCTGCACCTGCTGCTCGACCATAAGCGCAGCTATGCCTTCCCTCCTGCAAAGTTCGGCGATTGCGTCGAGCATCTGCTGCACCAGCGTGGGCGACAAACCAAGAGAGGGCTCATCGAGCAACATCAGCTTAGGCTGACCCATCAGTGCCATGCCAATCGCCAGCATCCTCTGCTCACCGCCACTCAGCGTGCCCGCCTTCTGCGACACCCTCTCCTGGAGTTTAGGGAAAACATCAAACACAAGACCCAGCCGGTCGTCCTCCCTCTTCGACCCCACCACGTAGGCGGCAAGGCGAAGGTTCTCGCGTACGGAGAGGGGGGCAAAAACCGGCGTGGTGGCAGGCGTAAACGAGATACCCGCTCTGATGTTCGTGGCCGACGAGCGATGCGAAATCTCATGACCGTAGAACTCCACTGAGCCGGACTTTTGCGGCACGAGGCCAACGATCGCTTTGAGTAGTGTCGTCTTGCCAGCTCCGTTGTGGCCCACTACGGCGACAATCTGCCCCGGCTCAACTTTCAGATCAACGTCGTAGAGTACATTTCGCTTGCCGTACCCAGCCCGCAGAGACTTGACTTTCAAGATCGTCTCAGGAGCTTCTTTTCCACTGACCAGTGGCTCTTGGAGATTCTCCACGCCACTCATCTCAGACTTTTTTTCGTTCGCCATTGGTTCGTCCGAAATACAACTCGTGCAGTTCAGGCCTCGATGTAATCTCACTCACGGATCCCTCGGCTATTACGCGCCCGGAATCCAGGAAAACGACTCGATCGGCCAGTGCCTCTACCACGTGCAGACTGTGCTCGACAATGCAGACACACTTGCCAGCTCTGGCAAGTCTCTTAACAAGATTGATTGCTTCTTCGGCCGACTTCGGATCCACACCGGAAGTCGGTTCGTCGAGCAGTAGGACCTCACTCCCCGTAGCCAGCACGCGAGCAATGGCCACTGCTTTTTGCTGGCCGAACGAGAGATTCCGCGCCATCGTGAAGGCGTGCTCCCGCATGCCTACGAATTCCAAGTGATCGAGAGCAATCCTCAACACTTCGGCCTCACGACGCATTGAAGCTCGCGGCGAGGTCGCAAGTCGCAACAAAGATTCTGAAAGCTGGTTTGGCACGGCAACAGCCACATTGTCCAGCACGGACATGTTTGGGAAGACACGTACATGCTGCCATGAACGAACCATGCCGGACTTTGCGATCGCAGAGGCCCGCATCTTGCGAACATCTACGCCCCGGAGTTCCACGACGCCAGCGTCAGGCGTAATGACGTTGGTGAATAGGTTGAACAGTGTGGTCTTACCGGCGCCGTTTGGGCCGACCAACGCAACTATCTCACCTGCGCGCAACTCGAGATTGACGTCGTCAACCGCCACCAATCCGCCAAACCGCTTGCTCAGTCCTGCTACTCGAACCTTGACCTCACCGCGACCGGAGGTTATCTCAGACCGAGGACAAGACGGCGCCGCCCCGACATCGGATACCGTCTCAACGTCGCCGCTGGCAAAACCAGTATTTCGCGCAGATCCGCCCCGCGAGCCCGTTGGAACTGCTGAGCCCTCAGCAATCCCGGCCCGCTGAGAATCAGACCGCGCCACTTCAACATTCTTGGACGTCCCGAAATCGCCTGTGAGGCCGACACCCGGCACGGACCCGCCCAGAGCCGCGGAGGCAACTGAGCCAGTGACCATTGAAGCCCGCGAGGCTCGCTTGAGCCTTCTCGCCTCCTGCATCAGAAGCCTCGGCCGGCTGGGTCTCTCCTCCATGATTCCCTGCTGGCGGAAACGAACCACAAGATACAGAAGCGCGCCAAGTATTACGTACTGCCACGGGACAGTCCTGGTAGTGGTCATCCCGAGATTGGTCAGGATCGGCCCTACGCTGGCTATGACAACAGCTCCAATGATGCCACCCCAGACATTCCCGGAGCCGCCGAGGGCTATCGCAGCCGAGATGAGAACCACGAGGTCGAAGCTGTAGGTCTGTGGAGCAACGAACATAAGATAGGCGCCACCTAAGGCCCCCATCGCCCCAGCCATTGCCGCGCTCACGCCGAAGGCTATCGTCTTCTTCGACACAGTGGCCTTCCCGAGGGACTGCAGCGCCTCCTCGTCCTCTCGGATCCCTCGCAGAAGCCGTCCGAAACCCCACCGGCCCAGCATCCAAGTCAAGGCAACTATGATGATTGTGATCAGTAGTATGAACAGACCGCCCTTCAGCGGAGTCTCCAGCTTGAACTCGCCGAACGAGATCGGAGGTACAGTCATGCCTCTGGTACCGCCCGTAACACGGTCCATCGCCGTGACTACGTTTTGTACCAGGTAGTGAAAGGCAAGTGTGAGTATGATGATGTACTCGCCTTTGACCCTTCGTGCCGCGGGCGCCGCGACCACAATCCCGACCACACCGGCCGCCATTGTGGCCAGCACTAGACCAACCACGAATGGCCAGCCAGGACCAACAGCAGGAGTCTGCATCATTGTGATCCCGGTCGCAGTGAGACTGCCATAGGTGTAGGCACCAACTGCGTAGAAAGCGGCTGTGGCCATTGAGAACTGCCCAGCAAAACCCATCAAAACATTCAGTGATGATGCAAGACACACCATGACCAGTATCTGAATACCAGTGTCGAGAAGGTAGGACCCACTCATCGCGCAACCACCAGCATTTTGGTACCTCTTGTCATGATCTCTTTGGAAAGCACTTGGCTTCGAGCTTTGTCCGCCGTTGCTTACACTCCATCATTGTTTAAGCCCGCTTGCCGACCAGGCCCTCAGGTCGAACTACGAGCACAACAAGCAGCAGAGCGAAGACAAGAACGACCCCAATGTTCTGGCTAAACACCAAGCCGCTAAGGCTCAAAAGCAGGGCGATCGCGAAACCCCCCACGGTTGCCCCAAGGATCGAATTGATGCCGCCCACGAAAAGGCCTATGAAGCCGTACAGAACCGGAGCCATACCCATCGTAGAGCTGGCGGTGTAGACGGACGCATCAAAGAACGCAACTATCCCCGCGAGCGCGCTGCCGATGGCAAACACTACCCCCATCACCATAGGCGCCGAGATGCCCAAGGCAACCGCAGTCTCGCTGTTGGTGCGGTAGGCCGTAATGGCATGCCCCATGCGAGACTTGGAGATGAACACCGCAATCGCTGCGATAGACACTATACAGACCCCCATCGCAATCAATTGCATGCTGGTGACCGAGACCGGCCCGGCAGAAAGGGTTTTCACAGAGAGGCTCTTGAGAGACTGTTGTTCGGGGCCCCAGATGACCTGTATGAGATTCTGGCCAGCCATGACAATGGCCAGCGAAGCCAGGAAGATTCCCAGGGTGGGGGCGTTGTGATCTCTCAGCGGCTTGTACAGGAGGCGGTCGACCACGACGCCGAATATGATGGCCCCGATGATTCCTATAACTCCCCCTACCACAAGTGGGACATCGAGTCGGACAACCAAGGTGACCATCACGTAACCTGAGACCGCATAGGTGACAGAGTGAGCCAAGTGGAACGTTCGACTAGTCGCGTATATTATTCCAAAGCTCACAGCCATTGCCGCGTACGTTGATCCCAAAATCAAGCCGTTAACGAGAAGCTGGAGAAATAGGCTCCAACTGACACTAACCCCCATTTAGAATCTCCCTGGCTGGCCGAGTCTGCTCTTAGGTGTCAATTAATTGCAATGACTAGGCAGGCTCTACCTCAGCGCTACCCTTCTTTATTGTTGCCAGTTTCTTCTCAATACCTGTCTTACCAAACTGGCAAACAGCGAGCGGCTTGACCACACTGTGATCTTGCTGGAAGGTCATTTTTGTGGTTTCAGTGTTCTTCCCACCGCCATATACACTCCAAAAATCGCCTGATGGCTTCAGTATGGCATCATTCATTGAAGTCCCGGTTGGTGGACTAACGCCCGCTACCAAAGACCTCTTAATCAGGTCATATAGCATGAGTGTCGATTCAAAAAAGTTGGCAGAAAAATAGTCTGGCACCTCGCCATTCCAGTCCTGCGCGTATGCGTCGAGGAATATCTGTCCAAGGGGGTTCGGATTAGCGACTTCAAAGTATTCATTTGCAATGTAGTTGTCCTGCTCCAAGTATTCTCCAGCTATATCCAATACTGTGGAGACGTAGTCAATATGCATGATAGGGGCGGTCATACCGGCTTGACGCACTTGTTTGATCAAATAGCCCATGTCGGTGCCATAGAACGTCGAGAAAATAACGTCTGGGTTAGCCGACTTGAGACGAGCTACAGTGGAACTGTAGTCCGTCTGACCCATATTGGCGGTATCGGCGGAAACGATGGTTCCCCCCAGCTCAGGCCATACTTTGGGAATTATGTTGTTGACCGTATCGTATCCGGTCTCCGTCTGACCCAAGACAGACATCTTGGTCTTATCGGGGAACTGCTTGCGCAGCCACCCCAGCGCCCCCGGGGCTGCATCGTCTACAGTAAACGCCATTGTGCACCAAGAGTAGTCTTTGTCTATGACGGCCGGACCCCCACCACCGCTCCAGAGCATGAGGACCTTCTCCTGCGCCACGACCGGGAACAGAGCCGTTGACGGAGCTCCCCAGCTAGTAGTGAGCGATTTGATACCCTCTTGCTTGATCAACCGGCGAATGCCATTGACAGACGCATCCACACTGCCGTTCTCGTGATCGTTTTCCAGGAACTCGATCTTGGGCCCACCGTTTTCTTCGATGAGACGAGCCGCCGTCTTGGCGCCCTGACCCATCACCTTGCCGTACATGGCTCCGATCCCAGAGAGCGACATGTTAAGTCCATGCTTCCAGACCAAACCCTGGCCCGCCTCGGGTCCGCCGGGGCCAAAGAGATCCTTGAAGGTCGCCGGGCCAGCAGGGGCGACTGTCGTAGTTGTGGCACCAGCTGCGCTGGTGGTAGTAGCATCTGCAGTTGTCGTTGTGCCGGATACGCTGGTAGTAGTAGCACCTGCGGTAGTCGTGGTCGCTTCCTCGCCTCCACATCCCGCCAGCAGTCCCCCCAGACCACCGGCAAACGTGATCCCCGCACCGGCGATGGCCGCCATCTTCAGGAACTCCCGCCTGCTTACGGTGCCGCTCAAACTCCCCGTTTCCGAAACTCCAGTTTGCTCACTCCGGGACACAGCATTCTCGTCCATCCCTGGCTCCCCCTGACGTACTGAGCTGACTAAGCAACACAATAAACCTACATCCTTAAATGACGCATGTCAATGCGTTTGGTGTTTGGCCAAATTTGTGAATCCGCACGGCATTATCCCATTGCAGGCCCAACCGTTAGCAGCGGGTCATGCCTTTTCCGTTGCCTCATGCACCTTATAACCCGCTTTTTGCAGCGTATTTACTTCAAGGGGCCTGGCACTTGTGAAGAGCGCCACATATCGGAAACTGATCGTAGCGCCAAAATTAATCATACCTACAGTAACGGCACAAAAGAAATTAGCTATGGGCTATAATTGGCGCTAGCATTGAGCCGATTGTTATTTCCTACGCCATTTTCGAGCGCACAGCTCCGTGGCCTGACGGTAAGGGTTGGTACGGCGCGAATTCGTAGAAGACGAGGGCCGTGTACCCGAGGAGAAGTGACGGTTTGCTGGGAAGATTCAGCGGTCGCGCCTTCTCCTGCAGGACGACCATGTCCACAGGGTCGCGTTGGTTGAGGATCAGAAAAGACAAGGATGTGTCCAAGGTTATATGATCAATTTTGTATTAAAGCCTTGTGGCTTTCGCGGCATAATGGGTACAAAAACCAGTAGTCTGAGCGGAGACTAGAGATGCTTGACATCATGGGCATTCATCACTTCAACTTCACGGTCCATGACCTGGACGTCACCATCCCGTTCTACGTTGAGCTGCTCGGATTCCGGCTTAGGTCGCGCGGCATATACGAATATGAAGAGGCATACAAAGTAGCGCAGTTCCGGGACAGGACTATCCCCGCTCCAGGCCAGGGCCTTAAACTGGATGTAGCAGTACTCGAACTCCGCGGATTCCGCGTGGAGTTTGTTCAGTACCTTGTTCCTCGCAGTGCACCTTATGCCGGTGATCCTTCAGTCGCAGGTTCCTTTCATCTCGGCCTACGGGTCAGAGATATTGAGGCGGTGCGCGAGCGGCTCAAACTGGCAGGCGTTGACTTCGCGTGGTCGGTCATGCACTTCGACGTCAAGGGTACCCGCCAGCCGTGGAAGTACTGTTACTTCTGGGATCCGGATCACATCCAGGTCGAACTCGTGGAAGAGGTGGCACCAACAGACGTGATCGAATCGATCGGCCGCAGAATAAAGGAAACGCGGATCGGTCGGGGCTTGAGCTTGACTGAAGTTGCCAAAAGCAGCGGAATAAGCGCTCCGCATCTCAGCCAAGTGGAGAAAGGTGAATCCGTTCCATCAATCCCCAGCTTGGTCTCAATCTCTGCTTCTCTGGGTCTGGTCCCCGACTACTTCTTGCGCCTTGAAGAAGCTGATCTACTTCCCCGACAAGTCCACAAAGGGCACCCCAAGGAGAGCACTGTCGGGACCCTCCTGTCCGGTAGTGGACAGGCCATGGCCATGACCGGAGACATCCAATGGCACTGGCTCACCGCGAGAGGGGAGGATATCGAAGTGGTGAAGTATCGCTATGGGATAGGGGCCTCAACCGAGGTGCACGGTGAAGGAGCTGAAGGAAGGGAAGTGATCTCGGTCCTCAACGGTATCATCCAAGTCGATGTCGATTCTTCATCCGAGCTCCTGGTCGCCGGCAACAGCATTACCCACGACAGATCCGTCTCCAGGCGTATCGTGAATACCGGAACGGAACCCGCAGAAGTACTCCAAGTAATAGTCACCTGCGACGGCGAAGGAGTCTGACGAATCCCGGCGCAGCCCAGACAAAACGGCTCCGCCCCCAACTCTTGACTGAATCGCTGGCCATCGCCGACCAAGGCCATCGCAACGAAGGAAGGGAGCGAAAAACCAACGCCCGCGTCTTGCCGCCGCGTTTGGGCAAGGTGGGCTCGATGGCATCCTCGACGAAGAGGAACCGGCTGTAGGCGTGCCGCAGGAAGATCAGGCCCATCACCGGCAGGAAATACGCGTTGCTGGCATAGTTCGAGTTCGCCCGCAACGTGTCGGCCGCGTTTCACAACCGTCTCTCAATCGCTTCGATGTGCTCCAACTGTGCCATGGATCAACCCCTGGAGTCGTCCCGTTTCAAAATCTCGTCCAGAGACGCGACAAGTCTGGCAAGGGTCCTGGCCTTCGGTGCCCCCGATCAGCCCCAACCATGAGGAGAGCACGCCTCAGAAGTCGCAAGGTTCCGGCGGTCCCCCTCCGGCTTCGGAATCACTTCGCTGTCGCCTACTGCGTCCGCCTCCGTTGCGGCCAGCATGAGTCGATCAGCCTACGGTACAGCTCAGAGCCCTTGAGCCGCAAGTTGCGAAGACGCTACGCAAACGTCGCGACCGCAGATCATGAACGCTCGATCTTGATGGCGGCATCGATTACGAACTCGTAACAGAAACGGTACTCGTCTGCGGTCAGCGCCCGCCCGCGTCTCGCGCGCTGGTTGGGGTTGACCACGAATGCATACCCATCCCCCCTCGCACTTCGGGGGGAGATGGACCACGGGATGAAGCAGAGCCGGATCGAGCTTCCCCACCCGGGCTAGGTAGGCGGCATCAGCCTTGTCGTTCTTGGAGTCGCTCCCGTAGATGAAGCGGAGCATGCGTGGATTGGCGACGATCACCTCATGACCGAGTTCCCCGAGAAGCCGGCTGGCCCACAGAGAATGAGTGCCGGCTTCCAGCACGAGTCGGGTGGGTGGCATAGCGGCGAAGCGCTGCTGGAAAGCCCTGGGCGTCGTGGTGACTCGACCTTCCTCCATTACCTCGCCGTCCTCATCAAGGACGCACACCTGGGTAAATCGATCTCCGAGATCCAACCCCACCGTCAGTTTGCCCCGCTCAGTCGTGGTGGTAATGTCCGACATGCCATCTGAATAGTGCCTCCTACGAAACAAGGTGCAGCAGGGGCCAACAAATGAGAGGGCAACCGGACCAACTGGCAAACCCAGCCGGAGACAACAAGTGTCGTGCGACCTTCGGGTTATGAGAGCCATCCGCCCCCTCAATGACCGTGACCGTCCGTGACAACTTGTGACTGATACCCTGAAAAGCATTAATACTTACCGATAGCCTATTATAAGATGCGACAACCAAGTGGACATCGTTCATTGCCAAGCCGTTGCCAAATCGTTGTCACGTGGGAACCGTTCGGATCCGACTCAAACCCCAGAGAGCGTCATTCGTTTAAATCCAGTATCGCGCGCCTATCGTGAATCAGTTCACTTGTGTGTCCAGTTCGAGGCACTGGAAAGGCTCCACTAGCAAGTGGTTCTAGATTTGCTGTCTGCCCAAGAAGGTGTCGGGAGCTATTTGTTCCCCTTGGCTCGATTGTGCGTAATGCACAACATTTCGCAGTTATCGAGGTCCGTAGCCCCGCCCCTGGACCATGCGGTGACGTGGTCCGCGTCCATCTCCTTCTGTTGGTAGATGCGTGAGTTGTTGGTGTTGCCGCCGACCGCGCACAGCGGGCAGTTGGACCCGCCCGTTTCCTTCGCTTTGACGGTCTGGCGCTCGAAGGCGAGCTTCTTTGTCTTGTCATCGAACACGCGAACACAGAGAAGCTCAGGGTGTTCTTCGCCGCTAAGCAAGTACTCGTAGATGCCCTTCCGGCTCTCAACGGCGGGATCTCCCAGGAGCCGCCGTAGCTTGGTCTCCAACCGACCCGGGTCGTACGAATTACGGTGGTACGTCTCGTACAGGCGGCCCCACTCGAGGCCGCGCATTTCCTTCTCGGGCGGAGCTGTGAAAACGCTCCCGACCCAGTCGATGACAGAGGTGAAGTAGGCTTTCAGCTCGTTGATGTTGTCGTCTTGGCGGTGCTGTGCCATGTATGCGTCGATGCCCATGCCCCGCAAGTTGGCTACCCACTCCAACGCGACCTCCAGGACCTGCTGACGCTTCGGGTCACCTTTGATGTAGGCAGACCACTTCTGAAGGTTAGCGTTCCGCGAGTTGCTGAACTCAGCTTTGGCCCTGGTGACGAACGGCCCGGAGTAGACGGCATTCAGCAGTTCTTGATTGGTCAGTGGCACACCGGCGATGTTGATGGTCTGGTACCACTCCTTGATCTCCCTCTCCGTGCCCTGGCACTCGTAGACCAACAGCTCACTGTCCATGATCTTGGCCTGCTCCTCGGTGGGCAGGGATAAGAACGTCTGCTCCTTGCCGTCCTGGCGGATAGCGAACTTCCCTGTGACGAACCGGCCAATGCTGGTGATACGTTGTTGCCCGTCTAGAACTTCGAGGTTGGTCTCGGCGACGTTGTAGTAGATGAGGCCAAGCGGGTAGCCCTTCAACAGCGAGTCGATGACGGCCACGTCCTTCTTGCCATCGTTGTAGATGTAGTTGCGCTGAAACTCGGGCTGAATGACGAGTCTCCCCGCAAGGCCGAACAACCCCTTGCCCTCGAACTCGTTGTACACGAAGCCCTCGACAACCTGCTCCACGGTGTAGTGCTTGAGTTCCGTCCTCATTGCGTACCCCTGTGTCGGACCAGAATGCGCTTGTAGGCTGAGCGGTGTCTTGGCCTCGTCAGGCAGAGCATTCGCATGCCTGGGCTTAGGTGGCCAGTCCCACCTTGCTCGCGGTAGATGCGAATGAACTCCTCACCCAATTGACGAACGCCCACCTCGCGCGTCATATCCATATCATCACCGTTTGCCACGATCTGAAATTGGTCGGGGTTGTACCTGTCCAATAGCGTGATCGGCACGCCCATAATGCCCTCGTAGTCGCTCGGGATGGCATCGGCGAATGGAACGTCTATTGCGTCGTAGTTGTGGTAGGTCTCGTATCCGACGCCCCGCACTTCTTTGTGCTTGCTGAACTTGATGTTGTCAGCTTCGGTCATAAGCTGGAGTGGTTCGTGACGGCGACCGTGCTCAAGGTTGGTGAACCATCGGACGCCCTTGATCCGAATGAATCGGTTGCCATCTGAGTCAATGCGAGTTCCCGCGCCCTCCAGCGGATAGCTGTCGGGGACACGGAACTCCCTGTCTCCGCTCGTGATGCTGGGGCCGAGCCACAGCCTGTTCCCCTGAATCAGGGGGAAGACCTCCTTGTAGGTAACGGCGTTCATGTTGCCAATGATGAGGAGTTTCTTGTCAGCCTCAATGACCCATGGCAAGAACTGACGGAAGAGGCTGAACGGCGGGTTCGTGATTACGATGTCGGATTCGTCCCTGAGGCTGGTGAGCTCGTGGCTGCGAAAGTCCCCATCGCCTTGCAGGTATCGCCACTGAAGGTCTTCGATGTTGACCACGCCGTCGTCGCTGATATCCTTGTTCTCCAAAGTGAATAGGCGGCCATTGGCACGCGTCTTCACCGCGTCGTATTGAGGATCAGTCGTCTCGAAGAGTGTCGGCGCGTAATAGGCCCCGTTGTCGTTGCTATTCGGCGCGTAGCTCGTGGAGATCAGCTTTCTAATGCCGTATTCAATGAAGTGAAGGGCGAAAAACTTTGTAAAGTTGCTCCATTCCGGGTCATCACAGGGAAGCAGGATCACCTTCCCTTGGAACACGTCCGGGTCGTACTCGAGATAGGCGTTCACCTCGCGTTCGATGTCCACCCACTGAGTATAGAACTCATCCTTCTTGGCCTTCTTGGCTGACGTCAGGTTAGAATTCGCCACATTTCACCACTCTCAATCTGAAAGTCTCACCGCGCCTGGCTCAATCGTCCACTCTGCAGAGCACGGGAGGACTCTACTTCAACTCGATATGACGCCCACCCAAGTTACCTTGATGTTCGAGCTCTGTACAGCACCCGCCATTCCCTCACCGCCGGGTTCGAAAAGCATCCAGTACGGTCCACTTGCCACCAACTCTCGAAATCTGGTCTCGCCACCCGCGTCCGTCTATCACCCACATTCTCGGTCCCAATTCTGGTGCGAACGTCCCGTGTTTCCGGTGTTACTTGGCGTAGTTTCACAGTGAGATAAGAGTGCTGTGTTACTCACACACTGTTTGCTCCCCGACGCGCGACAGGACACTTCGGCAGGAACGCGAAGAGACGCCGAGCATGGTGGGCGAATGGCATGCGTTCCGGCAAGGAGCGTATCCGTTGCACACACTATGCGCTGGTAGTGTGCCCTCGAAGCCCGCAAGCGGTGGCAATCACAATGTGAGCATAGTGAATGGGCCGGGGAAACTGAATGCGCATCTCTAATGGACCCAGCCGGCGCCGGGGCAACCATCGGCGAGGGCATTTCAGCTGGCATCCGTCTCGCCAAGCAGCTCACTCGACCTCCTCAGCACCTCATCGCCTACCGTATGCTGGAGGATGAGGTCATCACAATGAGGCAGAAGACCTCTGAGGGTATCGCGATACGTGGGTGAGGGCGAGCCTATTTGTCCGCGAGCAATCGCCTCTATGACGAGGCGAGCGTAGTCTTCGACCACCTCGCCTTCTCGGAGATCCTCCACGAGCCGGAGCATGATCTCGAGGACATAGACCTGAAATCGTGAGCCAACCTTGTCACTGGCCATAATGGTTCCGATGACCTGACTCAGAGCCAAGATCGAACTCTTCGGAATATTCTCATTCTCGTGGTCGAATGACGACGACTGTAGTACGACATTCTCCTGATCGGCAGGTACGGCAGTCATGTCCACAATCCACCGACACAGCAAGCTGACCATCGCATAGAGTAGGTAGTGATACGGTGTCGGCCATTCTTGACGCATGTCTACTTCCGCAGCAGGGCACAAGTTTCGTTCAATCCGTTTCGCCATGACCGGCAGGTAGTAGAGCCACATGTGATAGCTGAGATTCTGAAAGAGAGCCTCGGAAACCATGTAGTCGAAGAGCGACAAGACCGCGCACTCAGGACTGCTCCGCTGACCACTTTCGTAGAAGTCATCGAGTGGTTGGTTCAGGCGATCGTGGGCCGCACCTTCCCTGAACCTACAATCGAGGAGATCCTTCGCGTAATCTCCTAGAGGCTTCCAGACCGCCAACCGCTCGGAGATCCTGACGTCCGCGAAGTAGTAGTGAAGAAGACGATTGGTGGTCGGGTATTCGTATCGGCTGGCAGCACCTGCAAGGTTCTGATTGTGCTCAATTTCGAAATACAGCACGCTGTCTTGGTTGTCCAGGAGTGCTTCCAGCCACTTCTTCTGGAAGTCGTGCACTTGAGGCAGCCCGCTCTTGACTATATCGAGCCCGAAGTAAGGATGTGATTGAGCGAGATGCGCCACGAAATGGTCCGACAGCAGTACTTGCTGCATGGTCACTGTCCCCGCCACTTCTGTGTTTTCGTATCTCGGCAGGAGCTTCACAGTGGTCCGGCTCAGCCGAAGCCAACGCCGGTCGCGGGTCTGCCCTGATACCGATGCTGGTATCAGGCGCCACGGCGGTGGAGCAAGATGCTCCCTAAGTCGAGGAGCGAGGTAGCGGTTCTCTTGAATTCGTACGAGTTGAGGCAGATGACGCTCGAGTACATAGACCAGTTCAGGGTATCTTCGCGAATGGAGAAGCCGTTCAGTCAGTCGCTGGAACGACTGTATTCGCCGCCGCCGCAACCGCCCGGTAGCTATGCGAGCAAGTGCGTAGGACGCAGTTAGCAGGAGAACCAGGTACACAAGAGATTCTCGCGTTAGGCCCCAATCACCGAAATCTAGGTCGGGGACAAGGCCGACGTTGCGGAAGAAGGGCAAGAAGAAAAGGTAGTGAACCGCGCATAGCCCCGCGGCAATCACCGCCCAGTCAATCGTGTGCAGCCGTATCCGTATGTCAAGCCTGCGCTCTGGTGATGTGAGCGCATACACGGCTATAGCCACAGAGAAGGCGGTGACAAGAATCTCAGCAGTCAAGTGCCACTCCCGCTCCCGTCACACATAGTCTCCGCTCGTGGGTATTGCAGGTCCTTCCGCGACTGCGATCGCCGACCATGTGCCTCGAATCACTTGCTTTCAGTGGCCGCAGAGCGAGATGGGATGAGAAGGCCAGCCTCCCCGGGGTACCGTTAGGTCCCCAATCCAAAGACGGGCTCGAGGCCCAATGAAG
>ENA-OSEO01003172-OSEO01003172.1-sediment-metagenome-genome-assembly--contig:-NODE-3172-length-20231-cov-4.219559_pt1 | contig 20231 bp, 14 predicted proteins | sample MGYA00237883_ERZ534232 | MGnify/ENA metagenome assembly ERZ534232
TTTCCGGCCGCGATCCCGTTCTCCAGGAGACTCTCGGCCAGCGGGGCGATGACGTCGACCGGGGCCAAGCCGCCCTCAGACCAGCCGCTCAGAGCCTGTCCAACGATCTGATCAACGGGCATGCCGTCGGTCAGGTTCTGCTTTGCCAAGGCCAGGGTCTGTCCCTGCGTGACCGCCTGGCTCAGCGCCGGAACCAGGCACAGAGCCAGAGCCAATGCCAGACAAAGCCCCACTCCCCTCAAACTGCGCACCTTCATTTCTCGGCCTCCCATCCCAATCGGGATATGAAACGGCCACCCGCCCCGTGCAACTTTAGTACATCACTACATGATTCACGGTCTTTTGTCAACACTAGAAATCAGCGGGTGCCGATCCTCCGCCTTCGCTGGGCTGATACCTCTTCAGCCCCACCCAGATTCTTGCTTTTTTCAAAGCCCTCATGAACCCGGCGCGTGAAAGGAACTGTAGCCGTGCTCCATCCCCCTGTCAAGCAGAAGTGTAAGATTTTTAGCGCAATCCCGGACGGCCCCCCTCGACCGCCAATCCCGCGACCCGGCCGCAACTGGTCCGGCCGGCTTGAGAAGGAAGGCCGATTCTGGTAGGCTGGCCTGGCCAAGGGCGGGCAGGTCCGGACCCCGGGGCCGAAGACCGCGAAGGTCGGGGCAAGCCGGCCCGAGCCCAGGTCAGCCATCCCTAAACCGTTCAGGAGATCAGCATGGACATCCTCACCTTCCTGGGCAGCGCCCGGAAAAAGGGAAACACGGCCACCGTCCTCGGCTGGGTCGAGGAGGAGCTTCGCTCGCTGGGGCACTCGGTGGAGAGGATCAATCTGGCTTCCAAAAAAATCAGCGGCTGCCTGGGCTGCGCCAAGTGCCGGCGCTTCCCGGACCGATTGGGCTGCGTCCAGGAGGACGACGCCCCGGCCATCCTGGAGCGGCAGCTCTCGGCCGATGCGGTCATCTATGCCTCGCCCCTCTACTTCTGGGGCTTCAGCGCCCAGATGAAGGCCCTGATCGACCGGGGCTACTGCCTGGTCAGGGAATACGGCCTGCCCGGGCACGCCTCGCTGGTCGAGGGCCAGCGCCAGGCCCTCCTGGTCACCGCCGCCGACGCTTACGAAAACAACGCCGAACTGGTCGTCACCTCATTCCGCCGCATCGTCGATTACGCCAAGGCCAGACTGGCCGGGGAACTGGTCGTGGGCAATTGCACCAGCCCCGCCGAACTGAGCCAGGAGGTCAGGGAACGGGCCAGGCGACTGGCCAGGGAACTGGTCGGCCAGGACGTCTGAGGCCGGGGGCCATCGAGCCCGGCCGGGCGGGGGCCGCAAGGAGGGGGCCATGCTCCACTTCAGCCGAAGCGAATACCAGGACCGCCTGGACAAGACCAAGAAACGCATGGACCGGGCCGGCCTCCAGGTCCTGCTCCTGAGTGACCCGGCCAACATCAACTATCTCTCCGGCTATGACTCCTGGTCGTTCTACGTCCACCAGATGCTCGTGGTGGCCCTGGAGGCGGCCGAGCCGATCTGGGTCGGCCGGGGCATGGACGCCAACGCGGCCAGGCTGACCACCTACCTCCAGCCCGACAGCATCCGGCCCTACCCCGACGACTACGTCCAGTCCCCCCTCAAGCACCCCATGGAGTTCGTGGCCGGCCTGCTCGAGGCCGAGGGCTGGGCCGCCCGGTCCATCGGGGTGGAGATGGACGCCTACTACTTCACCGCCCGCTGCCTGACCGAACTGACCCAGGCCCTGCCCCGGGCCAGGTTCCAGGACGCCGACCTGCTGGTCAACTGGGTCAGGATCATCAAGTCGCCGGCCGAGATCGAGTACATGCAGCAGGCCGCCCGGATCATCGAGAAGGTCATGGCCAGGGCCATCGAGACCATCGCCCCGGGCGTGCGCGAGTGCGACGCCGTGGCCAGGATTTACGAGGCCCAGATCAGCGGTACGCCGGACTTCGGCGGCGACTACACGGCCATCGTCCCCCTCCTCCCCTCGGGCCCTCGGACCTCGACGCCGCATCTGACCTGGTCGGACGAGCCCTACCAGAGCGACCAAGCCGTGATCATGGAGCTGGCCGCGGCCCGGCACCACTACCACTGTCCCATGGCCCGGACCCTCTACCTGGGCCGGCCGCCGGCCAAACTCCAGGACACCGCCGAGGTGGTCGTCGAGGGCCTCAACTCCGCCCTGGAGGCGGTCAGGCCCGGGACGACCTGCCAGGAGGTCGAGGCGGCCTGGCGCCGCAACGTGTCCAAGAGCGGTCTGGTCAAGGAGTCCCGCCTGGGCTACTCCATGGGCCTGAACTACCCGCCCGACTGGGGCGAACACACGGCCAGCCTCAGGCCGGGCGACCTGACCGTCCTCGAGGAGAACATGACCTTTCACCTGATCCCGGGCATCTGGATGGACGACTGGGGCATCGAGATCAGCGAGGCCTTCCGGGTCACGGCCAGCGGCGGCCAGACCCTGGCCGACTTCCCCAGAAAGCTCTTCGTCAAGTAAGCCGAACATGGACGTCAAGGCCCGGATAGCCGCCCTGAAGGACGAGGTCATCGAACTCCGCCGCGACCTCCACCGCCACCCGGAGCTGGGTTTCGCCGAGCATCGCACGGCCGAGAAGGCGGCCGCCTACCTGGGCCGGTGCGGCCTGGAAGTCCGCCGCGGCCTGGCCAGGACCGGCCTGGTCGGCCTCCTCAGTGGGGCCGGGCCGGGCCGGACCCTCCTTCTCAGGGCCGACATGGACGCCCTGCCCGTCGAGGAACGGACCGGGGCGGCCTACTGCTCGGTCAATCCCGGGGTCATGCACGCTTGCGGCCACGACGGCCACACGGCCATGCTCCTGGTCGCGGCCAAGGTTCTGGCCGGCCTGCGGGACCGGTTCAGGGGGAGCATCAAGTTCGCCTTCCAGCCCAACGAGGAAGGCACGGCCGCCGAGCTGATGATCGAGGACGGGGTCCTCCTGGCCCCCCTGGTCGAGGCCGCCCTGGCCCTGCACCTCTGGTCGGGCCTGGCCAGCGGGACCATCGCCGTCGGGCCGGGCCCGGTCATGGCCGGCCTGGAGGAGTTCATCCTGACCCTGCTCGGCCGGGGCGGCCACACCGCGGCCCCCCACCTCTCGGCCGACCCGGTCCTGGCCGCGGCCCACCTGGTCCAGGCCAGCCAGATGATCCAGACCCACCAGACCGACGCCCTCAAGCCGACCGTGATCGGCTTCGGCCGGATCGAGGGCGGCGGCGCGGCCAACGTCATCCCCGAGCGGGTCGAGCTGGCCGGGACCATCCGCTGCCTCCACGACCAGGCCGACGAGGTCCGGGAGCTCTTCCGGCGGATTATCGCCTCGGTCTGCCAGGCCCACGGGGTTGAATACGAGCTGGAGACAAAGCTGGCCCACCCGGCGGTGATCAACCACCCGGCCCTGGCCGAGCTGGTCCGCTCGGCCGCGGTCGAGACCCTGGGCGGCCGGGACAGGGTCGTCTCCCTGGTGAGCATGGTCGGCGAGGATTTCTCGCGCTTCACCGAGCGCGTCCCCGGGGCCATCTACCTCCTGGGCTCCGGCGACGCGGCCAAGGGGACGACCTATCCCCACCATCACCCCAGGTTCGACATTGACGAGGACGTCCTGCCCCTGGGCGTGGAGATGCACGTCCGCACGGCCCTGGCCTTTCTGGAAAGCGACGAGGCCTGGCCGCCCGGGGACTGAAGCCGAGGCAGCGGGGGCGCCCTCTCAACGGGGCGCCCTCAACCCATAACCTTGAACCGTTCAAAGGAAACTCAGATGTCTGACACCAAAATTCCTGGTCTCGGCACCAGGTCGGTCTGGGCCGGCGAGGCCGAGTCCCTGTGCCAGGGGGCCACCCAGACGCCGGTGGTCCAGAGCGTCTCCTTTGGCTACGCGGACGTGGACGAGTGGCTGGCCGCGGCCCGGCAGGAGCGGCCCGGCTACATATACAGCCGCAACGACAACCCCACGGTCCGGGTCTTCGAGGAGAAGGTCCGCCAGCTCGAAGCGGCCGAGGCGGCGGTCAGCTTCGGCACGGGCATGGCCGCCATCAGCGCCGCCCTCTTCGCCCTGCTCCAGCCGGGCGACCGGGTCGTCTCGGTCAAGGACACTTACGGCGGAACCAACAAGCTCTTCAGCGAGTTCCTGCCCCGCTACCGGATCGAGGTCGTCGTCTGCCAGACGACCGATCACGAGGCCATCGAGGCCGAGATCGCCGAAGGCTGCCAGATCCTCTATCTGGAGAGCCCGACCAACCCGACCCTGAAGGTCATCGACCTGGCCCGCCTGGCCGGGGCGGCCAGGGCGGCCGGGGCCAAGGTGCTGGTGGACAACACCCTGGCCACGCCAATCAACCAGAATCCCCTGGCCCTGGGGGCTGACCTGGTCATCCACAGCGCCACCAAGTTCCTGGGCGGCCACGCCGACGCCCTGGGCGGCGTGGTCTGCGGCCCGGTGGAGCTGATCCGGACCATCTATCACTACCGGGAGATCACCGGCGGCATCCTCCACCCCGAGGCGGCCTACCTGCTCCTGAGGGGCCTGAAGACCCTCCATCTGCGCGTCCGCCACCAGAACGAGGCCGCCCTCGAGATCGCCCGCTTCCTGGAGGGCCGGCCGGAGGTGGCCAAGGTCTTCTATCCCGGCTTGACCGGTCACGAGAACCACCAGATCGCCGCCCGGCAGATGCGGGGCTTCGGCGGGGTGCTCAGCTTCATGCTCCGGGGCGGCTTCGAGGCGGTCCGGAGCTTCCTGCCCCGCCTGCGCTACGTCCACCTGGCCGCCAACCTGGGGGCCGTGGAGACTGTGGCCGGCCCGCCGGCCACGACCAGCCACGTGGAGTGCAGCCCGGAAGAGCGCCAGGCCCTGGGCATCCCCGAGGGCCTGATCCGCTACTCGGTCGGAGTCGAGGACGTCGAGGATCTCCTGGCCGACCTGGAGGCCTCCCTGGAGGGCCTGGCCTGAAGGCGGGAGAGCCGGCCAAATACGGGGGGAAGATGTTGCCTGACGTGGTCATAGTCGGCGGCGGGATCATCGGCAGCGCCGCGGCCTACTACCTCAAGTCTCTGGAGCCGAACCTGAGCCTCACTGTCCTCGAGCCGGACCCGACCTACGCCCGGGCCTCGACCCCGCTTTCCCTGGGGGTCTTTAGGGTCCAGTTCAGCCTCCGGGAAAACGTCCTGATGTCCCGCTACGGCCTCGAGGCTCTCGAGCGCTTCGACGAGGAGATGGCCGTCGAGGGAGAGCCGCCGGGCCTGGTCTTCCGCCGGGACGGCTACCTCTTCCTTTACGCCGCTGGCCAGGAGCAAAGAGGCCGGGGGGCCTTCCAGGTGCAACAAGAGCTGGGCTGCGAGGTGGAGTGGCTGGCCCCGGCCGACCTGGAGGAGCGCTTCCCGCTCCTGGAGGTCCGGGGCCTGGCCGGGGCCGTCTTCAGCCCGGGGGACGGCCACCTGGACCCCTACGCCCTGCTGATGGCCTACCGGGCCAAGGCCGCCTCCCTGGGAGCCGAGTACCTGAAGGCTCAGGCAACCGGTTTCATAAAGGATCGGGGCCGGATCAGCGGGGTCAGCCTGGACTCGGGCCAGGTGGTCAGGGCCGGGGCGGTGCTCAACGCCGCCGGGGGCTGGGCCATGGACCTGGCCCGGAGCGTCGGGGTCGAGCTGCCCATCGACCCGATGATGAGGCACGTCTTCGCCTTCAAGCCCGCCCAGGTCCCGCCCCGGCCGCTGCCCTTCATCATCGCTCCCTCAGGCCTCTACTGCCGCTCCGAGACGGGCGACCTGATCCTGATCGGCTATCACTCAGATGCCGACGCCATCGGCTTTGACTTCCGCTGGGACAGCGAGCGCTTCGTGGAGATGGTCTGGCCCAGGCTGGCCGAGGTGATCCCCAGCTTTGACACCGGCAAGCTCCTCCGCGGCTGGGCCGCGATCATCAGCCAGAACCGCTTCGACGGCAACGCCTTCCTGGGCCAGTGGCCGGGCCTGGAGGGGTTCTATCTGGCCGTCGGCTTCTCGGGCCACGGCCTGATGCACGCCCCGGCCGTGGGCCGCTATCTGGCCGAGCTGATCCTGGGCCGGCGGCTCAGCCTGGACCTGAGCGCCTTCAGCCCCCAGCGGCTCCTGGACAACCGGCCCCTCAGGGAGGGCGGAATATTCTGAGACCGGCCCGGCCGGACGGGGGAGCGGAGGCGATGATCGAGCGGGTCGGGATAATCGGCGTCGGCCACCTGGCCGGCTACCTGGTCGAGGGCTTGAGGCGGGCCGACGAGAGGATTGAGATCAGCCTCTCGCCCCGCAACGCCGAGCGGGCCAGAAGCCTGGCCGCCCGGTTCGGGGCCAGAGTGGCGGACAGCAACCAGGCCGTGGCCGACCGGGCCGACCTGGTCATCCTGGCCACCCGGCCGGGGGACGCCGCGGCCGCCTGCCGGGCCATCGCCTTTCGGCCCGGCCTGACCCTGGTCTCGGTGGCCGCCGGACTGCCCCTGGAGGCCTTGAGGCCGGCCGCGGCCCCGGCGGATCTTTCTCGGGCCATGCCCCTGTCCTGCGCGGCCATAGGCCGGAGCCCGACCCTGCTCTATCCCGATCAGCCCGCGGCCAGAGCCCTGTTCGGACTCCTGGGTCCGGTCCACGCCCTGCCCGACGAGGAGATCTTCACCCGGGCCAGCGTCATCGCCGCCTTCTACGGCTGGATCTACGCCCTCCTGGCCGAGACCGTGGCCTGGGCGACAGAGGCCGGCGTCCCCCCACGGACGGCCCGGAGCCTGGTCCTGGAGACGGTCCGGGGCGCGGCCGAAATGGGCCTGGCCCGTCCTGAGGGCGACCTGACAGAGTTTCTGGAGACCCTGGCCACACCTGGCGGCATCACCGAGCAGGGGCTCAGGGTCCTCTGGCGGCGCAACGGCCTGGCCGCCTGGACCGAAGCTCTCCAGGCCGTGCTCGAGAAGATGGACCGCCCGGGCTAGTTGGCCGCCTCAGCCCTGGCCGGTTCGTCCAGGGTCGACCTGACGACCTCGGCGATCTCGCGGCTGACCAGCGGTTTCATGAGAAAGCGCCTGATCCCCAGGCCTTTGGACTGCTCGGCCGATATCTGCTCGCTAAATCCGGTGCAGAGGATAATAGGCAGGTCCGGTCTGATCTTGAGCATCTCCTGGGCCAGCTGGACCCCGGTCATCCGGGGCATGGTCTGGTCGGTGATGACCAGGTCGATCTCATCCGGCCGGGCCTTGAAAAGATCGAGAGCCGCCAGACTGGACGTCTGGGAGATGACCTGGTAGCCCAGGCGCTCCAGGGCCCGCCGGCCGATATCCGCCAGCGGCGCCTCATCGTCGACGACCAGGATGCGCTCCTGGCCCGTGGGCATTGTTTTTTTCGATTCTGCGGAGCGTTCTTCCGGTCCTCGCCCCAAGGAGGGCAGGAAGACGTCAAAGGTCGACCCCTGGTTCAACTGGCTCTCAACCTCGATCGACCCCCCGTGGCTCTTGACTATGCCCTGGACCACGGACAAACCCAGGCCGGACCCTTCCTCGGGCCCCCTGGTCGTGAAGTAGGGATCGAATATCCGGTCCAACAGCTGAGAAGCGATGCCGTGACCGGTGTCCCGCACCCTGAGCCTGACGTAGCCGCCCGGAGCCAGATCCGGCTGCCGGGCCTCATCCCGGCCGCCCACCTCCAGCTCCTCCAGGGACACCTCCAGCAAGCCGCCCTTCTCCTTCATGGCCTGAGCGGCGTTGGTGCAGAGGTTGAGCAGGACCCGATGTATCTGGCTCACGTCAGCCAGCACCAGCCTGGTGTCGACCTGGAGGTGGCTCCTGATCTCGATGTTTGAGGGCAGCGAGGCCCGGAGCATCTTGAGGCTCTCCTCGATGATCGGCCCCAGACGAACCAGCCGCCGCTCGGCCTGGCCGTGGCGGCTGAAGGCCAGGATCTGTCCGACCAGGTCCCTGGCCCGATGGCTGGCCTGGAGCACCTCCTCCAGATGCCGCCGGTTCTCGTGGCCCGGGGGCAGGTTGTCCAGAGCCAGTTCGGTGTAGCCCATGACCGCGGCCAGAATGTTGTTGAAGTCGTGGGCGATGCCCCCGGCCAAGGTCCCCAGGGCCTGCGCTTTGCGGGCCTGGCTCAGCTCCTCCTCCATGCGCCTCATTTCGCGATCGGCCAGGACCCGCTCGGTGACGTCCCGGGCCACGCTGCTGACGAAAGCCTTCCCGCTCTCCCGCTGGACCAGGTAGTTCCTGTACTCGAAATAGTGCTTCCGGCCGTCCTTGGCCACGACGCTCAGGACCCCCTCGGCCCTCTTGTCGCGCCTGATCAGAGGCAGGTATTCGTCGTAAAAGGCTTGCCGGTGCTTGAGCGGCACGAACTCGGCGATCGGCCGGCCGATCATCTCCTCCGGCCGGAGGCCCAAGGCCTCGGCCATGCTGCGGTTGACGCTGAGGAGGCGTCCCTCCGCGTCGTGGGTGCTGATGAGGTCGTTGATGCCGTGGAACAGATCGCGGTAGCGCCGCTCCGATTCGGCCAGGGCGTCCCGTTGATCGAAGGCCTGCTTGATGGCGGCGATCCTCTTCCTCTCAAGCTGGAAGGCAAAGAAAGTGACCACTAACAGGGTGAGCAGGGATCTGAGCCCGATCTCTGAAAGCCAGGCCGCCTCGGGCCGGCCGGAATAGGAGGAGGCGATGAGGAGGGCGGCGACGAAGAGACCAGTGGCCAGAAAGCCTCTCAGCGAACCGAACCCGAAGATGGCCAGGACCGGGAAGATAAAGACCCAGGGCATCCTGGTGGTATCAAATCTCCCGACGGTGTAGGCGATTATGATGGCGCCCAGGAGCACCAGGGTGACGCCGACCGCAAGCTGAATGACCGAGCCCTGACGCCGAACTGAAGGCGCTCTCCGGGCCAGGAGAAGCCCGGCCACCAGGGTGCTAAGCAGCAGCCCCAGGAGACCCGCGACCAGGTGGTCGCCCCGGAACACGCCGGCGAAGGCGAACACAAAAAATATCGGGACGATGACCGGCATCATGGCCCGGGCAACCCGGAGTTTGAAGTCCAGCTCCACCGCGGTCGGGTCGGCGGCCAAATCTACTGATTCAGACCCTTCCTGGCGATACAGACTGTAGGTGAAAAGCAGGCCCGGTACGATCAAAAGAAAAGGAGTCGGGTCGGGATGGCGGGGCGATATCAGCCCCGAGACCCAGGCCAGGACGCTCAAAGAGGGCACCGCCAGGGCGATAAGAAAGCGGCCTATCCAGACTCGAGATTCACCCCTGACCTGAGGGAGTCTCTTCAAAAGCAGAGCCGCGCAGAAGCCTATCAGCAATAAAGGATAAACGATGAGCAGGCCCCAGAAGGCCGGACCGCCCTTGAACCTGAGCACCGGAGAACCCGGCTCGAGCCAGAACTCCCGGACCATCAGCTGATGGCTCTCGGTGGTCCAGGTCAGGGCGACCACCACGGCCCAGAGGGCCAGGAGGAGCAGGTAGTTCCGCAGGCCGGTCCACTTCTCGTACCCGGCGTAGGCGAGACTCAGCAGCAAAACGCCCGGGGGAACGGCCGCCACGCCCAGGATCTGGACCTTGAAGAACAAAATCTTGCCGGCCAGGTCGGGCACTTTTAACAGGACGGCGTAGGCCACGGCCCAGACGCCGGTGGCGGACAAGAGCAGAAACAGGCCCAGGCCTTCCCATCCCCGCTGGCGCCCCCAAAACTGCAGCAGACCGCCAAGGCAGACGCCGCCGGCAATCAGGGTGAGCACCCAGGCGTAGCTATCCCACCCGATCATTGATTCCCATCCAGATGAAGATAACGATAGGCCATTTTGTCATATGGTAAATATAACCACTTTAGATGCGCCACGCAAGTCCGGGTTCGCCGAAACCTCGAGGCGCTCGGAGTCGGCCGCCCCTGGCTGCAGCCCTGGATTTCAACCCAGCCCCGGCCCCTTGACCAACGCGGGCCGGCGGCGGGAAGATTCGGTCCGGGAGCGGTGGATGGGGAGCGGGCTCTTGGCCGGTCGCCGGCTCCCTCGAACAGACAGCCCTCACTGCCTCCGAATCGCCCGATCAGGGGAGGCGGGGGCCCGGTCTTGCCGCCGCTGATTCGACCGGCTCGGCTCAGCACCGGCCCAACGAACGGCTTGAGGATCGAAGGCCGTTCCGGCCGGCTTCTTGTTCAGACCTCCGGGTAGATCACCCGCCGGCAGTCCGGGCAGATGGTGTGGGTCAGCCGGGCCTCTGTACGCCGGGAGACGTAGAGATCCAGAGGCCACCAGTTGCCCTGCTCGTCACGGATTCTCTTGCAGCCCGAGCAGATGGGCAGGAGCTCCCGCAGCACCCTGTTCTCTGTGAGGAGCCTTTCCTTCTCGGCCAGGGCCTGGCCCAGTTCCTGGATCAGGTCCTCTCGCTTCTTCTCGCCCGTCTTGCGCTGGGTAATGTCACTGGTCACGCCGACTATCCTGAGCGGCTCGCCTGCCTCCTGGAGGAACCTGGAGGTGAGCTCGACCCAGTAGACATGGCCGTTCTTGTGAACCATCTCCAGCTCGATGGTATTTTTAATCGAGATTCCCTGCTCCAACTGCTTTCGTCCTTTGCCCAAGGCTTTCATGACTTTCTGATAAGAAGAGGGCGTCATCGTTTCTTGCGGGGCCAGGCCCTGATACTCCTCTGGAGTGAACCCGCTGAGCCTCTCAATGGAAGGGGTGATGAAGACGATCTGCAGGCTGTCGGCGTCCGCGACCCAGATGGCGTCCACCAGGTTGTCGGCAATGAGCCGATACCGCTCCTCCAACTGGGCCACTCTGGCTTCCAGAGCTTTGTCGGATCGCTTGTTCATACGACTCACCCCGCCCATATCAGCAGGCCTCAGTCCAGCCTCAATCTCAGACCTTTTCGTCCAGGGCCGCCCTGACGACCTCGGCGACCTCACGAATGATCAACGGCTTCATCACGAAGCGTCTTATCCCCATGGCCTGGGCTTGCTCGGCCGATATCTGCTCGCTGAAGCCGGTGCACAGGACTATGGGCAGGTCCGGTCTGATCTTGAGCATCTCCCTGGCCAGATCACTGCCGGTCATCTGGGGCATGGTCTGGTCGGTGATCACCAGGTCGAACTTGTCCGGCTGGGCCTTGAAGAGTCCCAGGGCCTCCAGGCTCGAGATCCTGGTGGTGACCTTGTAGCCGAGTCTTTCCAGGGTCTGCCGCCCGATGTCCGCCAGGGCCGGCTCGTCGTCAACGAACAGAACCCGCTCCGAGCCGGTTAAAACGGGTGCCCCTTCCGAGATCTGATGAATCTCTGGCTCGGCGCCCAGCAAGGGCAGGTAGACCTGGAAGACCGAGCCCTGGCCCGGTCGGCTGGAGACCGTCATCGCCCCGCCGTGGCTCTTAACGATGCCGTGGGCCACGGCCAGGCCCATGCCCGTTCCCTGGCCCGGCTCCTTGGTCGTGAAGAAGGGCTCGAAGATCCTGAGCATTATCGCCTGATTCATGCCCTCGCCGGTGTCGCTGACCGTCAGTCGCTCGTAGGCCCCCGGGGCCAGTTCGGCGAACTGATCGGCCAGGAACTTATCCAGTTCCACCCTCTCCAGCCGGACCGTCAGGCGGCCGCCCTTGTCCCGCATGGCCTGAGCGGCGTTGGAGCAAAGGTTCATCAGAAGCTGGTGGATCTGGGTTGGATCGGCCAGAACCCAGCCCGAGGCCTCTTCTATCTCCGGCCTTATTTCAATGGTCGCCGGCAGGGTGGCGCTCAGGAACTTGAGCGCCTCCTGGACTATCGGGCCGATCCGGACCGGTTTCCGCTCCTGCTCTCCCTCCCGGGAAAAGCTCAGGATCTGCCGGACCAGTTTCTTGGCCCGTTGCCCGGCCTTGAGCACCTGGTTCAGGTGGCCTTGACTCGGGTGGGTTCCGGGCAGGTCGGCCACGGCCAGCTCGGTGTAGCCCAGCATGGCCGCCAGGACGTTGTTGAAGTCGTGGGCTATGCCTCCGGCCAGGGTGCCGATGGCCTCCATCTTCTGGGACTGGCGAAGCCGGGCCTCGGCCTTGTTCTTCTCCTCCTCGGCCCGCTTGCGCTCAGTGATGTCCTCTATCTGTGAGAGGAGGCAGAGGGGCCGGCCGGAAGCGTCCCTCATGATCTGGACCAGGGTGCGGCCCCAGACGATCTGGCCGTCCTTGCGGCGGAAGCGCTTTTCTACCTGGGAACTGAAGATTTCGCCCTTGGCCAGACGGATGATCCGGTCGAGGGTCCCGGCCAAGTCCTCGGGGGCGGTGGTGTCGGCCACGGACATGCTGGCCAATTCCTCCTCGGAATAGCCGGTGAAGCGGGCGAACCGGGGGTTGACCCGCTGGTAGCGGCCGTCAAAGCCGACCATGACCGTGCAGATGGGCGACTGATCAAAGGTCAGCCTGAACCTCTCCTCGCTCTCCTTGAGCGCCTCCTCCGCCCTCTTGCGCTCGCTGATGTCCTGGGCGATGGTCTGGTTTATGATCCGGCCCTGCTGCTCGAAGGCCGTGCCCGTGGACTCGACCTCGATCGCCTGGCCGTCCAGGGCGATGTAGCGGTGTCGTCGAGGTGGGGCAACACGGCCCTCATGGATGATCGTGGTCATGCGGCGAGCCGATTCGGCCCGATCCTCGGGGTGAACCAGGTCCAGGTAGGACCGGCCGATCAGATCCTCCGGCCCGGAGGCCCTGAAGAGTTTGACCGCGGCCGGGTTGACATACTCAATCCTGCCGTCGCAGTGGGCCAGGATGGCGTTCGGTGACATCTCGATCAGGCGGCGATACCGTTCCTCGGAACGGGCCAGGGTCCGCTCGGCCCTCTTGTGTTCGGTGATGTCGACCCCTGAGCTCAGGATGCTGGTGATCCGGCCGGCCTCGTCCCTGACCACGGCGTTGTGCCAACGGATGTACCTGATCTCTCCGGTTCTGGTTACGACCTGATTCTCCCGGTATCCGTGAGCCTCAACCTGGCCGGCGAACAAACCGCTGATAGCCGAGCGGACCTCTGACCGAACCTCCTCTGGAAGGCAGGTCTCGTACCAGTTCCGGCCCTGGAGCTCGCCCTCCTCGTAGCCCAGGATCTGGCAGCCCGTCTTGTTCAACAAGACAATGTCGCCCTGCTCGTCGAGGACCAGCAAAATGACTTCGGCCGTGTCCAGATACAACTGGGCCATGTCGCGTTCGGCCCGGATGGCCTCCTCGGCCCGCTTGCGCTCGGTGATGTCCAGAAGGACCTCCACCGCGCCGATGACCTTGTTCTCGTCGTCGCGGACCAGGGTGACCCGGCCCAACCCGATCCCACCCTTGGAGGTCGGCATTTCGCCGGAGTAGGACCGTCCCGATTCAATAGCCTTGTGGACCGGGCAGTTGGGGCAGGGTTGGCTGCGCTTGTGAAAGACTTCGTAACAGCGGCGGCCGATCATCTCTTGAACGGACATGCCCACCGCATCGGCCGCCGGCTCGTTGGCCCAGATGATCTCGTGTTGGGTATTCTGATGAATAATAATCTCGGCGACGCTGTCCAGGACCAGGGCCTTTTCCTGCTCCGAGCGCTTCAGGGCCTCCTCGGCCCTTTTGCGTTCGGTGATGTCCAGGACAACCTCGACCGCCCCGACCACCTCGCCTTTCTCGTCGTGAACGAGAGAGGTCTGGACCAGACCGAACCGGTCGCCGTACATGGCGATCTCGCCCGACTGGCCCTGGCCGGTCTCGAAGGCCAGGTCCACCGGGCAGCCAGGGCAGGGCTGGTCGAGCCCGTGCCAGACATCGTAACAGCGGCGGCCGATGACTTCTTCCGGGGCCAGGCCCCTTATTTCGTAGGCCATCCTGTTGGCCCAGATGACCTCGTATTCCCTGTTCCGGAAGACGATCACCTCCGAGGAGTTATCCAGGATGAGGGATTTTTCCTGCTCCGAGCGCTTCAGCGCCTCCTCGGCCCGCTTGCGCTCGGTGATGTCGCTGACCACATCCACGACCCCGATAACCCGGCCCTCTTGGTCGCGAACGAGAGAGACCTTGGTCAGGCCGACCTTGTCGGGGCCCATGTTTATTTCACCCGTCTGGGGCTCGCCCGATTCCAGGGCTCTTTTTACGGGGCAGCCCGGACAGGCTTCGCTCCGCCCGTGCCAGAACTCGTAACAGCGGCGGCCGATCATCTGTTCGAGCTCAACGCCGGTCAGACCAAGCGCGGCTTTGTTGGCCCAAATTATCTCCTGCCGCTGATTCTGGAAGACGATCATCTCCGAGACGCTGTCCAGGACTAGGGCCTTTTCCTGCTCCGAGCGCTTCAGCGCCTCCTCGACGAGCCGGCGTTCGGCTTGACTGCCCTCAAGTTCGGCCACTCGCCGGCGCAGTTCTTCGACCTCTCGCCTGAGTTGATCCGCTGGGCTTGATTGGTCGGTCATCTCAGCCTCACCCAACCTCTCTACACAACCCGGCCAGGGCGCCCGGAGGTGAGCATGATCCAGTCCCTCAGAAGGAATAATTCTATCATCATGCGTGTTCTCTGACCAGGCTCAGATTTTCTTGAATTGAGGTTTTCTTGTTCGGAGAAACAACTCCAGATACCGGGCGGGTTTATCATCTGGCCGGGAGGTGCTATATTCCTGAGTCAAAGGTCTTCCCCGGCGCAAACCGGCCGGCTCCCGGTTATCCCCGGTCCGCTGGCCGTCCCATGAAGCCGGGTCTTTCTCTACGGAGACGGCTAAAAGCCTTGATCCAACCCTAGTCCTTCAAGGAGGCGCTGGCATGAGCCTGAGAACCAGAGAGCAGTATTTTGCGGCCCTCAAGCGGATGAGACCCAACATCTACAAGTTTGGCCAGCTCATTGAGGACGTGACCAGCCACCCGGTCACCCGGCGGGTGGTCGAGAGCCACGCCCGGGGCATCGACGCGGCTCACGATCCCAAGCTGGCCGACGTCTTCACGACCACATCCAAAATGACCGGCGAGCTGATCCACCGCAACACCTCCCTGATGACCTCGGCCGAGGAGATGGCCTACAACCCCAAGTTCAAGCGCAAGATGTACCACCTGACCGGCTCCTGCACTGGCGGCCTGTGCGTGGGCTGGAACGCCCTCAACGTCATGTGGTCGGTCACCCAGGAGATGGACGAGGCCCTGGGCACGGACTACCACCCGCGCCTGAAGGAATGGGGCCTCAGGTTCCAGAAAGAGGGGCTGCTCGTGGCCGGCGCCCTGACCGACGCCAAGGGCAACCGCAAGCTCAAGCCCAGCCAGCAGCCGGACCTGGACACCAACCTGCGCATCGTCGAGCGCCGCCAGGGAGGCATAGTTCTCCGGGGGGCCAAGCTGATGATCTGCGGCGTGGCCGGCTCGGACGAGATCTTCATCCTGCCCGGAGGCGGATACGGAGAGGCCGATCAGGACTTCGCCCTGGTCTGCGTCATCCCCAGGGACATCGAGGGCCTGACCATCGTCGAGACCAGGCATCCCAGCGACGGGCGGGACCTGGAGGAGGGCTTCGACAACCCCTGCCGGACCGGCATCACCCAGGCCTACCTCCTCTTCCAGGACGTCTTCGTGCCCCAGGAGCGGGTCTTCCTGGCCGGGGAGTACCAATACACCGGCAAGGTCATCGCCCGCTTCACGGCCACCTACCGGGCCTGCATCGGGGCCTGCGTCGCCGGTCAGGGCGACGTCATGGTCGGGGCCGCGGCCCTGATCGCCCGGGCCAACGGGCTGAGCGCCAGGACCTTCCGGGACAAGCTGATCCAGATGGAGCTGAACAACGAGACCACCTTCACCATGGGCGTGGGGGCCATCGCCCTGGGCCAGAAGCACCCCTCCGGGGTCTGGCTGGCCGATCCCCTGCCCTCCCACGCCAACAAGATCCACGTGGCCACCCTGCCCTACGAGACCAAGCGGCTCTGCCAGGAGATCGGGGGCGGAATCGCCGAGACCGGCTGCCTGCCGTCCTACCAGGACTTCATCAACCCCGAGTACGGCCAGCTCATCCAGAAGTACCTCAAGGCCGGGGCCGGCTCGGGCGAGACCAGGGCCCGGGTGGCCCGGCTGATCGAGTGGCTGACCCTCGGGGCCGGCGTGCCCGGTTGCATGCACGGCGGCGGCTCGCCCGACGGGGCCCGGATGGTCGTCTACGCCGCCTCGCCCCTGGAGGAATACGCCGGCTACGCCAAGAATCTGGCCGGCCTGGAGGAGGACCTGCCCGAGCCGGGCAAGTGAGAGGCTGATTACCCCCCTTCCGAGGCCCGCCCGGCCAGGCCGGACAGGGCGTGGAGCATGGTCCAGACGGCCAGGTGGGCTGAGCGGTTGTAGGGGTCCTGGAGGGGGTAGATCTCGACGAAGTCCAGGCCCCTGATCCCGGCCCGGGCCGCGGCGTGGACCGCCCGGAAGAGCTCGCCGGGCATGAGGCCGTCAAAGTCGGGCGGCCCGCCGGGGTTGCAGGCCGCGTCGAGGATGTCCGAGCAGATGCTCAGGTAGACTGCCCTGGTGCCCTTCCCGGCCGCGGCCAGGGCCTCGTCCAGGGCCGCCTCCAGGCCCTGGCGGCGGATGGCCGGCAGGGTCATGACCTTGGCCCCGGCCCGGCGGGCCACCTCCATCTGGAGCCGGGCGTTGCGCGGCCCCCTGACCCCGAAGTGGACCACGGACTCGGGCCGGACACCGGGGCAGTTGACCACCCGGTACATGGGCGAGCAGCGGGCCAGCTCGTCGCCCTGGAAGCTGGGCATGTTGTCCAGGTGGCCGTCAAAGTTGATCACCCCGACCTTGCCGCCGACCCGTCCGGCCAGGGCGGCGACGATCTCGGGCGTGTAGGAATGATCGCCGCCGAAGCTGAAGGGGATGGCCCCGGCCGCGTAGACCGCCCCGGCCGCGGCCCTGACCCGGGCCATGGTCTCGGCCCCGTCGCCGGGGACCACGGCCACGTCGCCGGCATCGGCCAGGTTGAGGAAATCCCGGAAGTCGAGGTCGTACTCTGGCAGGTAGCTGTGGTAACGGGCCGAGGCGTGCCGGATGGTCTTGACGGCCAGCTCGCAGCCCGAGTAGCTCCCCCAGGTGATCGCCCCCTCCCAGGGCACGCCCAGGAAGACGACGTCCCGGCCGGCCGCCCCCTGGGGCAGCTTGATGGACTCGACGCCCAGAAAACTGGGCGTGTCGCCGTAGATGCGGGGCGGGCCGCCCGGCCCGCCCGCGCCCATGGTCAGGGCCTGGTCCTGGGCTGAAGCACTCATGGGGCCTCCTTGTCCTGTCGGCCAGTGAGAACGGCTCTTGCCGGCCCCGGCCGGCTCGCGCTCCCGGATTCCGAGATTAGTCTCCCCCGAATGACAGTGTCAAGCCCGGGGCCGGCCCGTCCGGGGACGCTTGACTTTTCGATTCCGGCGGACCAGAATACCATCGATGGCCATTTCGGCCGCGGGTCGACGGCCGTCGCTTCCTTGTTTAGCTGACCTTGGTTGTAACCTGTGACAGCCAGCGGAAACGTTGCGCTCGGCCGCTATCAGGTTCCAGGTCTCAAGAGCGGACAGAGCCCGGTCGAGCAAACACGGAGAGGGTCATGATCAAAGTCAACGAGTACGAAGGCGGCCGGGTCAAGAGCCTCGGCTTCGAACTGGACGGCTTGCCCTACACGGCCGGGGTGGTCGAACCCGGAGAGTACACCTTTGGCACCGAGAAGGAAGAGCATCTGACCGTCACCGCCGGCCGGATCGAATTCCGGCTGCCGGGCCAGGACTGGGTGGCCCTCAAGGTCGGAGACAGGATCATAATTCCCCGGGGCATCAAGTTCGACCTGAAGGCCGCCGGAGCGGCCTCGTACATTTGCGCTTACAAATAGAGCCTGTCCGGCGATCTCGCCTCCCGGAGGAACCCCCATGGCCGAGAGCGTTGTCTCCATCGTCAAGACCGGGCCTCAGCCCGAGTATCCCGCCGTTCTCAAGGCCGTCCGAGAGGCCCTGGAGCTGATCGGCGGCCTGGAGGACATCATCAAGCCGGGCCAACTGGTCCTCATCAACCCGAGCTGGGTGGCCTCCCCGGCCAACAAGCAGTCGGGCGCCTGCACCTGGCCCGAGGTCAGCCGGGCCGTGGCCGACATCGTCAAGGAGATGGGCGCCCGGCCGGTCATTGCCGAGTCCTCGGCCGTGGGCGTGGACTGCGACAAGGTCATCGAGGAGTCGGGCCACGGCGCCCTGAGGGAGCTGGGCTACGAGGTGGTCAATCTCAAGAAGACCCCCTCGGCCAAGATTGCGGTGCCTGGCGGCGGAGTGATCTTCGACCCGATGACGACCTACGAGCTGGTCAGTCAGGCGGACGTGGTCATCAGCCTGCCCACGCTCAAGACCCACGACCAGACCGAGATGACCTGCGCCATCAAGAAGCTCAAGGGGCTCCTCCCGGACAAGATGAAGCGGTCCTTCCACCAGGAGGGCCTCTTCGACGCCGTGACCGACCTCCTGGCCGCGGTCAAGCCCCGCCTGGCCGTGGTCGACGCCATCATCTGCCAGGAGGGAGTCGGTCCGGTCTTCGGCGACCCGGTGGAGATGGACCTGATTCTGGCCGGCAAAGACCTGGTGGCCGTGGACTCGGTCTGCGCCAGGCTGATCGGCTACCAGCCCGAGGACACCCTGCTCACGGTCAAGGCGGCCGAGCGGGGCCTGGGGGTGATGGATCCGGACCGGATCCGGGTCGTCGGGGCGCCCCTGGAGAGTCTGGCCCGCCGCTTTGTCCGGGCCGTCGAGGCCAACCCGGTCGGCGAGATCGACGGCTTCAAGCTCATCCACGGCGAGGTGGCCTGCACCGGCTGCCGCAACACGGTCCTGAGCGCCCTGATAGACATGAAAAACGCCGACCAACTCGCCTACCTGCCCGGCGTGACCGTGGTCACCGGGGCGGCCGAGGTCCCCCTGGGGGTCGAGCCCGGCGGCGTGGTCACGGTGGGCAAGTGCATGCCCAAGGACAAGCGGACCGGCCGCTACGTCAAGGGCTGCCCGCCCAACAACGTGGACATAGTCAAGGCCATCATCGGCGGCCGGGCCGAGGTCAAGAGGATGTACTCCGACGAGGCCAAGCCCGAGGCCGACCAGTGAGGAGATAGAGCGATGGAGTCGATCCTTGGCTACATGGAGAAATACGACTACGAAAACCTCTTCATCTGCCAGGACAAGGAGGTTGACTTCAAGGCCGTCATCGCCATCCACGACACCACTTTAGGCCCGGCCACGGGCGGCTGCCGGATGTGGCTCTACGACAGCGAAATGGACGCCGTCGAGGACGCCCTGCGCCTGGCCCGGGGCATGACCTACAAGTACGCCGCGGCCGGGGTCAACCTGGGCGGGGGCAAGACGGTCATCATCGGCGACCCCAAGCGGCGGGACCGGGAGGTCGTCTTCCGGACCCTGGGCAAGTTCATGAACCGCCTGGGCGGGGCCTACTGGACCGGCGAGGACGTAGGCACGACCCTCCAGGACATGGAATACATCTTCATGGAGACCCCCTACGTGGTCACCCTGCCCCGCTATCTGGGCGGGGCCGGCGACATCGCGCCCATGACCGCCTGGGGGACCATCCGGGCCATGCAGGCCTGCTGCCAGCGGGTCTTCGGTTCGGACGATCTGGCCGGCAAGACCGTGGCCGTCCAGGGCCTGGGGGCGGTCGGGCACAACGTCGTCGCCCAGCTCAAGGACCTGGGGGCCAGGCTGGTCGTGACCGACATCGACCCGGAAAAAGTCGAGGCCATGGCCCTCCAGCACGGCGCGGCCCAGGTCGCCCCGGAGGCGATCTACGACGTCGAGGCCGACGTCTTCTGCCCCTGCGCCCTGGGCGGAATCATCAACGACCAGACCCTGCCCCGGCTCAAGTGCAAGATAATCTGCGGCTCGGCCAACAACCAGCTCCGGGAGGAGCGGCACGGGCACAAGCTGGAGGAGATGGGCCTGGTCTACGCGCCCGACTACATCACCAACGCCGGCGGGACGATCTACGACACCGACCGCCTGGGCGTGGGCGGCTATTCCCACGAGCGGGGCAAGGAAAAAGTCTCCCGGATCTACGAAAAGATGGGGCTGGTCTTCGAAATCGCCGACCGGGACAAGATCCCGACCTATCTGGCCGCCGACCGCCTGGCTGAGGAAAGAATAGGACAGATCGCCCGGGTCAAAAAATACGTAGACGACTTGAAGCCGCACCGGGCATAGTGGGGCAGGCGCTTCGAGCGCCGGCCTGGGGTTACCTTTACTACACGAGAGCTGGGGCTGGAACCATGGCT
>ENA-OSEO01003174-OSEO01003174.1-sediment-metagenome-genome-assembly--contig:-NODE-3174-length-20210-cov-3.571251_pt1 | contig 20210 bp, 16 predicted proteins | sample MGYA00237883_ERZ534232 | MGnify/ENA metagenome assembly ERZ534232
CCAAACACGGCAGGCCTCGATTCACACGACCGGGCTCGGTTCGAGAACGGTTCATACTCTTGGTTGTCCGTATCGAGTCGGCAACCTCCACACGCACGCGCCAAAGACCCCAGCCATCCAACCATAACGAAGCCTCATTCGAGGACGGCAGGCAGCACATGCCCGATGCGACGACGGCAGGACCCCGGATGGCTCCCGTTTCATCGGAGAAGACGAACCGAATCAACACGACGTCTCCCGCCCGGTAGGCGCCATCAGAGTGCGTCATACGCCGCGTCTTTCTCGTTGTCCCATAGCTCGGCAAGCACGGGCTCCGATTCGCCCGTCAGGGCGAGCAGCCCCCCCGGTCCGGCCAACTCCACCCAATCTTCGGCAAGTTGGTGCTCGAGGGTCTCCAGGACGTACTCGCGAATCATCACGTCGCGCTGCGTTGCGACCAGATGGAGCCTGCGCTTGACGTCGGCTGGCAAATCTATGCTCACGCGATTCCGTTTCACACCGGTTGTCATGGCACATCCCTCCGAGGGAAATTCTAGCACATTTGTACCAGGCAGCCAAGGCCACTCAAACGGCGAAGACGCAGGCCACAACGAACCCCCATTCGAGTATTCGAGTCTGATTCGAGGACGGCAGACATCCATACCCCCCTACCGCCGCCCTTCTCGCTTCCGCACCATGTCCAGGGCGATTTCGTTTTGGCGGGCGATGAGGCGGTCGAGGTCGAGGCCGGGGATGTAGCCGTCCTCGACGACGACCCGGCCGTTGACGACGGACAGGTCGACGGTGGGTGGGGTGCACAGGATCAGCGAGCCGGCGGGGTCGTGACACGCGGCGCCGGCATACTCGAGGCGGTCGAGGTCGACGCCGATGAAGTCGGCGGCCTTGCCGGGCGCGAGCGCGCCGAGGTCGTCACGGCCGAGGACCTTCGCACCGCCCAGCGTGCCCAGCTCCAGCGCTTCGTCGACGGTCAGGGCGGTCGCGCCTTTGGTCACGCGCTGCAGCAGCAGGGCCATGCGCGCTTCGGCGAGCATGTGCGAGGAGTCGTTCGAGGCACTGCCGTCGACGCCGAGTCCGACGCGCACGCCGGCATCGATCATCTCGCGGATCGGCGCGATACCCGAGCCGAGGCGCATGTTCGAGCTGGAGCAGTGCGCCACGCCGGTGCCCGTCTCCGCCAGCAGCGCGATCTCCGCCTCGTTCAAATGGATCGCGTGGGCAAACCATACGTCGGGGCCGACCCAATCCAACCGCCGCATATACTCGACGGGCCGCGCGCCAAACTTCGCGCTGCAGAAGCGCTCCTCGTCCAGCGTCTCGGCGACGTGGGTGTGCAGCGTGAGCCCCCGCTCGCGCGCCCAGGCCGCCGAGCGGCGCATCGACTCACCGGTCACGGAGAACGGCGAGCACGGCGCGACGACGATGCGCAGCATCGAATAGGGCTCCGGGTCGTGATAGGCCTGGAACAGCCGCTCGCAGTCCGCGATGATGTCCTCTTCGGTCTCGACGACGCTGTCAGGCGGCAGGCCACCCTGCGACTTGCCCAGCGACATGCTGCCGCGGCACGGGTGGAAACGAATGCCCAACTCGCGTGCGGCGCGGATCTCGTCGACGTGCGAGGCATCGTGCGGCACCAGGTAGAGGTGGTCGCTGGCCGTCGTGCAGCCGGTCAGCAACAGCTCGGCCAACCCGACCATCGCGCTGGTATACACCGCTTCCGCGTCCAGCTCGGCCCACAGCGGATAGAGGTACACCAACCAGTCGAACAGTTCGGCGTTCTGCACGGCGGGCACGGCGCGGGTCAGCGTCTGGTACAGGTGATGGTGCGTGTTGATCAGCCCGGGCAGGATGACCATGCGCGAGGCGTCGATCACGCGATCGGCCGCGGCGGGCAGGTCGCGGGTCGGGCCGACCGCCACGATGACGTTGTCGCGCACGAAGATCGCCCCATCGGCGATCCTGCGGCGGGTCTCATCCATAGTCACCAGTTGCTTAGCATTCTTGACTAAAAGTGTCCCCATTCTCGCTTCTCCTGCTTTTGCCACGTTCTCAAGGTGCCCTGAATTGGATACACTCGAGGTGCTTTAAGTGGTTATCTCACCGACGTGCTCCATCCAATTGCAGATCACCGTGTACATATAGAATTACACATAGTTCCCTCAATTATCTCAACTGTACGTCTATTTGCCACCACCAGTATACCACACCGCCCCCCACAGAACCAAATCCCACCATTTGCCTACAGCCAACCCGCATGATACAATAACAAGCGTAATCGAACCGGGAAATTTGATTTCCAGGAGTGAGAGCCTTTCTCCTTGTGTTGTGAGGGATTACGAGGACCAAACCTGAGACAGCGAGCGTGGCTGCCCGCTTGGCGATAGCATACGACGAGGCGCGGGAAACTGGATAGGAGGATCATCATCGATCGATGACCACGGAAGCGCTGGACGCGTCCAGCCTCGAGCGGGTCGTCACATTCCGTCCGGGGGCAGACAGATCTTTCCAGCGAGTCCACCACCCGGCTCAGCGCGCGGATTGCTAACGCACCGCTATCGTCGCTGAGCATTCCGCTGTCAGGATCCACTCCCGCCAGCGGGCAACACTGGCATCGATGAGCGCGCGTAACACGCCCTCGCTCATCTGTGACCTGCCGGCCCGGCGTTCGCGAGCAGCGCGAATCCGACGCGGTGCACACGGAGGTCACAGCGTGAGCGACATGGACCGGGTGGGACCGGAATCGCACCGCCGTGGACGCCAGCGAAAACAATTCGGCAAGACATTGAACAAATGTACGGCGCTGATACATAGAGAGGAAACAAACTGAGCACATGATGGACACGACAGGCGACGCACATTCAGCCTCTATCATGATCGTCGATGATGACGGAATCTTCCGCAACATGCTCCAGAAGTGCCTCGACAGACTGCATTTCCATGTAATTCCTGCACGGAACGGCCAGGAAGCACTCGAACTGCTCCGGAATTTCCAGCCCGACATCATCCTGTTGGACGTATTGATGGCGGACATGGACGGATTCGAGACGTGCCGCAGGCTGAAGGCGAATCACGATACGCGGGATATCCCGGTGATCTTCGTGACAGCGCTGACGGATGTCGTGGACAAGGTACAGGGGTTCGAGACCGGCGCAGCCGACTACATCACCAAGCCGATCCAGATTGATGAGGTCGTGGCGCGCATCACCGCCCACCTGGCCACACGCAAACAGCAACAGACGCTGCACGAGCATATTGCCGAACGGGACCAGGCAATCATGGAGCTCAACGCGTTCTCCCATACGGTGGCTCACGACCTGAAGAACCCTCTCAGTCACGTCGCCGTGGTGTCCAAGTACCTGCAGGACGAATGGCGAACCATGTCGCCGACCGACGTCGACGAATTCATGACGACGGTTTCGTACACCAGCAGCAAGGCGTGCCGGATCATCGACGAGCTGCTGTTGTTGGCGAGCCTGCGCCACGATGAAATCGAGCTCCACGTCCTGGCGATGGATGAGATCCTCGACGAGGTGTTGCGCGTCCTGGCACACATGACCGCGGAAAGTCACGCGGAGATCATCCGGCCAAGCGGTTGGCCGCGTGCGTTAGGCTACGGACCGTGGGTCGAAGAGGTATGGGCCAACTACATCAGTAATGCGGTGAAATATGGCGGTCACCCGCCAGTCATCGAGCTGGGCGCCGATCGCGAGTCGTATGGAGCCATCCGCTTCTGGGTACGCGACAATGGGCGCGGGCTGACACGCGAGGAGCAGGCCAAACTGTTCATGCCCTTCACCCGGCTCGAACAGGTGCGGGTGAAAGGTTACGGCCTGGGCCTGTCGATCGTCCGGCGGATCGTCGAGAAGTTGGGCGGCCACGTCGGTATCGAGAGCGAACCCGGCGAAGGCACGCTGTTCTATTTTACCCTCCCCGCCGCCGTCGACGAAATCCGCGAGCATTGGGCGGATCTCGGTGAGAGTGGATTGTGAAAGGGGTAGGCGGGGAGATGTGGACGACCGGGTCTCGACGAATGGGGGTTGCGGGGCGATCCGGCCGATGCGCTGTTCTGATACAAGAGAACAGCGGATGCGCAGGATGGCACGGATCAAATCCGTCCAACCCCACCTATCCGTCGTTCCAGGCAGCGCGACGCGATGCGCGGAGGGCACGGATTCCGGCCTGTCCCGGTCTCGGCGGATGTCTGTCCCAGGGCGATCGCGGGTCGCCCCTACGGTATTGGCAATTGCAATAGTCGCGTTTCTGTAGCCTATCGCAATCGGGCGATGCACGGACTAAATGTCGGAAAGGACGACGACCGGCAGGGCTTCTGAGGCCTCGAGGCGTCTGTCATTCGTTAGCATCCAGTCGCACTGCTCAGATTCCGCCGTCGCCAGGTGGATAGCGTCGGGCAAGTGGAGCCCGTCGGCACTTGCGCGCAGTTGAGCGGCCCGCTGCAGAAGCTCGGCACCCAGCGGTGCCACGCGAAACGAAAAAAGCCCCGTCCGGGGGCTCATCGCCGCGGCGGCATTGCCGCGGTATCTATCGTGTGTTCCGCCGCCAGGGCTCACGCCCCGAACGGTGCGCGCGTGACGACTAGATGATGCACAGCGAGTCCGGCATGATCAACCCGAGCAGATAGTCGAGCACGTCCTTGGCGGTATAGCTGGTCCGGCCCTGTCTGATGAATCGACCGATGGCGGCCAGGCTGTCTCCGGCAGTGACTATCGGTGGCTCGACGTAGCCGTCCGCGCGATGCTGCGGGAACCCAGCGGCGGCGGCCAGATTGTTGCACAGGCAGTTTCTCCCGACGGTTTCCTCCAGCTTGCCACCCTTCGCCAGGTATTGCTCCACCGGCTCAGCCGGGCAGCGGAACCCAACCTTGCCGTTGGCGCACTTGTAGAGATGGCGCAGCATACCGACATCACACAGCAGGGTGCGGTGTTCGCAAACCTGCGGATCCGACAGGGTGCCTTCGAGTTGGACGACCTTGAAGGGGTAGCCGGTTGGTGAGACGAGCGGATCCGTGCGCACCTTGATCTGGCGATCGAGGACCTTCCGGATGATGCGCTGTTTGAGGGTCGGTTCCAGGGCCGATTCGGCGCAATAGCTGAAAGCGGTGCCGACCTGGATCCCCACTGCGCCGGCATCCAGTGCGTGCTGCAGTTGTTCCGGAGTATCGTAACCGCCGGCCAGCCAGAAGGGCAGTCCAAGCTGCCTGATTCCGTCCAGATCGACCGCGTCTTTGCTCCCATAGATGGGTTCGCCGCTTTCATCCAGGTTCAGCGGCCCGCGCGGAGGCGCGTTGTGCCCACCGGCCGTGGGCAGCTCGACGACGAAGCCATCGATCCGGCCCGTTGCCCGCTTCAGCAGCGCTTTCGCCAGCACTAGCGAGGAGATGATCGGCAGGAAATGGGGGCGGGATAACTGCCCCACCTTTTCCGCGACGCCGGGGAAAATCGCCTGCGGATCGAAATGCAGACGGCTGTCGTCCTCCTGCGCGGCTCCCTGGATGTCGAGCCGGTAGCTCACCGCCTGGTGATCGGCCAGCGCGTCGAGGATGCCCGGAATCTGGATCGGGATACCGGCGCCGACGATTACGAAGTCCACGCCGCCCAGCATCGCCCCGTAGAGCGAGGCCATCATCGGCATCTGCACCTTCTCGAGCAGGTTGATGCCCACCGCGTTGTCGTGCCCCTCCTTCGCCAGGAACACCTCGACGAAGTTGGCGATGACCGTCAACTCCTCGATCGACCTGGGCGGGTTGAGGGTCCACATCGCCGGACGCTTGTAGGGCGGACGCGGATTCTTCGGCTCGGGGACGTAGTATTCAGCCAGGATACGCTCGACAGGTTCCTGAAAGGGAAAATGGCTCAGCGCACGCCGGACGTGGCCGCCCACGTCACCATCCATCAAGCGCGAAATCATAATCAGAGCAATCCCTGTCCCTGAAACGACTCCCAGATACCCTTGTAATGACACTGCGCGGGCCAAGTTCCAGTCGGAAATGGCGACACCCATCCCCCCTTGAATGATCTTCGGTAATATCACGATATTTCGGCGCGACGCGCGCCTACACTCCTTCTCGCCCCGGGATTGGCTTGACCCGACTCGCGGGGCTGCTTGAATTATGGCTCAGTGTGTATCAGATGTGGAACGCAGCGAAGCGAGCCAGCCGTCAACCATGCACAGGCCGTCTTGTCCACCTGTGCAGCATCCTGAACGGAATTCGCTTGCCCAACCTCGCAAATAAGAATTGTGGGGGTTTCCGAATGACAACCTGACCGTGGTGCCTCTGCGGAACGCATGCGTGGCTGCTGATAACCCTGCTATGGTAAGGGAAAATGCCCAGAAAGTCAAATTTCGCCTTCAGAATTTCGTGTTTGCGACGTTTCAGACCGTTGTTGAATCGACAAATCCCATTCGTATAATCTGTAGTGCATCTTTGTATTCTCTGTAGTCCCATGTTATCATTTGATAGTGTTCATACTCCTGCGACTGCACGAAAAACGAGAAAGGAATTGCGCTATGGGACCACTGGGGAGAACGATCGTTGTAGTGTGTGCTGTATTGTGTGTTTTTGCTGTTCGTTTGCCTACTGCCGGGGCGACAGGGCCGGATGATGCATTTACGTGCGCCATTCAGCCAATTCCCGGCGACGTGCTGGACAAAATGGTGGGGCGCTCCTGGAAACAGGGCTGCCCGGTGGATCGAAGTGACCTCTCCTACCTCGAACTCAGCTACTGGGGCTTCGACGACCAGGCTCATACCGGAACCATTGTAATTCACAAAGACCTGGCAGTGGAACTGGTCGAAATCTTCAAAGAGTTGTACGAGGCCAGGTTCCCCATCGAGAGGATGCAACCCTACGAAGATTTCGAGGTGGATGAATATGCTGCGTACAACGACACCGTCGCTTACTACTGCAGACCGGCACAGGACGATCCGTCCATGTGCAGCAGCCACTGCTACGGCTACGCCATCGACATCAATCCCCTGATCAACCCGTTCCTCGATCCCAAGCTGGGCTGGTGGCCCGCCGGGTCCAGCGAATACGCCGACCGCGACGAGGGCGCCAGGGGCAAGATCACGCTCGACTCTGACGTGGTCGAAATCATGACCCGCCACGGCTGGGAATGGGGCGGGTTCAATGCCGACGGTGTGGACTACATGCACTTCCGCAAGAGCACGATCGGCGATCACAAGGACCTGACCAAGGACCCCTATCTCGTCACGGGGATGGAGCTGCGCGCGAAGTGATGCGTCGCCTCACGCCGCGCGGTGCGGACGGCCGCGTGTGGTCGGGTTCCGTACGGTATGCGGCTATGTAGTCCCGGCATCATGGGCGGATGACAGGTCGCCAGCGGCAGTCGAACCGGATTTGCAGCCACGCGTCAGCGGCGGGATAATGGACGTGCTGATAGACGTGCTGATGGTCGTGCCGCCGATTCCGTTGGGGCTCTGCACCAGCCCGACGCCGCTCCTCTTTCGCTCCAACGCCGCGGAAGGAGGGAAGGTCCATGCGAACCGGTCGAAACTGGAAACAGACGCTGTCCAGCGCCACGGCGATTCTGCTGTACATCGCTTTGTTCAAGCTGCTGCTCCATTTCGTCGCTGCAGGGCAATACGGCTATCATCGCGATGAGCTCTACTACCTGGCAGCGAGTCAGCACCTCGACTTCGGCTACGTCGACTTCCCGCCGTTCATCGCCGCGCTCACGGCACTGATCCGCGCCACGCTGGGCGATTCGCTCCTCGCGATACATGCGGTTCCCGCACTCGCCGGCGCCACGTTGGTGGTCATCGCCGGGCTGATGGCCCGCCAGCTCGGCGGCGGGAAGTGGACGCAGGTCGCAGCAGCACTGGCCGTGGCGGTGGCACCGACGTACCTGGGCGTCAACTCGCTGTTGTCGATGGACACGTTCGACGAGCTATTCTGGGTCCTCGCTCTCTACGTCGTCATCGTCATTCTCAAGCACGACCGGCCGAAGCTGTGGCTCCTGTTCGGCTTCTTCGTCGGGCTGGGTCTGCTGACCAAGGTAACGATCCTCTACATGGTTGCGGCGCTCGTCATCGGGCTGCTGCTGACGCGCCAGCGTCGCTACCTGCTGAGCAAGTGGCTGTGGCTGGGCGGTGTGCTGGCGCTGGTGATGTTCTCACCGTATATCTACTGGCAGATCGCACACGGCTGGCCGACGCTCGAATTCTGGCGCATCTACGCCTCCAGCAAGACCTATCCGGTGACACCCATCGAATTCCTGGTGCAGCAAATTGTGATGCTGAACCCGCTGACGCTGCCCCTGTGGGTCGCCGGCCTGGTGTTCTTCTTCACCCGTGCGGGCAAGACCTACCGGACGCTGGGCTGGACTTACGCCATTCTGTACGTCGTGCTGACGGTGCAGCAGGCCAAGTTCTACTTCCTCGCTCCGACCTACCCGATGCTCTTCGCCGCCGGTGCAGTATGGTGGAGCGGGCTACTGCGCCAGCGCGGGCGCTGGGCGGTCCCGGTCTATCTGGTCGCACTGACGGTGGTCGGACTGGTCACGGCTCCGCTGGCGCTCCCGCTGCTACCCGTCGAAACGATCGCGCGTTACGTCAATCCGACGGTGACCGCGCAACAGGAGCGGCTTGAGATCGGCGTACTGCCGCAGCATTTCGCAGACCGTTTCGGTTGGCCGGAACTGGCAGCGACCGTGGCTGAAGTCTACCGTGCGTTGCCGCCTGAAGAACAGGCACGTGCCTGCATCGTCGGGGACAACTACGGCGAAGCCGGGGCGATCGATTTCTTCGGCGGCGCGCTCGGCCTGCCAAAGGCGATCAGCGAACACAACAGTTATTACCTGTGGGGGCCCGGCGACTGCAGCTGCGAGACAGTCATCGTGATCGAGGATCAGGACACCGCGGCGGAAGATATGCAGCTCGTGTTCGCCGAAGTGGAGCTGGCGACCACGATCGCCTGCACGTACTGCATGCCCTACGAAGACAACCGCCCCATTTTCGTCTGTCGCGGGTTAAAGGAAGATATCATGATGTCCTGGAAGCGGAACAAGCAGTTCAATTGAGTTGCAGCTCCAGGCTGGCACCGCAGTTAGGGCACTTGGAAAGGGCCTGTTTGACAGGGAATTGTGCGCCGCAGTAGGGGCAGCGACGCTCGACCTTGCTCTCCTTGAGGTTCGGGAACACGTAGACCAGGCGGTCGTGACGGTGGTCCGCAATGATTTCCCCACGCGAACGGAGGATTTCCAGCGCCGCATGCACGCTGGACGCGGGCGCAGCGAGTGCGGCGATTGCTTCCGCCGCGGTGGTCTCGAACTTACCCTGCGCGCGCACCCACTCGACGATCCGATCGGCGAGACGTTCCGGTTCGATCTCGCTCAATCGCCGCCACGTAACGCCCGCCCACGCGGCGGCACCCCCACCGATAACGATCAGGAGGATCGACAATGGCAGCCTCTCCGGGCGTGCCACTGAGGCACACATAAACAACAGGCCCAGACCCACCAACAACCCACCACCAACCACCACAATCAACGCGATCGTCTTGTTCATCGCCACGCCTCCACAGTGATCTGCTATCCCTTCCAGCCGCGGGTGGCAGCCTGCAAGGCGCTGCCCAGCGCGTCGAACATGCCGGAGATCTGCTGCTCCGCCAGAGGGCCGTGCACTTCCGCCTCGAACAGGGCGCTGAATTCGGCGGGGTTGGCGACGAGCGCTTTCTCGTCCCGCACTTTATCGCGCAGCGCACCCCATTGCCCGTTGAATGCAAGCACACCGTCATCTACGGTGACGCTGATGGCACGGAGGTACGCGGAATGCATCGCCTGCTCGTTGATCAGCGCTTTCACGCTGTGCTCCATGCTCGCCAGGCCCTGCCCGATCCCATTCAGGCGCGCGATCAGACCAGCTACCTGCGCCAGGCCCTCTTCGTATGCGTCCGTCTCGACGTTCAGGGCGACCATCCGCTCGATAGCGTCGATCAGGGGCGTTGCCTGCGCTTCGCCGGACAACGGGATCTTCCAATGATCGAGTACGTAGAAGATCGCCCGCCGCAGCGCGAGCTGCTCGCGGACGGCATCGTCGTCCAACTGCGCAAGCTCCTCGCGGGCGTGCGTCGCGGAGACGCTGGCCTGTTGCCACTGCTGCTTGAGCTGCTGCTCGCTCTCGGTATAGGCCGAACGCGCCACAGCCCATTCGTCGCGGACGTCCTTCAGCGCGACGGCGTTCTCCGTGAGCCGACCGATCAGCTCGTGGCGGCGGCGGTCCAGCGCACTGATCTTGAAGAAGTTGATGAACACCGCCAGACAGCCCGAGAGCCGTTTGATCTCCGCGTTGAGCTGGGCCAAGTCGGCTTCCATTTGGCCGCGCTCCGCCTTGAGCTTCTCCTCCTGCTGATCGAGACGCGGGTTGAGTGCGCGTACTCGCGCGGTCTCCTGCTGGGCACGATCAAGCAGCTCATCCGCGATGCGCTCGGCCTCCGGTACGATGCGCTCGGCCAGCTCCTGCCGCCGTGCTACCAGCGTTTCCCGCTCGACCACCAGGCGCTCGTCGATCGCAGTACGCACGGCACCGGGAAGCGCCGCCAGATCAGCTTCCACCTGCGCGCTGAGCTCATCCAACGCCGCATCGTGTGCGGCCTTGCTGGTCTGGTGCGCGCTGACGAATTGCGTCTGCACTTCCTCCAACTCGCGCGCGACAGCGCCGACCTGTTCTTGCGCGCCGTCGAGAAAACGATCGAGCTGCTCGAGTGACATCGCTTGTGCCATCGGTTACCTCCGTCTCCAACTCATCAGTTGACGCCAATCCCGTGCACGCGACCCAGGATGCGCCGTTTGACACGCCACAGCACTGTGGCCCACGGCGCGACCGGTTGCAGGTGCGCAGCGATCTCCGTGAACGACTCCTGCTCGTCCCAATACAGCGGGCACGCCCCACAACACAATGCCGCATACTCGCAACCGCGGCAGCCCGGCGGCAGGAATTCCTTGTTCCGCCAATATTTCGCTGCGCGGCGGTTCCAGACTGTGTCGAAATCCTCGTATAGCAGGTTGCCGACCCCCTGCGCGAAGCTGGAGCACGGTAACACCCCACCGTCCGGTGCGATGGACAGCAGACCGTCCGCCGCCGAACACGACGGGCTGCCCAGACCATACGCCGCCGGGTTGAACAGGCAAAACGGCACCGGGCTATACCACACGAAGCGCAGCCCGCAGTCTTCGGCGTGCTGCTTGAGCGCGAGCACGAGCGGTCCGATTTCGGCATAGCCGATGTCCGGCTGACCAACCGCATCCCCGGTACGGATCACCATGTTCATCGAGAGATGCTCCGAGCCCAGGTCTGCAACCAGATCGATCAGCGCGTGCAGTCCGGCGCGGTTCAATTTGTTAATCGTCGTGTTCGTGTGCACACGGATACCCGCAGCGCGCAGCGTGCGGATGCCGGCCACGGTCCGCTCGAACGCGCCTCGCCGGCCAACGACACGATCGTGCGTTCCCGCATCGCCCGCCTCCAGGCTGACCTGCGCGCTGTCCAGGCCAGACCGCGCGAGCGACTGAACCAGCGCAGGCCGTGCACAGCGAATGCCGTTGGTGATCAGGTTTATCCACATCCCGCGAGAGCGCCCGTAGGCCACCAGCTCCGGCAGGTCGCGGCGCAGCGTTGGCTCCCCGCCGGTGAAGGACAGGCTCGGCACATGCGCCTGGTCGACGATCTTATCGATAACCGACAAGACCTCCGCCGTGGACATTTCCGGCACCTTGCGGCCGCGGTCGGGTGCGCTGGCGTAGCAGAAGGCACAGCGGTTCTGGCAACGGTAGGTCAGCGCGATCTCGGCCAGCACCGGATACTTCCGCTGATGGGAGCCGAACGGCGTCTGCTTCAGCGCGGGCGCACACGCCGGCCGGTCCGAGAGCAACGCGCTGACACTGCGCAGCAACCCCTCGAGATCGGATTCGATCCGCTCCGCAGGAACGCCGTAGCGGCCAGAGATCGCGGCGATCAGCGCGGTGGTGTTCACCGTTTCGCTGGAATATAGCGCATAGAGCATCTCCGCCGCCATCGGATTGAGATGGTGGACGCGGTTTGGACGCAGGATGAGCAACCCGTCTTCCAGGCGTACCGACAGATACCGCCGTGTGCTCGCGACGAACGTCTCAGCGAAGGACTGCAAGCGCTCGCTCATGACGATCAGAAGCTCGACACGCACGCCGAGTGGCACGCGGAATGGCAGGCCGAATGGCAATTGCAGGCACTGTGGCACGCCGAATGGCAATTGCTGTGCACACAGGCACTGTGACAGGCGTCGTGGACACACGCACTGTAGCAGGCTGAGTGGCACGCGCTGTGGCAGGCATCGTAGCCCTGCACGGCGGCAGCCTGCGGGGGCTCAGCTCCGATCAGTCTGTCAACAAAACCAGTTGCCGACGCAGACAAGTTCTCCATCGACGTTGCCACGCTCGACGAGATGCCCTCCAGCACTCCGGCGGCCTGGTCAGCCGCCACGACGACCGGTGATTGCCGCATCCCGCTGCCCGGTGCAGTGCCATCAGGCGGGGAAGCCTCCGCTCGCGGGTGGTAGTGCTGCGAGAGCATCGCCCACATCCAGGCATCACCGAACGAAGGGTCCCTGGGAGCCGGTGTGCCGCGCCATGTATCCCACGCGGTGTCCGCACGCTCCACGTAGGTCTCCCGTGTCTTGCGCATGTCGGCGTTCCATACTTTGGGCTGCAAACGTGCCGAGAGAAGCGCCATCACCCGGTCGATCCCCAACCTGGACAACGTGCCATCGTCGGCAATCGCATCGAGAAGCGCCTGTTCGTAGTCTTCGCTGGCACCCGTGGGATCGAGGACGGTTAACTGTAACGGATTGCGGTTGACCACTTCGACGACGCCTTTGTTGGCAAGACCCATCAACACGAGCGTCAGCACTTTGCTCGTGTTCCCGAGCAGCAACGCCGCTTCGATCGCGTTCAGGTCCGGGACATAGCCCGCCTTCTCGAAGGTTTCCACTTCGATCTCGGGCGATTCGTACAGCGCCGGCGCCGGTTTGGGCGCTGCCCGCCGGACGAAGAGGAAGAAGATACCGAGCACCACCAGCAGCCCACCGCAGCCAAACACGGCCAGAGTTGCCAGCACGCCGACGGTGCGCGTCTGCGCTTCATCTGGATGGGGCGTGGGTTCCACCGGAAGCAGCTCGGGAGTGGTCACAGCCGAGGGGACCGTAATCCCTGAGAAGTGGCGCGCCGGCAGATAGAAGCGCGGCACGAAGTGATACTGCACGGGCACCGCCGACTTCGAGACGTAGACCGAAAGATACGTTTTCCCGGTCGCTTCATCCGGCGTGGGGTAATACACCCAGCGATCGAAGGCGCCGGTGGAGGTCCGGTCGGACACAAGTCCCGTCGCATCGACGACCGTCTCGGTCACCTGTTCTGCCGCCGTGATTCCGGCCGGGAGCTCGATCGGCAGAATGAAGCGCACGATCTCTTCGTCGATCGCCAGGCTCCACTGCACTGGCGCCCACGAGACCACGCGATAGTCCGCCTTGTCAACTGTCGTGACGTCGAGTGCGTCCGGCACGTCGTAACGAACCGTAAGGGTGTACGTCTCGCCGGGCCAGGTGGAGAAACCGAACGGGACGGTGTAGAAACCGCCGCCCTTGCTGGACAACCGGACGTCAGACGTTTTACCGCCGCTGCTCGTAATATCCGCCGAGCGAATAGTGTGCCCTGCATCGAGGGGTCCCAGCGTGGTAATCTGGTTTCGGCTGTCGGTCTCGGCGAATGTCAGCTTGTAGGTGATGTCCAACCCGCCGTCGCTCCGGACCACCACCTGGCTATCGGCCTGGAGCAGGTCAGGGGGGCTGGCGGCAAGAACGGGGAGTGACGTGAGGAGCACGAGTACAACGAGCGTGCTCGCGACTGTTACCCTTTGGACGACAGATTTCATGCGTTTCCTCCTTGCACCGGACACAGCTGACAAGCAAAACGAAGGAGATCGCCGAATGCGTGCGTGGTCAACGCACAACATTCAGCGCTCAATCCGGTCACGGCGAGAAATCGTATTGAGACCAGAGGCCGCCACTCCAGCGCAGATAGATGACTTGATTCCAACTCGGCACCCACACAAGCCGGCCGTTCTGATAATCCCTCAGCCGGGCGTGCTCAGGATCGTCGCAAACCTCCTGCGGTTCGGTCGAATACCCCAGGCTCTCACGAATCGACTGGTTCGTGCACCATGCCCAGCCCAAACCGCGGTCCGGCAAATACAGGCCAGGCGTGTTGGACGGTGCACAAGACGGGCTCGTGTGTTGATCCCACGCATCGTCGAGCAGGAAGAAACGGCCTGTCGGTTCGATCAGGGGAACTATCGCGTTACGTTTGTCGCCCGAGCGCCACAACATTCCGCCGTTCTGGAACTTCCGGGCGCAAACCGTGAGCGGTTGCACGGGACCAAGCGGTTGGCCCAGATCAACCGTCTTCGCCGCTGCGACGTAGTCGATGGCCCACTCGCCATTGCCGTGCGGAACGACCGGTTTGAGCGTAAACTGCAGTTGGTAACTGCCATCCGCACCGGACGTACCCAACGCCGCCTCTGCCGGGTCGAAACCGGCGATCTGCACCCCGCACCTCCCACCGGTCGCTGCCTCCACGGGCGCCTGCCACGTCAGATCGAACGTGCCATCCGCCAAGCTGCGAGTTGATGCCGATACGGAACCACCCTCGCAGGTAATTGTGGCGTCACCCAACCCTGCTCCGACGATGCTGTCCCGCACATTGCCACGCACCCACCAGATCCGGTTGGGGCTCATGCACGCCATTCCACAACCACCGGGGCATTGCTGCCCATCCGGACAGCGCAACACTGTGCCCGTGGGACAGGCAGGCGGCGTACACACGGGTTGAGGTTGCTCTCCGGTTACCCTGAAGATGATCCAGATCTGTTTTTCCCCGCCCTCATAGAGCGCGCGCAGCGTCAGGCTGTAGTCGCCGGGCGTTGGAAAAACAATGGTCTTACTCCCCGGCCCATACAGGGTCTCTTGCTTCCCCCCAGGCCAAACCAGGATCGCTTCTTCGATGTTCTCGAAATTCCAGGTCAACGTGACCGGTTCGGAAGGACCGGCGTGGTATTTGTCCGCATCGAACGAAACGACCGGTTGCGGCTCCTGCGAGTGGGCAGAACCGGCCTGCATCAGCGCCAGGAGCGAGACCAACACGAACAGCAGAGCATAGTTCACTCGACGAACCATAGCGACCTCCCTTCCCAACCCTTCGCGCAGTGCTGAGGAAGCCACGCGTGCAGTGCGAACGAACCAGCAGCAACCCGCATTCCCGCGCCAATGACGAGCGCAACGCCGCTGCGGTCCGTGACGACCCAGTCTTCGGATATATTATAGACCGACGCCAGGTGAAGTCAATGTTGTCGCCAGTTATCAGTTGCAGCCAACGGCCGGGTGAACATGGGATCCCCTGCAGTGCGCCGGATTCGCCGGAGAGCAAGTCCACGGTACCAGACTGTGCCACTCTATTACGAGGCAGTCCGGCGCGTGGTCCACCCAGACGCAGCAGTCCCAGTACGACGACGATGGCGTCGGAGATTGGCTCCGTCGTGGGCGTGAGATCCGACTGGTTAAGTCCACGCATAGGCCATGCTGGGACCTGGCAGCCCGCTCATGGAAGTCGTCGCACAGGTGGAACACGTCCAGGACGCAGTCTTGCCAGGCGCGTTGAATCCGCTCGAATGGACCGCTTTCGCGTCCGGTGAAACACTGAGGTGCCACAGTCGCGTATTCGTGCGCCATTCGTGGACGGACGGCGGATCAGATGTGAACGCCGGGCGCACGAAGATATGCGGACCGCCGCGGCAAGCCGGCGCCGGTCGCCAGCGCCAGTCGACGGGCAGCCGGGGACCGGCGCCTTGAGCGGTGCCGCCGTGGGAGACTGAAAGGTCAGCCGGCACGCTGCGCCCGCGCCGGATCAACCTTTGGTGATGTAGTGCTCGAGCTGTTCGATCAGGAATTGCTGCTGAGAGATGATGGTCTTGACCACATCGCCAATGGACACGAGCCCAACCAACCGGCCATTTTCGATGACCGGCAAATGGCGAATGCGTTTGTGTGTCATCAAAGCCATGCATTCCTCTACGGTGTTGTCCGGTTCTACATAGGCCACTTTTCCGGTCATGATCTCGCCCACCGCTGTTTCCCTGGCAGTACGGCCTTTCAGTTCCACCTCTCTGGCGTAGTCTCGTTCCGAAAGAATCCCAACGACTTGGTCGCCATCGAGGACAACCAATGCGCCGATGCCCTTCGCAGCCATCAGCGCCAACGCATCACGCACTGAGTCGGTGGGTCCGACAGACCAGACCTCGCTGCCTTTGTTCCTGAGAATGTCGCCAACCTTCATAGCCATCTCCCTCCTTGTTTTCCCTTCACGATCAACGTGTTTCCCCATCACAGGCACAGCTCGTCCCGCGCGCGCGGGAGGCGAGCCTGCTCAAGACCTGTCGGACGAACGGCAAGCGGAGCAACAACAGGACCACGACAACCGCGCCATAGGCGAGAGGCACGCGGATGTCCGCCTTCACCGACCACACATAGTGCAGCACTGCCAGCAACGCCGCGACGTATACGAGCTGGTGGAGGCGGCGCCACCGCCGCCCACCCAGCCTCCTCACCCAGCCGTTGGTTGAGGTGATCGCCAATGGAATCAGCAGCACGAACGCCGCCAGCCCTACCAGAGCGTAGAGGTTCTCGAACAACGCACCCCGGAGCAGCGTCCAGTCGAAACCGTAATCCAACCCGGCGAACGTCAGAAAATGCAGCAGCGCATACAGAAACGCGTATAGACCCAAGGGACGACGGAACCGCCGCAACGCCGCCCAGCCGAAGAGCGCACTGACCGGCGTGACCGCCAACGAGCCGACGAGGAAGAGCAGCGCCGTCCGTCCAGTCCGGAACGTGATCTCCCGGATCGGGTTGTACGTCAGGTTTTTGCTGAAATAATCCCACACCAGGACCAGCAGTGGCACCAGCGCCAGCAGGTGAAACAGCCACCAAAACCGATGGAATCTGCTCTGCCTCATCTTCATCAAAAATTGACGTGCAGATCCATGCCTTCATAAAGGTATGCGACCTGCTCTCCATAGCCGTTGAACATGAGTGTCTCCCGTCTGCTCGTCTCCCCGATTCGTCGCTCGGAAGCTTGTGACCAGCGTGGGTGCGACACCTCCGGGTTCACGTTGGCATAGAAGCCATATTCTCGCGGGCTCGTGTGCATCCACAACGAAACGGGCATCTCCTCGACCAGGTCGATCTTGACGATCGACTTGATACTCTTGAAGCCGTACTTCCAGGGAACAACCAGCCGGATCGGCGCACCGTTCTGTACTTGCAAATCCTTCCCGTACAGCCCGGTGGCCAGGAGTGTCAGGTCGTTCATTGCCTCATCCAGGCGCAGACCCTCGATGTAGGGCCAGTTGAAGGTCCGGTCCTGCTGGCCGGGCATCTCGTCCGGGGCAAAGAGCGCCTCGAAGCGCACGTACTTCGCCGCGGACTGCGGCTCGACTTCCGCGAGCAGGTTCTTCAACGGGAATCCGCCCCAGGGGATCACCATCGACCACCCTTCGACACAGCGCATCCGGTAGATACGCTCCTGGAGATCGGCTCGACCGAGCAACTCCTCCAGGCTGTAGACCCGCGGCTTGTTCACCAGGCCGCCGACGGCCACTTCCCAGGGGGAGGTCGCGAAGTCTTTCGCCAGGGCAGCGACCCCTTCCTTGCTGGTCGTGAACTCGTAGAAATTGGTGTAGTTGAGGATCGCCTCTTCGGCAGTGAGCGGATCGCCCGGCAGGCCGGTCGGTGCCGGCACGGCAATCTGCGCTTCGGGTGAACCGGCCGTGGACAGCGCTATCGAACCAATTGGACCGCACGCTGCCAACAGTGCAGCGCCGCCCACGCATAGACCGGCATTCTTCAGGAACTGGCGTCGAGACAGGTAAAGATGTTCCGGGGTGATTTCAGAAGGCTTGATATCCATAGGAATCCCTCCATTTCTACCCGCTTTCGCCCGGTCGCTCCGCGCGGCAATACGTGCGGGTAATCAGTGTTGACGCGAAAAGCACCTGATATCTTACCCCGTTTGTGATATCTACACCTCATTATACAAAAGTTCTTACAAATTATCAAAAACGTAAACCTACCAACGATTTTGTGCCGCTTCCGGCCGTGCCGCGGTTGCGCGCAGCAGTGGCCCAACGACCCACAAAACACAAGAAAGAGCACCTGCACGCCATACAATCCTGGCATATGTCAGCCCACACTTCCAATCAACGACCCGCAAAACGCAAGAGAGATCGCCTGCACGGACTGACCGGCGCGGCGATCTCTCGGAATGACTGCTATGGAAGGGTTGTCGCCGAACGGACGGCTACAACGCCCGGCGGACGGCAGCGAACGCGTCGGCACAAACCGCCAGCGTCCGCTCCAGGTCGGCGTCAGTGTGTGCCGCGCTGACGAACCAGTGGTGATTCGGGTGGAACAGCACCCCGCCGCGTGTGGTTTCGGTATAGAAGGTCCGCCATGCGACTTCCGAACGGCTGCCCTTCTCCAGCGTGGGCTTGCCGTTCTGGCCGGTGTCCCCGAACCAATTCTGGTTGTCGTACGTGAAGATCAAATAGGGCATAGGCGCCACGCCGATGGCCTGGGCCTCGACCCCGCTATCTTCGATGAGCCGGCTCAGCCCGTCCAGCAGCCCCTGTCCGAGTCGCCACATGTGCGGGATGACGTCGCCCTGCTTCAGACGCTCGATGTTCGCGACGGCAGCGGCCATGGCGATCGAGTTGGTGAAGAAGGTGGACGAGGTGTGCGATTGCAGCAGCCCCATCATGATCTCGCGCCGCCCGACCAGCGCCGAAATGGCATAGCCGTTCGACATCGCCTTGCTGAAGGTCGCCAGGTCCGGTGTCACGCCATAATATTCCTGCGCGCCGCCCAACGCCATACGGAAACCGGAACGCATCTCGTCGAGGATGAACACCGCGCCATGCTCGTGCGCCAAGCGCTTGACCCCTTCGAGAAAACCGGGCTTCGGCGGGATGATCTCCAGCGGCATCATGATGACACAGGCGACCTGCCCTTTGTTGCGCTCGAGCACGTCCTCCAGGGAGTCCAGATCGTTGTAGCGGAAGGTCAGCGTATCTTCGCGCACGGAACGCGCGATGCCCGCCGGGCGATGACAGGCCCAATCGTGCCAGCCGTTATAGCCCCAGCGCACGATTTTGTCGCGTCCGGTCCAGATGCGCGCCGCGCGCACCGCCGCTGTGGTCGAATCCGAACCCGATTTGAAGAGACTCGCCACTTCCGCACAGGGGATGACCTCGACCAGTAACTCTCCCAGGCGGTTCTGCACGGGACGCGTGAGCGGGAAGGCGAACCCCTCACGGATCTCGCGGATAGCGGCTTCGTCCACCAGCGGATTGCAGTATCCCAACCCAACAGTTCCATAGGCCAGAATCCAGTCAATGAACCGGTTGCCATCTACGTCCCAGAGGTAAGCACCCTCACCCCTGGCGACGTAGATCGGATATGCGCCAGGTATATAGTTCTCCGGGCTCTTGGCCTGCGTCGTTCCTCCGACGATGACTTTGCAGGCCTCTGTGTACATCCGATCCGATTCAGTGAAGCTCATTTCTGACCGACTCGACATGGAACAATCTCCTTTCCAAGAGACTGGGCGACGGACGATCCCGTCCGCGCACAATGTGGGATGGGTTGCCTCGCGGCGGTTCCGGGTCATCGGCGGAAGCCGGCTTCCCACCTCCGCAGGCTTCCCTCGACAACGAGTCTAATCCCGGGATGCAGGAAATGTCAAATGCACCCATCACAATGTACCCCCAATGTGCACTTCGGGGGATGACGCTGCACCCAGTTCGATGGTATCCTGATCACATTGACATACGATGGGCGGCGCGGCAGGCGTCGTCCTACTGACATCAGGAGGCTTAAAATGACAGACAACACAATCACCAGACGCAGACTATTGCAGGCAATGGGGTTCGGAATCGGTGCGGCGGCGCTCGGCATCCCGTCGCTCGGCGGACTGGCCAGTGCACAGCGCGCCGCCAAGGTCGCAGGTAGCCCTACCCGTGCCGAAGCGAGTCACCCGTGGTACGAGCTGGGAATCATCGGCGACCCCGTCATGGACGAGCAACTGCTGTTCTAC
>ENA-OSEO01003176-OSEO01003176.1-sediment-metagenome-genome-assembly--contig:-NODE-3176-length-20196-cov-10.341916_pt1 | contig 20196 bp, 17 predicted proteins | sample MGYA00237883_ERZ534232 | MGnify/ENA metagenome assembly ERZ534232
GTCAGTCGGGGCAAAGCGATTGTCAACCTTCTTAATCTGAGTAATGATGAAAAACTTACGACAGTTCTTGCTGTTCCTAAATTTGAGCCTGGGTATCACATTATAATGGCCACGCGAAGCGGTTTTATCAAAAAAACGGATCTAATGGCATTTTCCAGGCCAAGAGCAGGAGGCATTATTGCTATAAGCCTGGTTCCGGGTGACGAGTTGATAGCAGCACGGATAACCGATGGAACCCGAAACGTCTTTTTAGGTTCAGCGACGGGAAAGTCCATCCGATTTCACGAGTCTGATGTTCGACCCAGTGGTCGTGTTTCAAGGGGCGTTCGCGGGCTCAACCTCGCATCGGGCGATCGTATCGTTGGAATGGAAGTTTTAAGCCACGGCCAAACCTTGTTCGCGGCAACAGAAAACGGTTATGGGAAAAGAACCTCTATTGATGAATATCCCTTACAAAGACGTGGCGGCAAAGGTGTAATAACGATTAAGACCAGTGAGCGAAACGGAAAGGTTGTTTCCATAATTCTGGTTGATGAGCAGGATGATTTGATGCTTATGACAGGTTCCGGAAAGCTTATCCGCATATCTGTCAGCGGCATTTCAGTGATTAGCCGTAATACCCAAGGCGTAAAGCTTATTGGGATGGAATTCGGGGAAAAAGTTGTCGGAGTCGCAAGGCTCGCAGAAAAGGACAATTATATAGACGAGTCATAAAATAGCAGGCCGATGGATATGCAGCTTAATGAAAATAAGATGAAGATTGGTGTGGTTGGCGCCGGAAGTTGGGGTACCGCTTTGGCTAATCTTCTTGCCCTGAAAGGTTTTAAGATAGACCTGTGGGTATTTGAAAAGGAAGTTAAAGACCAGATTGAAACATCCAGGGAAAACGCGGTTTTTCTCCCCGGTGTTTCCCTTTCAAATCATATTCGTCCTTCAAACGACATTGGTGAAGTTGTTGGAGGAAAAGATCTTGTTCTGGTTGTTGTACCGTCCCATGTTATGCGGGAGACAGCGGGTAAAATGCGGAAGCATATTTCCACCGAGACCGTTATTGTCTCGGCTTCTAAAGGAATCGAGAACAAGACTCACTTGACCATGTCCGGTGTGTTAAAAGATATTCTTCATGATATTCCGGAAGATTTTTTTGCAGTGCTTTCGGGGCCGAGTTTCGCCCGGGAAGTTGTCAAAAAAATTCCCACGGTGGTCGCTGTTGCATCCAAGGATCAAAAAGTGGCCGGCATGGTTCAGCGTGTATTTGCAGCACCATATTTCAGGGTTTATACAAATAATGACATGATCGGCGTTGAACTCGGGGGCGCTGTAAAGAATGTTATTGCCATAGCTTCCGGAATTATAGAGGGGCTGGGCTTGGGATTAAATACAAGAGCGGCACTTATTACCAGAGGGCTGACTGAGATTCGCAGGTTGGGCTTGAAACTCGGCGCCAACCCACGTACTTTTGCCGGAATTGCCGGTGTTGGCGACTTGGTTCTGACGTGTACCGGAGATGTCAGCAGAAATCATACCGTTGGGAAAAAAATCGGTGAGGGTATGAAATTAACCGAGATCCTGTCTGAAATGCGGATGGTAGCAGAAGGGGTGAAAACAGCCAAATCGGTTTACAATCTGTCACGAAAGCTTGGTGTCGAAATGCCGATTTCCCACGAGGTTTACCATATCCTTTATGATGATATATCTCCCAAAGAGGCCGTAAACCGACTCATGACCCGCGATCTTAAACAAGAGCTGGATGAGGATTAAAATTTTAAAAAATGGTAAGCGTTTAGCCTTTTGAAAATGAATTGCGAAGCATCCCAAATCAGATTTGCTTCATAAATCTAAACAATTACAAAAAATGAAAAAACCTGTAACCTTTAACCCAAATTCAACGATGAACACCACTCAACCCCATAAAGGGAAAGGTCACAGAAAAAGGCTTCGGGACAAATTCCTTAATACGGGTCTCGATGGGTTTCAAGACTATGAGGTGATTGAGCTCCTCCTGACACTGGCGACTCCCCGAAAAGACTGCAAGGATGCTGCAAAGGCTGCTCTGAAAAAATTCAAAACATTTCAAGGCGTCATTGAAGCGTCTCCCGAGTCGCTTCGCGAGGTGGCAGGAATCGGCGCCAAAAATCTATTCGGAATCAAGTTGATTAAAGCTGCTGCGGATCGCTATCTTGAAAAACGGATCATACATAAAGACCCTTTGAACAATTCCAAAGAACTTTTCGATTATCTTTATCACAGCTTGGGAAATAAGAGCCGGGAATACTTTAATGCAGTATTCCTTGATGCAAAAAATAGAGTTATTTCGACAGAGATACTCTTTGAGGGAACCCTGACAGCCAGTTCTGTATACCCAAGAGAAGTTATTCTTGCAGCCCTTAATCATCATGCTGCAGCGCTTATTTTTGCCCATAACCATCCGTCCGGTGATCCGAACCCGTCTCAGGAGGACATCGAAATAACACGTCGGCTCGTTTTTGCCTGCAGAGTTATCGGAATTACAGTTCATGAGCATATTGTCATCGGCAATAGCTGTTACTTTAGTTTTGCGGATGAAGGTCACATTTCCAGGATGAACCGCGAATATGATCAACAGAAGATGTCGAGTTAGGAGAAGGCCGAACCGCAATAAAAAGTGATTAATATCCATGACGGACAGAATAATGGTGGACGAGAATAAAAATAAAAAACTGCCCGACTGCTTTGGAGAACTCGAGACCGTCTTTCCAAAAGGCAAAGAAGGGTTAAGAAACTCTCCGGAGTCGTGCCTGCCATGCTTGCACAAAACAGCGTGTTTGCGATCTGCTATGGAGAAACCCGGCGGTCTGAAGGTCAAAGAAGAAATTGTCGATAGGGCCTATGAATCGGGAGTGATGAATTTTTTTGAAAGATGGTCGAAAAAAAAAGAGCTTCAGCGTAAGTCAAAAAAGAGCTGAATCCTTACAAATAATGCACGGTTTTAATACAGATCATCTCATTGGCTCTGTGAATGAGGATTCAAAATAAAGACATTCGGAATTCTAAAATACTTATGAAAAGGCGGATTAAAGGGCGGTATCAAAGGAGGAAGCCATGAAAACCATAAAGGATATAGATATTGCCGGAAAGAGGGTTTTTGTCAGGGTTGATTTTAATGTCCCGATGGATGAACAACAGAACATTTCTGATGATAACCGGATACTGGCTGTATTACCGACGTTAAAATACCTCCTTGATAATAATTCAAAACTTATCATCGCTTCACATTTGGGAAGGCCTAAAGGCAAGGTTGTACCTGAGATGAGTCTTGCTCCTGTATCAAAACGACTGGGAAGATTTTTAAAAAAAGAAGTTGTATTGGCAAAGGATTGTATCGGGCCTGAAGTAGAAGGACTGGTAAATAAAATGAAAAATGGCGATATGGTTCTTCTCGAGAATTTAAGGTTCCACGCCGAAGAACAAAAAAATGATGATGCCTTTGCTAAAAAACTGGCCGAACTGTGTGATGTTTTCATTAATGACGCTTTTGCCGTATCGCATCGTACCAATGCATCGGTTGTTGCCATAACCAGATACGCGCCGATATCGGGCGCTGGTTTTTTGCTTCAAAGGGAACTCGACTACTTTAAGAGGGCAATGGCCGATCCCCAGCGTCCTCTGGTTGCAATTGTGGGCGGAGCGAAAGTGTCAAGCAAAATCAGCGCCTTGGAGAACATGCTGAACCATGTTGACAAGTTCATTATCGGTGGTGCCATGGCAAATACTTTTCTAAAAAGTACCGGATGCAACATGGAAAATTCAATGGTAGAAATGGATCTCGTTGAAGTGGCTGGGTCGATCATAAAAAAAGCCTTTGAAAAAGGTATTAAGTTCTACCTCCCGGTGGACGCTGTAGCGGCAAGCCATTTCAATTCCAAAGCTGCAATTAAGACAGTACCGATACAGGAAATTCCCCAGGATTGGATGGCTCTGGACATCGGCCCTGCAACAACCCTGCTTTTTTCCGAGGTGCTGCATGATGCCAAAACAATTATCTGGAACGGTCCTATGGGTGTATTTGAGATGGATGCTTTCAGTCATGGGACCAGGGCCATTGTGCGCAGTGTGGCGAATTCCTATGCACTTTCAATTGTCGGCGGCGGCGATACGGACGTCGCTGTCCACAAAAGCGGTGAGACAGACAGGATAAGCTATATTTCCACCGGCGGCGGAGCATTTCTTGCGCTTCTGGAGGGAAAGACCCTTCCAGCTGTCGCTGCGCTCGAGGCATCCAGTAATTGAATTTGTCAAAACAATTAAAGCCCGCAAATAAAAATATTCATCGAATAGTGATTGCTGTTGTAGTTGTAGGTGTTCTTATTTGTCTGGGATTTATGTACCGATTATATTTGTGGCAAAAGACCATCTACCTTTATCACTTTCTTACGGACAAGGAGCAGATCGAAGCCTTTGTTTCTTCATTTGGTCATGGCGCGCCGCTTGTTTTTATTCTTATTCAAGTTCTCCAGGTGCTTTTTGCGCCTTTTCCAGGCGAAGCCACTGGCTTTATCGGGGGGTTCTTATTCGGAACTGCAAAAGGATTTTTATATTCGAGTATCGGACTTACGACAGGTTCGTTGATCAATTTTTCCATAGGACGTTTTATGGGAAAACGTTTTGTTCGGTCAATGATCCCTGAAAATCAACTGGACCGTTTGGATACAATTGTTAAACGACAAGGGGTCATTGTTCTGTTTGGCCTATTTATATTTCCGGGTTTTCCTAAAGATTACCTGTGCCTGTTCTTAGGAATAAGTGCTCTGCCCTTGAAGGTCTTCATCATTCTCACAGGAATAGGAAGAATGCCGGGAACATTGATGCTCAGCCTTCAAGGATCATACGTCTTCGAACAAAGATACGGTCTGTTTGCAATGATAATGGGATTATGCCTGATTATCATCTATTTTGCATATAAATATAGAGAGACCATATATCAATGGATTGAAAGGATTAACAGAAAGCAATGATCGTAAGATGTTGACATTTAAATGAAATAATGCTATTTTTAGAAAAAAGAAAAAACAAATTCTTCCCTACAAAAAATACTTAAAGGAGAAGAGGGTGGCATTCTGGTCTGTAAGAGAAGAACTAAGTCAACAAAACCGGTTAAGGCGATCTTATTATGAAATGTTGCGGGATGAGCTAGATCAGCAAATGATTCAGTATGCCCTGATAGATTCTTATAATAAATTTCTTCAACAAAACACCCCCTATCCCTTCGTAGAAAAACGAGAGTTGAAACCTCGTGCACGAATTCCGGCTGTGGAATACGCATGCCAGAACACTTTTCTGGTAATTTTCATAGAGGATTCCATCCCAGCAATTCATAAAAAGTATATCCGTTTTTTTAGAACAAACAGGACCAACAAAGCCAATCTTCTTCGGTATGAGACCCTTCCACTGTCAAAACAATTCGATAGAAATCAAAAATATCTTGAATCTGCTCATTTCCATGATTTGTTAAAAGTGCTTCTTCCTGTGGATTATGCGCTCTTAATCCAGAGGGATCCGACCAGCAAAAAAAAGAATAGATACAGCCTTTCCCATTTTCATGTCAGAATCGACTGGCCAATTGCGGATGCTGCTGAGGATCTGGCCAGCAGCCTTCGATATATATCAAAGGATTTGTATGAAAAAGGAGATAAGTATGCAGTAGATGTGCAGAAAAAATTTTTTGAGTATTATTGCCTTCCTTTTGAAGTTGGCGGCAGAAGAACAGCTGCCATTGTAGCAGCACAATATTTTAAAAGAATCCCTTGTATTTCAACGGTCTATGCCGGAAGCAGTGAATCAAGAGCGTTGATACGGATATCCGAGAGGGGGGCTTCAAAATCGGTTCTGATAAAACTTGAGGATAGTGAATTGGAACAAATTGCAGCGGCCAATAATATCAAGGCGCGAACCTTTAATAAAAATTATGTGATAACCCGAGAAAAAACAAGCGGAATCTGTATTTTTCAGGCCACCTATTCCTTTACGAATCATGCCAGGCCGCCAGATGACGGGAAATTACGAGACATTAAACCTGACCTGAATTGGCTGTCCGTCGGGGGTCAGCATATTATGCCAAAACCGGGTATCTGGAAATATCCTCCGATTTCATTGAATCTCATCTATACCTAAAAGGCGATTCAAAACCTCCCATTCGTTGGTTTTAGCCTTTAATAACGCGCTAAGATCTTGGATCAATCCATTTTTTTCATCATTGCGATTTCGTCACAATCCGGAAATTTGATACATACGATACAGTCCGCCCAGATTTTTAAAGGAAGCTCTGATCTGTCTATTCGGTGAAAGCCGAACCGCTCAAAAAAACCGGGTCGGTAAGTTAATGCAAACACTTTCAGTATGTTAAAGGAATTTGCTTCGGAAAGCACACTTTCGACAAGTTTTGAGCCGATTCGTTTTCTCAAATAGTCAGGATGTACCGCCAGGGATCGTATTTCAGCCAGATCCTCCCAGCAGAATTGTAATGCACAACAACCTAAAATGCGAGCGTCTTTGTCATCAACATAAACCGAAAAGTCCCTTACGTGATCATATAAGACGCTCAAAGGGCGCGGCAGAAGTTCTCCCTTGCGGCCATATTGCTGAAGCAGCGCATGAATGGCTTTTATATCCTTAATCGTGGCTTTTCGAATCATCTTCATCCTCATCATTTAACAATATTACATATTTCGGTTCTTTATTTTACCCATAATTGAAAGTCAACAGGCGATAAAATATTTTACTGAGATGATTTCGGTTCTGTGCCTTTCTTAAAAAGCGCCTTAACGGCATATGGATCGTTTTCGGATGCGAGCCGGCCGGTTAACGGATTTATATTTACTTTTACAACATCATCTGGAATATCAAAATACTGGAACGGTTTGTCGGATAGTGCCCGGCTCATAAATTCGATCCATATCGGCAGCGCTGCTTTAGCACCGGTTTCGCCTTTGGCGATCGTTGTAACCGTATCTTGGCCGACCCATACGCCGGTGGTGATTGAAGGGGAAAATCCGACAAAAAGAGCGTCTTTGAATTCGTTGGAAGTGCCTGTTTTCCCGGCAACAGGGTGTTGAATAATCCTGGCTTTTTTGCCGGTACCTTCTTGAATTACGCTGCGGAGCATGTCTGTGACGATCGCGGCACTTGATCTGGACATAACCGCTTTTTTTTGAGGTTTTATACTCCACACTGGTCGACCGGTCCGGTCAATGACTTCCACCACACCGTAAGGTTCTATAAGATTTCCCTTATTTGGGAAAACCGAATACGCTGCGGTTAAATCAATCAATGAAACTTCCGAAGTGCCGAGGGCAAGTGAAAGATTCGGAGCCAGGAAGGAATCAATGCCCAAAGTGTGCCCGAATCTGGCCACTGAAGAAGGACCGAGAATTTCTATGAGTCTCACAGCCGGGATATTTTTTGAAAGCGCAAGTGCCGTTCTAAGGGTCATTTCACCTGAGTACCCCCCGGAAAAATTTTGGGGTTGCCAGTCTTTTTTCTGGTTTCCGGACTTGAAGGACACCGGGGCGTCGAGAATGGTTTTACTTTGAGGAAAACCCTGTTCAATGGCATAGGCGTAAACAATGGTTTTAAAGGCGGATCCGGGTTGTCTTCTGCCGTTCGTTGCCCTGTTGAAAGGGCTTGTTGAAAAGTTCCTGCCTCCGATCATGGCAAGAATCCCCCCGGATTGAACATCCAGGGAAACCAATGCACATTGGGGGACAGGGTTTTTTATTTTGTGCCGTTTCATCCTGTTTTCAAGCGTAGAAAGTCCTTTTTCCACAGCAAGTTCAGCGGTATTTTGCATGTTAAAGTCAAGCGTTGTAACAATAGTAAAACCGCCTTTATAGAGATTTGACGAGCCGATGGTGTTTTCGAGGGATTTTTTAACATACTCAATAAAATAGGGCGCTTTGGCCCGATTTTTATTTTGTTTTACAAGATTCAAGGGGGCTTCTTTTGCCTGGTTAAAGGCAGTTTCAGTGATAATGCCTGTATGTTCCATCTGTTTTAAAACAATATTTCTTCGTTTTAGTGCAAGATCTTTATCGACTATGGGGGAGTAACGGGAAGGAGACTTGGGGAGGCCGGCCAAAAGGGCACATTCGGCCAAGTCTAAATCTTTCACAGGTTTGCCAAAAAATATCCTGGCGGCCGATTCAACACCATAAGCGCCGCTGCCAAAATATACCTGATTAAGGTAAAGCTCAAGAATTTCTTCCTTTGTATATCGTCGTTCTATCTGAAAAGCAAGAAACGCCTCCCTGACTTTTCGCAGTAATGTTTTTCGAGGTTCAAGAAAAAGCGTTTTTGCGAGCTGCTGCGTGATGGTACTGGCACCTTCAACGAACCCACCCGCCCTGATGTCTCGAATCACGGCCCTGAGAATTCCTTTCAGATCAATGCCGCTATGTTGGAAAAAATTTCTGTCTTCCGTAACAATCAGCGCTTTTTTTAAGTTGTCAGGTATAATTTTGAGTGGAACAGGATCCCTTTTCTCGATAAAAAGTTCTGCGAGAAGCACTTCATCAGCAGAGTAAATACGCGTAACGGAAGACGGCTTGAATGATTCAAGGCTTCGAATTTGTGGAAGATCATGGGTCAGGGCGACAAATAACCCCACCATACACCCGAAAATTGCACCAAAGAAAAAAAGAAGTAAAATCGCAATGTTTTTTTTGTTGAAATGAAATTCGGGCATATTTTTCAAATTCACCGGCTTAGTACATGTATTCGTAAATACGGTTACGTATTTACGATGAAGTTAGAAGTGAGCTAAAGTTTAAAGTGAGCTAAAGTTAAGGAATTCTGTCAATTATATAAAATCACCGGAGCGAAGCGACTCAATAACTTCCCCGATAAACACGGGATAAATAGGCACTTTAGCGCACTTCAAACTTCAAACTTTTGAACTTCAGCTTATATGGGCTTGTGTCCGGATAAAAATACGTCATCGTATTTATGAATTAGAGCACTTAGTTTATGTCTAAATTGTTCAGGGGTGAGGTGTTTTTACAATAAAAACATCTCACCCCTTATATAGCTATAAAAGGTATACTTCAACTTTTTGCAAATGTCCGTATTGACTGTTGTTGATTAAAATTATAAAGAATGGTAACCGAATAGCGTATAACATTCTACCGAGTCTTTTTCCTCAAAGAAGATATGTTCAAAGGAAAATATAAATGACACATCATCAGCATGACCATGAGATAAAAGCCAATCTGTCGTTTGATGAAAAAATGATCAAAATGCTTGAACACTGGATAAAGCACAATGACGATCATGCGCAAACATACAGGGATTGGGCGCAAAAAGCAAAAGGGAAAAATAAGAGAAAAACCGCTTTATTGTTGGAAGATGCCGCCGAAATGACACTTTCGATCAGCAAAAAGTTTGAAGCAGCAGTAAAACTTATTGATAAAGAATAGGTGGGAAGATGGATTATTTTTCAATTCCGATTCGGGCCGGGACGCCTTTTTGGAAATAATGCTTAACCTCCTTCATCTCGGTCACCAGATCGGCTTTTTCGATGATTCGAGAATCCGCCCCCCTTCCAGTGATAACAAGTTCGATTTCTTCGGGTTTTTCAGTCATAATTTCCAGTATATCCTGCACAGATAGAAGCCCGAGCCCGGCAGCGACATTTGCTTCCTCCATAATGACGACATGGTGTTCACCCGCAGAGAGGATTGTTTTGATTCTTTCGATGCCCTTCCGGGCGGCTTCGATGTCTTGTGCGGAGGGTTTGCCTTTGATAAACCGGCCCTTTCCGAACTGTTCCACTGTTATCAAATCTTCAAACCTTTTGAGGGCTTTTAATTCGCTGTATTCGCCCATCTTGATGAACTGTCCGATAAAAACCTTAAGACCGGCGCCGGCTGCTCGTATTGACAGACCCAAAGCCGCCGTCGTTTTTCCTTTTCCGTTGCCGGTATACACCTGAATATAGCCCTTCATCATATTCCCTGTTAATCAATCCTTCTGATGAGATCGTTAATTGAACAATCCTTTTTTATTTCAACGAACACCTTGCTGCCCGGCTGGGCAAAAGCCAAAGGCATCCCAAAGTGATCAAATATAGCACTGATTTTATTACGGTTTGCGGGTCCTTTTTTACCCAATATTTGAATTGTGTCGCCGTTAAAAATCTTGTTTCGCACATCGAGCTTTATAACATGCTTTCCGGATTTGCCGATGACCCTTCCAACAAATGTATGCCCGTGATTTCTGATATTTTCATAGGTCGGGGATATTTGATCGGGGTCATTAAAATAAAAACCGGTGCAGTAACTTCTGTTACTTACAGCTTCAAGTTCGTAAAGCCAGCAGTCTTTAGCTTTATAGCCTTTTGAGTTCTCATAATATGCATCGATGGCTTCACGGTAAATTTTAACCACTGATGCCAGATAGTTAATGCTCCGCATTCGCCCTTCGATTTTCAGTGAAACGATACCCGTTTCAATCAGTTCGGGGATGTGTTCAATCATACACAAATCCTTTGAACTGAACAAATAGCTTCCCCGGTCATCTTCAGCCATGGGCATATATTGGCCGGGTCTGAATTCTTCCACTACGGCATACTTCCATCTGCAGGATTGAGTGCACATTCCCCGGTTACTGTCACGCTTCGCCATAAAACTGCTTAAAAGACACCGCCCCGAATATGCAATACACATTGAGCCGTGAGCAAAGGCCTCAATTTCCAGATCACAACCAAGGACGATTTCTCTGATCTCCTTTAAAGCCAACTCTCTCGCAATATTAATTCTTTTCACTCCGAGAGACTGCCAAAAAAGGGCACTGTTAAAGTTGGTTGTATTGGCTTGCGTACTTAAATGGATGGGAATTTGTGGAATAAGCTTGGATGCTGTCATGAATATTCCGGGATCCGCTACAATAAGGGCATCTATCCCGATGTCTCTTAATGAATAAAGATAATCTGAAATGGATTTTTGCTCGTTATTTTTTGAATATATATTGCATGCCGCATAAACTTTCACGTTATGTTTGTGGGCATATTTGACTGCGTGTCGAAGTTCAACAAGGGTAAAATTTTGAGAAAAGTTTCTGAGACTGAATTCTTTTCCTGCCAGATACACCGCGTCTGCACCATAGTGAATGGCAATCTCCAACTTCTCAAAACTACCTGCCGGCGCAAGGAGCTCCACTTTTTGCGGTGTTTTTATCATAAATTTATTTTCATCATAAAAAAACAAGCAACAGTTATGTTATTTCGGCCCATTAAACGTAAATCGCTTTACAGATCTTATGTTTTCGAAAATGGAAGCTGTTCAGCGGTAAGGTCAGACAGATTTGGATACTGTTTGTCTTTTTCTGAAATAACCGGGTTTTTAACCGGCCATTCAATACCGATATCCGGATCAGACCAGATAATGCCGCCTTCATCATCCGGCGCATAAAAGTCTGAGCATTTGTAATAAAAATGTGCGATGTTACTCAGGACGCAAAAGCCGTGGGCAAAACCCTCCGGAATAAACATCTGACGTCTGTTTTCATCCGATAGGTGGGTGCCAATCCATCTGCCGAAGGTTAAAGATCCGGGTCTGAGGTCAACCGCAACATCAAAGATTTTGCCGGAAATGACCTGTACCAGTTTGGCCTGGGGATGTCTGATTTGGAAGTGAAGGCCTCTCACGGTGTTTTTAAAGGAACACGAAAGATTATCCTGGACAAATTTCGTTTTGATACCGGATTCAAAATATTTTCGCTGGTTATAGGTCTCCATAAAAAAGCCGCGTTTGTCGGTAAACGTTTTGGGCTCAATGATAAGGATTCCTTTGATGAATGTGGTGGTGATGTTCACGGCATCCGTTTCTTATGAAAATTGATCTATCCGTTATTCTCGTCTTCGGTTTCAAGCTGTTTTTTAAGCTTAAACGATCGCTCAAGATATCCTTTAAGCTTTTTCTGTACTTTCCCATAAACGGTTTCTTCAGGATAGTTGCCATTTTCGTCGGGTATTCCTGCCGGGAAACCGGTTAATATTTCGATGCCTTCTTCAACTGTTGAGACTTGATAGATATGAAACGCTCCGCTCTTTACAGCATCTATGATCTCTTTTTTGAGCATTAAATTTTTAACATTGGCTTTGGGAATCATAACCCCTTGTTTGCCGGTCAGTCCCTTGGCTTTACAGACATCATAAAAACCTTCAATCTTTTGATTCACACCGCCGATGGCCTGAATTTTTCCTTTTTGATTCACGGAACCGGTGACTGCAATTCCTTGATGAATAGGGATATCAGAGAGGCTTGAGATAATGGCATAGAGCTCCGTTGATGAAGCACTGTCCCCATCGATTCCGCCGTAACTCTGCTCAAAGGTGATACTGATGGATAAGCTCAAAGGATAGTTTTGAGCAAAGGTCCGGCCCAAGTATCCGGAAAGAATCAGGACGCCCTTGTCGTGGGTTTTTCCGCTTAGCTTGGCTTCACGCTCAATGTTGATGACGCCTTGCTTCCCCATGTAGGTTTCGGCAGTGATACGGGAGGGACGTCCAAATGAGATGTCGCCGATTTGAAAAACGGCAAGTGCATTCACCTGGCCGGCTTCATCTCCTTCAACATCGATCATTATCGTATCATCCACATACGATTCATGAATTTTTTCCTCATACAGATTATACCGAAATCTGTATTCATTGAATGCCTTAATCACATCCTTGTCAGTGACCATCCGCGCGTTCCGTTTTCGGGACCAGTAATCGGCTTCTCTTAAAATTCCAATAATGGGCCCGAACCTGATGGAAAGTTTGTGCTTGTTGGATATATATTTTTCACCGTATTCTACGATGGCGGCAACACCTTTCGGTGTTAGCGGGAGAAGACTCTCTTCCTTGCAACTCCTGGCGATGAAACGGGCATATTTTTGAATGGTATCTTTATTTTTCACAACTTCATGATCAAAGTCTGCTCTCACCTTGAATATTTTATTGAACTTAGAATCATAGTTCTGGAGCAAATGGAACAGGTGATAGCTACCCAATAAAATCACCTTGACTTCCAGTGGAATAGGTTCAGGACGCAATGAAGAGGTGCTAAACCCCATTCCAGCGGCCATATCTTCAATAAATAACAGTTTATTTTGAAGTGCCCGTTTCAGCGCTTCCCATACAAAAGGGTTCATGAGGATAGATTCGATTTCCATGATCAGATAACCGCCGTTGGCCCTCAATAGTGATCCAGCCTGAACCATGGAAAAGTCTGTGGTCACTGTTCCCATATAGGCCCTTTTTTCAATGTGGCCAAAAACATTTTTATAGGTGGGGTTTGTTTCAAATATAACCGGTGCGCCTTTTACGTCTTTTTGATCCACAAGCACATTGATTTGATAACGCAAAAATGAGGGCTTTGCAGCCTGAAACATCATACCTTCGAAAGGTGGTTTTACTTCGTCAGGCGCGAGAAAATCCTGGACGTTTTCAAGGATATCGGCCTGTACTTCGTCCAGATAGGCCAAAATATCCTTGGATGTTTTGAATTCATCTCTAGTTAAGTCTATTCGCTGTTTTACAACAAACAGTGCGATTTCCTGAACCAGTTTTTCAATCTCCGAACCCATCGCCTGATTAATCTTGTTCATATCCCGAATCGTGGAATCGATTTCGGATTGTACCACGCTGATATTTTCTTCGATCTCAACCTGTTTTTCCTTTGGGAGGGCGAGAAATTCTTCCGGAGAGATCGGCTTTTCTTTCACAATGGGGATGGTTTGATAACCGGTTTTGGTTCTATTGATATGGATATTATGTTCAGTCGCAAATGCTTCGAGTTTTTTAATCATATCCTTCTGTTTTTCAGAATATTGTTTTTGGATTTCAGATTGTCTTTGATGATATGATTCATGCTCAAAGGCTTTGGGTAGCTCTCGTTTAAGATCGTCAATTAACTTGTTCATGATTTTGGAAAACCGTCCGGCTTTCCGTGTGGGAACGGAAATGGCCTTGGGACGATATTCATCCTTAAAATTGTTGACCATGCACCAGTCAACCGGTGAGGGTAATTTTTTGGCATGGCGGTTGACGATATCTGTGATAATGGTCGATTTTCCGGTACCTTCTATCCCCGTGACAAACATATTATATCCCGGACTTTTCATGTTCAGGCCAAATTCGATGGCCTGAACCGCTCGCTCTTGGCCGATGACCTCTTCCAAGGGATTGACTTCAGAGGTATTTTTAAATGAAAACATATTGGGGTCACATAAGGACCTAAGATCCGAAGGTTTCAATTCGCATTTCTTTTTCATCCGCTGCTCCTTTGGAAAGAAAATAAACTTAATGTCCGGTTTAATGGCGCATCAAAAAAGTTTTAGGGTATTAGTGCATTAAACGTTTAATTTGTCAATAGCTTAGCCCTTCGCTCCCCCTTATCTTCTTGACAAGATGTTGATTCATCGATTATTTTAAAAATAATTTATTAAACATATTTAACCCCCGTTCAACACCCGGACAAACCTGAACCAAAACAAAAATTTTATCACAAAAGCACGAAATTTTAAAAACACGAAAAAGAATATTTTTTCATTTCAAAGCGAAATCAGAATAGACTTTCTTTACCCCTACGTTCTTTTAGGAGGTGGAATTATGGCGGAAGATCAAGTTGGAGTCATTGTCAACTTTTACGCCAAGCCTTGCGTTGCTGCCCTAAAAATCACCCATGGGATGATAAAAAAAGGGGATCTTTTAAGGTACAAAGGGCATACCACTGATTTCACCGAAGTGGTCGCAAGCATGGAAATTGAAAATCAGCCTGTGGAACAAGCGCAGGCGGGAGATTTGGTGGGCGTGAAGGTAAAGGAAAGGGTCAGGGAAAAGGATAAAGTATACAGGGTGGTTGAGTAAGACCGGTTCTGCCGATCACGTTTTATGTTCGATGAAAGGCCATAGGAAACTCTATTAATTTCAATCCATTACATCAGTATCCGCGTTTTTTCATACCTTTTAAAACGATACGGATCATTCTGTCAAAAAAATGTCACTATCACTCTATTTGATCCTTAGATGATTAAACAATATCTTGTTAATTAAATCTACTCGGGGACATTTGTATTCATATTCATATGAATCGCATGTCAGCGCAGTATTGGAATATCCATCGTCCTATCCATAAAAAATCTGACTGTAAGAATGATAATTTAAGATCCCTGAAATTCAGCAAGTTATTAAAAAAATAAAATATTTAATCGCCCAAAAAATTTACAGTACCCATGGCCCAGTCGAATAAAAAATAATTAAATGGCCCCGACTTGTTGAAATGTTAAATAGAATAGCGGAAACACGAAAATGTATATTTTAAGCTGTTATTAAGGTATTTGGCATGATTTCTGCTTACTTTTTCACGGTATTCAGGTAAAAATAAGGATATAGGTTTTTGGGCGTTCATATACAATTTAAAAGCACGGTTGAAGATGGTAAAAGAAAAAATTAGAATAGCGATGTGCCCCTCATGTGAATGCAGATATAAAACTCCCGAAGCTTTTTTGGGCCGCAAGGTGTCATGCAAGGGTTGCGGCACTTCCTTTAAGATCGAATTTGACGCTGAATACGGACAAAAAGAAAGTCCTCAGGTTTCGAAATTAAAGGAAACAGAGATTGATACAATTTCGCAAGATGATGGCTACTTGGTTTTCGGGAAGTTGGCCCTAAAATACAAATTCGTTGTTGAAGAACAAATTCAGAAAGCATTGTCCATTCAAAAACAAAACAGACTTGCCGGGAACAAAACGCTGTTAGGAGAAATCCTTGTGACTCAAGGAATGATGTCCCAGAACCAGCTGGATTTTCTTCTTTCTATCCAGAAATTGATTGAAACGAGAAAGATGGATAGAAAATTCGGGATGATTGCCGTAAAAAACGGCTTTGTTACTCCGGAAGACATTGAGCGTGCTCTGACAGAGCAAAAAAAGAGTTATGAAAAAAACAAGGCTGTTAAGATGATTGGTGACATTTTGGTCGAATCGAAGGTGATGACCAATGACCAATGTGATGCGATTCTAAAAAAACAAAAGCGATTTGAGAAAATTGATGCTGTTGAACCTGAGGCACCCGAAATTCCTGAACCTTTCCGCACATCAATACATGACTCCTATTTCGAACTGACCGAATCGGAAGATAAGTTGACCGCATTTTTTTCAATAAAAATGGAAAGTGCTATTCCGTTTAATATCCAGGATGTGAAGGATTATCTCCAAATAAAAGGGATCAAATATGGGATCGTTGACGATAGGCAAATATCGGACTATTTGGAGAACAAAAAAAACTGGGACACACCCATTAAAATTGCAGTAGGCAAATCGCCGGACTTCGGTAAAGATGCGGAAATTAAATTTTACTTTGATATAGACCCGTTAAAAATTGGCACCGTTAAAAATGGAGGGGTGATTGACTTTAAAGACAGGGGAGACATTCCCCAGGTTAAAAAAGGAGATCTCCTTGCCGAAAAAATTCCGGCTGTTGAAGGCCAAGCCGGACATGATGTATACGGGCGGTATCTGGCGGTTTCGAAACCTCAAGATAAAACACTTCGAAAAGGAAAAGGCACTTCAATTTCAGAAGATAAACTTAAAATTTATGCAGAAACGGATGGCGTTCCTGAGATTTCAGCCATCGGCAAGATCTATGTTTCACCAAGACTTGAAATCTCAAGTGGTGTGGGTTTAAAGACCGGACATGTCGATTTTGACGGTAAAATCGAAGTTCTCGGGACCATTCAGAGTGGCTACCGTGTCAAAGGCAACAGTCTTAAGGCAAATGAGATACTTAAAGCTGAGATAGAAATGATCGGTGATATTAGTGTTTCCGGAGGGATAATCGGCGCCAAAATCAAAGGCGGCGGTAGTATCAGTGCCATGTATATTCATGAGTCGGATATCGAAGTGTTGGGTGATGTTTTTGTGTTGAAGGAGATAATTGATTCAAAAATAAATACCAGTGGCAAATGTATTGCAAAGGGGGGGCCAATATTATCATCCAGGGTATCGGCCAAAAAAGGAATACAGGCGATTCAGATCGGCTCTGAAATTTCAAAACCATGTATTCTTAATGTCGGGTTCGATAAAAAAGTAAAGGAGGATGTCGAAAAGACAAGAGGCATTATACCGCTAAAAAAACAAGAACAGACAGAATATAGCCGCCGACTTAAAGAAATAGAAAATGAACCGGGTATCATTGAAAAAGTGATTGCTGATATGGCGCAAATACAAGATCGCGCCGTGGTTAAACAAAGAGAACTACTGGATGAAATAGAAAAATTAAAAGAAACAGGCGATAAAACCCAACTTGATAATGCTGTAACCAGGCTCTCGGAACTGGATTTCGAAATAAAAAACAGAGAGGAAAAGCTGGAAAGCCTCTTCACCAAACAGGATCAAATTACAACTGAAATTTCCGATCTTAATCAAAAAATAGAAGATTCCAAAGCTGAGATTCAGAGTCTGCGGGAAAAAATCTCTGAAATTGTTGAATGGTCGAACGAAGAAAAAGGAATTCCGGAAGTTAAAGTGAGTGATGTAATTTTTGCGGATACCGCAATTAATGGGATTTATTCTTCACTCAGGTTAAATCAAAACCAAAAAAATGTGCTCATAAAGGAGGACATTCCCAGGGACGCTGATGACAACTCGGAGTTGAATCTTGATCAATTCAAATACGGAAGTACCATAAGGATCAAACAGCTTTAATTACCAACCATCGAATAAACCGATCATTCACAAATCCTAACCCGGATAAACCTTAACCAAAAAAAAACAGAAAATTGGCACCTTGGGAACTAATTTCCGTAAAAGGCTAAAAGATCATTCACGGGAAGTTTAAATGGCTTCTATCCGCTATTGTATGAGATCCGGAATTTGAATAAGGTTTGTGACAATAATATCTGCGGAAAGGTTTTTACATTTGGGGTCGTTTTTTCTTAGCCTCAGCGATCTTGCATCCCCTGCGAAAAGCGCTGTTTTAAACCCCACTTTTTTGGCTGGGTAGATATCATTTAACATGTCATTTCCGATATAAAGTACCGAATATGTGGATATAGACATTTGTTCGAGTTGTTTGGCAGCAAGGTCAAACATGAATGTGGATGGTTTTGCATGCCCCAATTTGTGAGAATAAAAAATAAGATCCGAATTGAAACCAAGATCTTCCGGGTTTGCATCAAAGAACCAGTTAAATAGATAAGGGGTAAAAAATTGGGCATTGGAGATGATGCCCATAAAAACATTTGAATGTTTACACATCGAAAGCATTTTTTCAAGGTACGGCATGGGATATACAGGATTGACGATCAGTTCAAATTCCACTGCAAATGAACGAACCGTATCAAGGTCGCCAAGTTCAAGAACACGCGTCCATATCTGATCTATTTCGACTTCGGGGAAGCCTATCCCTTTTTTTTTCAGTCTTTCGTGTTCGCTTTCGATAGCAAAGAAAAAGTCATTTAAAATGGTTTGACGGTTTTTGTTTATTTGATATTTATCCAGCAGATTTTCAATATTTCGGGTTTGCTGATATTGCTGCCTTGCTATGCTGATATCTCCTGAACCGCTGATGAACAGAGTGCCGTATACGTCAAAAAGAATACATTGGATCTTTTCTTCGAGTTTTCCGCTGGGGCTTAAACCCGTCGGGAGCGGTGAAAGGGGTTTGATATGGTGAAGGAGTTGATCATGTTTCGTCATAATCGCACCATTTGAGCAAACTGAAATTTTTTAGAGTTAAAAATTCTGAAAGCAACGTTTTTTTGTCTATTTTCTGCCGGACGCTATTCCTGATCACCTTTGCGTACGTATCCATCAGATTTTCTTTATATTTTTGCTTGTTGTAATTGAGGAGGACGGCCTCCATGTTGTTTCGTATCAAGTCATCCCTGTTTGATACATCGCCCGGGTTTGTAAGGAAAGTGTTAAGACGGATCAGCCGGTTTCGATTTGTTCTGTTGGATAAAATCGTTGATATAATCTGTTTTTGGAAAGGTTCATTCAGCAATCCAAAATCGATGGTATTGTTGGCAGTTGCTTTTTCATAAGCGTTTTTGACGGATGCTTCATCGATCGTTATTCCGAACATTGCACTTGCCTTTTTTATGCCGGCTTTCCACGTGTGAAACAACATTTCATTGTCGATCCATTCCATGGGAACATCCAGACTGGAATAAAGGTGGTTTAATCGAATCGAATTTTTTTCAAAGTCCTGACATATCTCCGGTAATTTTCTTCCCCAGAGAAATTTTTTCGCGGTCCAGGGCTCAAGGAAGGAAAACCCAAAACCCTCTGTAATACTCGTCGTAATGAAAAAGTCTGAAGAAAAAACGAGATCGGAAAAATCATGTGTTAAACCTGCTTCAAATGTGACATTAAGACGGTTTTCTTTTACAAAAATTTTCCAGTCTTCATAGCTTTTAATATCTGCCGGGCTGTTGGGTGGAAGGGTGATGACCAGGGTTGCGTTGTTTTTAAAAAACAGAGACAAAAGGATTGCTTCTCCAATATTTTTTCTCCGAATGGCCCGAATCGGATATAAAACATGGTTTTTAGAAATTGAATCCTTTAAAGCGAGATCAAAGGGCTCAATAGTGTTGAAAATTTTATGTAATCCTTCATTTTTCAAGCCCGCTTTAAGTAATATGGTATAATCCCGAGAATTAATGACGCCGTAGTGACAGTCCCTGATATACTCCTCTTCGGAAAAGTATGCGAATGGGCGTCCGTCTTCTGCAAAATCATGGATCTGTAAAAATAACCGGATTCCTCTCTCTTTGAGCTCGTTAAGAATTTTTAAAAAATTTTTATTTTTTGCAAGTGTCGGGTTGTGGACGTGTACAAGGTCGCATTCGCCCTTCCATTTTAACTGAATTGCTTTGATGATGGCGGAAGCCACACTTTCAGGTTCAATCCGGTCACCTCCAAAAATATCGTAACCGAGTCCGGGGATATAAACGGTATCGCAAGGAAAGGACGATTCAGGAAGGGCTCCTGTCAAAACAAGCGGGTCACACGCGTCGAGGATCGATTCCACCTGCTGCCTTAAAACAGTGGTGACACCGCCGGTCTTGAGATGATAATGTATAAATGCGATCTTCAATTTTTGGTAAGAATTTAGCTTTTTGAAAATGAATCGCTCCAGGTGTGCTTAAATTTTTTCTGAAAGAACTCGCAGATAAC
>ENA-OSEO01003177-OSEO01003177.1-sediment-metagenome-genome-assembly--contig:-NODE-3177-length-20195-cov-3.999254_pt1 | contig 20195 bp, 14 predicted proteins | sample MGYA00237883_ERZ534232 | MGnify/ENA metagenome assembly ERZ534232
CGCATGCAACGGGAGACCCGTGAGATCGAGGAATAGCCAGTGTACCGTGCCGCCGCACAATGCCTTATCGGCTTGATGATAGGACTGCTGACCGCCATCCAGCCGGTTTCGGCCGACATCTTTTCCTTCCTGCCCGACCGTGACGATGCCTACCTGACCTTTTATCTGGACAACGATCTTTTTGCCGGAACCGACCGAAACTATACCAACGGCGCACGACTGTCCTGGATCTCCGGAGCCCGTGATCCGGAGGAATTCGGTGCGGTGCAGCAACTGTTGCGAAAACTCAGCGGCGACGCCGATAGTCTCGCCATCTTCCAACATTTTTCGGGTTTTGAAGACCCCCGCAAGGTTGAATACAATTACGGCTTTTCCCTAACCCAGCTCATGTTCACACCAGCGGACTTGAACGCGCCGGAGGCGCCGCCGGGTCAGCGGCCCTATGCAGGCTGGTTGGGAATCGACGTTTCCTTACACACCAAAGATGCCCATGCAACCAACGCGGTGGTACTTGCCGTAGGAACCACGGGCCCCAACGCCCTCGCAAAAGAAACCCAGGACTTTGTTCACGAAGTTCGCGGTTTCGATACATTTCAGGGATGGGACAGCCAGATTCCCAATGAAATCACCGTCAATGTGTATTACAAACAGAAGCGGAGGCTGACCTTTCTGGAGATTGGGAAGGGTGACTTCGCCGCGGACGGATTCGGGGAGTGGCAGATGGCTCTTGGCAACTTTCTCGTATCCGCCCAGATGGGCGCTCTTTTGCGTTTCGGGTGGAATCTGCCCGTAGATTTTTCCGATCCCCGCTTATCGGTTACAGCATACACGCTTCAGCCGTTTGTAACCGGACGGGGGCAGCATCACGCGTGGTCGGTATATGGGCTTGCCGGCCTGCAGGGCGCCGCCGTGGCTCACAACATCACCCTGGACGGGCCGGTATTCCAGGACTACGACACCGGCGTGCATAGCGAACCATTTGTCGGCGAGCTGTATATCGGCTTCGGCGTCCGATACAGCCGCACGGAATTCAGTTATATCCACACGATCCGATCCAAGGAGTTCAGCGAGCAGGACAAGGCCCAGAGCTTCGGATCTCTAACGCTGACCTATCGGTTCTGAGATGGTCCCCCACAGACAACCGGACATTCTTGTATCAAGTATGCGTTTTCGGCAGGGCGCAAGTGGTATGAAGTTTGGGTGTAAATCGATCCGGACCCATTACAATGGGTTTATTGATCGATCTGGCGATGGCTTTGAGCATACCGAAAAAAATCAACTCGTGAAACGGGTAGAGTCCGTACCAGTAAAGAATGCCGAATATTCCTCTGGGTAAAAACCGGGAGAGCATCTGCAGTTCAGCCTGCCCGCTGCCGCCGGGGGTAATTTGAAACTCGAGCAGCGCTTCTCCCGGCGTCTTCATCTCCGCCACCAGCAGCAGGCGACGGGGCGCTTCGACCTCCAATACCCGCCAGAAATCCAGGGCGTCGCCGACGCCGATCTCAGATGGATGGCGGCGCCCCCGCCGCAATCCGACACCGCCCGCCAACCGGTCGATCATCCCCCGCAAGCGCCATAAGTAGTTGCCGAAATACCAGCCGGTTTGGCCGCCGATGCGACGGATGCAGTGCCAGACCTCGGCCGGGCTTGCCTGCATTACGGCGCGATAACCGCAGGCCATAATGGTACCCCCGGCCCAGTCGGCATCGCCGCAATGCGCCCATTCCGGTTCGAGCAATTCACCGGCATCCGTCCAGCAGCTGTCCACGCGCTCCTGGCGGATGCGATCCAGCGCCAGGTGAATAGCTTCCCGGCAGGTCAGCAATGTCTGCGGAATGATCGACCGGATCCGGTTTTCGGTGCAGACCGCATCACTGGTCAGCCCTTGCGTCAAAGGCAGCGCGATGGATTTGGGAACCGGGCTGATCAGATGAATCCACAGGGCGCTCAAGGTCGGGGTCAGAAGCGGCACCGGTATAATCAGACGCTTGGGCAGGCGGGCTTCATCAGCATAAATATCCAAGAGGTTGCGGTAGGTTATGATATCCGGACCGCCGATGTCGTAGGTTTGGCCGATAGTCTGGTCATGTTCCAGAGAGCCGATCAGATAGGTGATGACATTGCGGATGGCAATGGGTTGATTGAGCGACTGGACCCAGCGGGGCGTGGTCATGATCGGCAGACGTTCCACCAGATACCGCAGAATCTCAAAAGAGGCGCTGCCCGATCCCAGAATCATGGGCGCCCGCAGGTCTGTTGCGGGGACCGGACCGGACTGCAGAATTCGGGCCACCTCGATGCGGGATTTTAAATGCTTGCTCAAATGCCCATGTTTTGCCTCCGCCAGCCCGCCCAGATAGATGATTCTCTCCAGTCCGGCAGCCGCAGCGGCTTTTACCATGCAGCGCGCCGCCCGCCGATCAGCCTCTACAAATTTTTCTTTCTGGGCGATCATGGAGTGGACCAGGTAATAAGCGGCCCGGCAGCCTGCGGCGGCTTTTTTAAGGGATTCGATGTCCAGAACGTCCCCCTGAACCAACTCCACCGCGTCGTGACGGGCCCAGGGCCGGCAGGCCACTTTTGCCGGGGTGCGGGCCATGGCCCGCACCCGGTACCCCTTTTCAAGCAAAGCAGGAATGAGCCGCCCGCCGACATAGCCGGTGGCGCCGGTTACCAGAATCGGTTTTGGATGCATCGCACGCCTTATTTTATTTCACGACAGTTTGTTGGTCGGATCACCGTCAGCGACCATTTGTGCTAAAATCTCTTTTTCGTACGAGCGAGGCAATCTGCCGGTCATCAGACAGCAGCAAACTTTTTCTCCTGAGTCATTGAAAAAACATGCCTCCGCTTCAGCTTTTCCGGATTTTTCAATCTTTGTGATCTTTATCCGGCAGGTGATGGTCTCATCAAAATAGACCGGCTTAATGAACTTGAAATTCATGCCGGTAGCTAACCAGCCAACTTGTCCACCAAATTCGCATATCATCGAGCCGACTAACAACCCATGACAAATCAGGCGGTCAAACCCTTTCGATTGACTCCATCTGAGGTCATAGTGAACCGGATTATAGTCTCGGGTCAGGTCCCCAAACCGTTCGGTTTCTTCTTTTTTAAAGGTATGTGAGTAGCTGAATGCGTCACCTGTTTTAAGGCCTTCAATTGCCTTCCGGCGCATGGGGTTTGACATATCTGTTTTCCAATTTTTCCAGTTTATCAATTTTATTCCGGGTTTTTCATTTCCGTGATTTGATCATATCATTTAAACTGTTTATCAAATTTTCTGTTTCGGCGAAGGATAAGGGCCTTTTTTGGGATTAACAATATAAATATTTACTGCTATTTACAGTTGATGTCAATGCGCTGGCGCAGGGAAATCTGAATTTCAAGATATCGGCCGGCTCAACATATGAGGCTGTTTTATATTATCCGTTTTAATGATACACAATCAAAATGAAACGTCCGTTCTTGTCATGTCTACTGATACTGATCGGTTTGACGCTTCCGGCTAGCGGCAGGGAGCCCAACGGCCCGTTCCGTCTGGACGCGCTCCGGTTTGTCGGGATTCATTCCGTTTCAAAAAACGACCTGGCCAAAACCCTGGCCGTTCAGGCGCCCCCCGCATGGAAATTCTGGCTGAAACGGCCCGTTTTCACCGCTGAAGACCTGCAGGATGATGTGCTGCGGATCAAACGTTTTTACCAGGATTGGGGATATTATCACACCGATGTAACCTATCAAATCGAAGCGACTGAAAATGGAGAACCCCCGACCCTGCCGCGGTCTGATAAATCTGCGCCGCCGTCAACCAATGTAACCTTCAGCGTTACCGAAGGCCCCCCGGTCCGGGTGGAATCCATCGAAATCACCATCCTGCCGGAAATCGAAAAACCGGCGGTAAAGGACCTGTTGAGCAAGCTGCCGTTTAAAACCGGGCACGTTTTTGAAACAGCGGCATATCGTGACGCCAAGAAAGTCATCCTGAAAGAATTGGGAAACAATGGGTATCCCTTTGCGAATTTAACCGGCAAGGTAACGGTCCATACCGAGACCAACTCCGCCCGGGTTTTTTTTAGTCTGGATCCCCAAAAGCAGTATGCCTTCGGTCCTCTCACCATTTTACCCAATGACAGCGGTGTAAAAGAAATTGTCATCAAGCGGGCGATGGATTTTAAGGAAGGCGAGCTTTACGTTGCCGAAAAGGTTGACCAAAGCCGGTACAATCTGTTTAATCTGGATATGTTCCGAATCGCCTTGATCAGACCGGAAACGCCCGAACCGGAAATTCCATCCGTTCCCATGACGGTTGAGTTGACGCCGAAAAAGAGGCAGAACCTCAAATTCGGCGTGGGATATGGAACCGAGGATGGCCTTCGGCTCAAAGGCGCCTGGACCTACCGGAACCTGGGGGGCTGGGCCGGAAAAACCTCCCTAAGCGCCAAGCGTTCGGATTTGATTGAAAATATACAGGCAAGCTACATCCAGCCTTATTTTCTGGATGCAAAGAACACCCTGCATGCCAAAACCGGTTTTGAACGCGAAAAAGCCGAATCCTATACCAACCGAAAAATATTCGGCAATGCCGGTCTTGAACGAGGTTTAGTGAAAAACTGGACGGTGACATTCATCTACAATCTGGAAGTCAACGATCTGGAAGACATCAAAATTACGGATACTGAAGAACGGGAGCGTGTTTCACAACAAAATATCTATCTTATTTCATCCCTGCTGGGTGGACTGATTTACAGCAGCGTCGACAATCCCCTCGATCCCAAAAAGGGGAGTGTTGTCTCGGTGTCGGCCGAATGGGCCTCCGACATTCTGGGCTCGGAAGTTAGTTTTGTGCGGCCGGCCCTGGAATTGAAACGATACCAGCCGGTGTCAGATCGCATCATGGTTGCCGGCCGGGTCCGCTTTGAAACCATTCAAAGCGATGATCCGGCCTCGATCCCGATATTTAAACGGCTGTTTCTGGGGGGCAGCAGCACGGTTCGCGGCTATGATTTTGAGAAGATACCGCCTCTGGATGAAAACGGCAACCCGTTGGGAGGACTGTCCTCCCTGAATGCAAACCTGGAGCTCCATTTCCCGGTCTACCGGAAACTGACCGGCGTCATTTTCGGAGACATGGGACTCTTGGATACGGACTATTTTCGCTATGATACCGGTGAAGTATTATACACGTGCGGCGCCGGCATTCGCTATAATACGGTTGTCGGCCCCCTGCGGCTGGATTTCGGCTACAAACTGAACCCGCCGGAAAGTGCCCAGAAAGTCGACCGGTGGGCGATTCATTTCAGCATCGGGCAGGCATTTTAATTTGGTATTTGAATTTGTTTCGAATTTCGATATTCGGATTTTGAATTTAGCCAATGGCGTTACGGACATACCTCATGAATAAATCAGGACCCGAAAAGCTGCAACAGCAAACCCCAGTAAAAAAGCGCCCCCGCTTATCCCTGCGCTTGCTGATATATCCTCTGGCGTTACTGGTAATTTTGCTGCTGGGCGCTTATTTGTTCCTGCAGACCGGCACGGCCCGCAGGGCCGTCAAAGCCTTTATTGAGAAAACCGCAGCTCAACGCCTTCAGGCCGACCTACAGATTGGAAAAATTTCAGGGAGTCTTTTATTTGATATTTCCCTTGAACAGGTCAGGATTTCCCGTGGGGGTGATGCCATCTTTGCTGCCCGGCGGGTATCGGCCGGTTATATGCCGCTACTGCTGCTGACCCGGGTCTTTATGTTAAATGTGGTCGAAATCGACGGTATGGTTTTAAATCTTACCCGGGAAAAAGACGGTCGCCTGAACATCGCAGCCCTTATTCCAGCCGGAGACGCGCCGGACACTTCTGAACCCCGCCCGCTGTCATTTACGACCCTCATCAGCCGGATATCGATTTTAGACTCCGCCGTAATCCTTTCCGAACGGCAAACAACAACCGCTCCGGAGCGACGGATCAGCGACATCCGCCTGGCGGCCGGGCTGAAACTATCGCCCGACGGCAGGGTGTCTGCCCGGGTAATAGACCTCGCCCTGGCCCTCGATAAGCCCGCACTGAGCCTCGCCGGTCTGACCGGACGCTTCAGCTATGTCCCGGAAAAGCGTCGCCTGGACATCGAAGACATCCGTGTCCGTCTGAAGGAAACCGACCTTACCGTAAACGGCCGCCTCAGTTTAAATTCAGCCGGCATTCAGTTCAACATCCAAACGGCGATGAAAGCCCTGTCGCTTCCTGAAATCGGGCAAATATTCTCGATCCCGGCGCTTGACAGGGGCCGGATCACCGGGACGCTCCAGGTCAATGGAGCCCCGGACCGCTTCACCCACAAAGCCAATCTCAGCATGGATGCAATGTCGCTATCGAGCAGCGGGTCAATCGAACTGACCGAGTCCGGATCTTTCAATGCGGATATTGCCGCTGCCGTCCGCAACCTGAATCCGGCGGCCTTGCCCCTGGCCGCCTTAAACCACATCCGTGGCGACATCAATTCCGATATCCGCCTGCAGGGCGCCAACCTCGGCCGGTTCGAACGCCGGGGACTTTTGTCTATAGATCTGAAGCCTTCCCGTATTTCCGGCTACGAACTGGCCGGCGGCGGTATCGAGGCGACTTTTAGCACCGGAGGGATCATCTTTAAAGAAAGTTTTCTGGCCGGCCCCCTGGGACGCATCACCGTCCGGCGAGCCGTGGCAGACATTTTCGACCCCTCTCGTCCCGGGCGGCTTAGCCTGGAGGCGTCCCTTCAGGACCTGGACCCGGCGGTAAGCGGTCGCGCCGATCTTAGCGGAAAAGTCAATCTGGACATAACGGCAACCGCCCTTCTGCCGATTACAACCGATCATCACTTTGATCCTGCCGCCATCACCGCTCAAGTTTCGGCAGATATCGGTCCTTCCGAAATCCAATCCATCGACCTCGACAGGGGTCGCATTCAAGCCGCCTGGAACGGCCGCGATGTCGCTATTCAGGTGCTGGAACTGTCAGGCGCCGCTGGTCACCTGACGGCATCGGGCGTCCTCACTCCCAAGATCCGCGACAGCCGCCTGGCGTTTGGTGCGGACCTGCCGGATCTTCGATCTGCCGCCGCTCTGATTCTGAAACTCTTCCCGGACCGGCTACCGCCGGTTGAAACATCTGATCCCGAAGGCCGTTTAACCATCAGCGGCAAGTTTAACGGCTGGTGGGATCGTCCTGACTTTTCAGTTGTCGTCGCCGGCAGCGGTGTCAGATATGAACAGTTTTCCGCCGAAAACTTGAATGTAAATGGAGTTTTTTCAGGACCGCCGGACGCATTCAGGTCAAATATCAAGGCACATGCGGAAAACTTCACCGTCAGCGCAAACCGTTTTCCGATGGTTGACCTTGCCTTGCAGCTAAGTCCGGACACCGTTACGGCGGATATGGCGATGCGGTATGAAAAAGAACTGACCCTAGCGGCAAAGGGCCGGATGGACGGGTGGCGCCGGCCCATCAAAAAAATTACCATAGACACCCTTCGGATCACCCCGGCGGATAAACGCGGCGATTCCGTGCTGGGTCCAATTGAGGAAATCACCCAAAACGGTCCGATCCGGCTGACCCTTTCGCCCGACGCCGTTGAGATTGCCGCTCTCAAATTGGTTTCAAAAGACGCCAAGCTTTCCTTGACGGGGAGCCTCGCCGCCGGCAGCCGCATCAGGGCCGCCCTTTCCCTCAGCCGGCTGGATTTAAGCCGCGTCCCCCGGTTTATCGACGGCCAGGATAAACTTTCCGGCATCTTGTCGACGGAGCTGGAACTGACCGGTAACCTGGCCCGGCCAATCCTGCACAGCCGTCTTCGCCTGAAGGATGCCGCCGGTTTCAAGTTTTCTTTCTCGGATCTGGACGTTTCGCTCGATTACCGTGCCCAGCAGGCTGTTTTCAAGGCGACCGGTTGTCACCGGCAGACTAAAATTCTGGACCTCAGCGGCGAGGTCGGCCTTTTATGCTCTCTGAAGCCTTTTAAATTTCAGCTCCAAAAGGGTGAGTTTAAAGTTGCCGTCATTGCCCGGGACCTGAAACTGTCGGCTTTGCCGATCCCGAAACAAGAGGGGTTTAATTTTGACGGCACCCTGGCCCTGGATGCCCGGGTCTACGGAGATCTAAGCGCTCCAGAATTCAATGGCAATCTGTCCGTAAAGGATGGTTTTTTTGCGCCGGGAAACCAAGATCCCCGCGACTATGCATTTTCCGACCTGAAAATTGATTTCCGTTATAAGGCGGCCATAGCCGATTTCAGCGCCGCATTGTATCGCCGGAAACAAAAACTGCTGGGCTTAAGCGGCCGGATCCCACTGGAATTGACCCTGGCGCCCTTTCACTTTAAACCCCTCGATGAAGGTTTCAGCGTCGATGCAGCCGCCCGCAACCTGAAACTGTCCATGCTGCCGATCCCGCGGCCGGCGGGCATCGATGTTGACGGCCGGTTGAATGTTACTGCAGCGGCAACCGGGAGTCTGTCCCGACCGGTCATCAGCGGAAGCCTGTCCCTGCAGGAGGGATTTTTAACATTGCTAAATCCTTCCCTGTCTTATGAATCCGTCCGGGCGCATGTCGAATTTTCACCGGAGGGGATAGTTATTCAAGATTTTTTGATGAAGGGGGACAGCGAAGGTGCGCTGAATTTAAAAGGTCGTATGGACATGGAGGGCGTAAAACCGACCGCTTTTAATATGCGCCTGACCGGCGAAAATGTCTTCATTCCTTATGAAAAGGCGGCGGCCGCCCGCATCCGGCCGGATTTAACCCTCACCGGCACACCCCAAAAACCATTCCTTTCCGGCAGCCTGACCGTTACGGATGGCCGCGTCAACATCGATCAGCTCACCGCCCGGGGACCGGCTGAAATACAAATTATAGCGACCGGCCCGGAAAAAGAGTCGACCATCGACATCGTCGAAACGCCCGGCGCCTCACAAGAACTTCTTCAACCACTGGCCGCTGATATTCTTGTCGCAATTCCCAAAAACGCCTGGCTAAAAGGCCAGGGGGTCAACGCCGAAATGGCCGGGGAGATTAATTTAAAAAAGGAAGCCGATAAACAGTTTGTCCTGGTGGGATCGCTCCATACGGTCAGGGGCACCTTCGATTTTCAAAGCAAGCTCTTTAAAATCACCCGGGGCAATGTCGATTTCATCGGCCTGGAAGAACTCAACCCGAACCTGGATATAGAGGCGGAAACCCGCATCGCCCGGGTTACAATTATTGTCAGGATATCCGGGACGGCCGAACGGATGATACTCGACTTGGACAGCGATCCGGCCATGGACCGCACCGACATTATCTCTTATCTGGTATTTGGGCGGCCGTCCGGTGAATTAAACCGGCAGGAGAGTTTTAATGCCGAACAGGCCGCCCTGAACCTGACCGGCCGGCTGGCGGCAAACGAACTCAAAAATATCCTGGGAGATGCGTTCCGGCTGGATGTCCTGACGCTTGAATCCGGCGGCGGGGACATCACCGAAGGAGGACTGGCCATCGGCAAATACGTCACCCCGGATGTCTTTGTGCTCTACCGCCACCGTTTTAAGGCGGATGAACCCGACCAGCTTGAGGTCACTTATGAAATCAACCGCAATTTCAGCATTGAAACCCAGTTGGGGGATGAGAAAACGAGCGGAATCGATTTTGTCTGGGATTTTGATTTTTAACTGCCACTGTCACTTCGCAACAACTTATGAATATAGGCAAGCTTGTCCTTTAAATCCTCATTGTATTTCTTGTTGCCCTTTTTCAATCGCCATTCGGGCGAGGCGTTGGCCAAGGCTTCTTCAAGCTGCCAATTATGGGTAAACACCCGGCCGTCCATTTCTTCAACCGCCTTTTTCTGGCCTGCGGTGATCCAGCCGATCTTCACCCTGTCAAGGATTTCCTTGTTTACCGTAATATTACTAACTTCAAACGATTTGATAATAAAGTCGAGCTCTTTTCGCGTCGGCGATATTCTTTTTGATAGTACGCTTTCGAGTTTGACCGCCGAGGCAAATTCATTGCCGATCAATTCTTTAATATCCTTTGTCGGTATCCCCACGCTCTGAATCCGTTCTACAGCTTCAGATGTGAAAATATAGGCGACCGGCCGATATGTTTTCTGCTGAAACACGTTTTGGAAAAAAAACAATGAAATAAAACATATCAATGCGGCCAGAACCGGCGTGGCAACCCAGCCGATTACGATTCCTCCCACGGTTCGCCAGCGGATCCCTTTCCCGCCTTTTAATAGCCCGATGCCGATAACTGCGCCCACAATGGCCTGAGAACTGGAGACCGGCACCAGCGGGATGGTCGGCAGGCCATGGATTAACAAAAATCGTTCGATCCCTTCCGAAGCAAAGACAAATAGGACAATCGAGTGGGACAGCACGGCTACAAACGCCATAACCGGCGAAAGTTCCATGATGCCCCGTCCCACTGTCATAATAACCCTTTTGGAATAAGTAAACACGCCGGCGGCAATAGCCAGTCCGCCGATTAAGAATAACTGTTGCGGAGCGCTTAGGGTAACCAGGTCCAAAATATCTATGTCCGCTAAGGGTGAAACCGGCACAAAGATTCCGGTTACCGTCGCAATATTGTTGGCGCCCAGTGCATACGATCCAAAAATACCGACAATCAGCAACCCGTAGCGGGTATAAGCGTCCAGTGCAAACATGTGAATATGAGAAGAGCTGATGCAAAAGACGACGAGTTTATAGAGTATCATCGCAAAAGCGGCCGACAATACCGGGCAGATCACCCAGGTCGATAGAATCTTGACCATTGAATCATAATCGGTTAAAGACCCTGAAAACAGATTCCAGCCAAAAATTGCACCCACGATGGCTTGGGAGGTTGAAACCGGCAAACCCGCTTTGGTCATCAGATAAACACTGACAGCCGAACCCAGGGCAACGACGAATGCACCGGCAATGGCATTGATCGAACCCAGCTTGCCTAACGTTTGGGTTGCCCCCGCCCCGCTGATGACAGCGCCTAGAATAACAAATACGCTGCAGTAAATTGCAGCCGTTTTAAACCGCATCATGCCGGAGCCGACCGCGGTCCCAAATACGTTTGATGTATTGTTCGCCCCCAGAGACCATCCCAGAAACAAACCGCTCGTGAGAAAAAACGCAAACATCTTCTTTTCCTATAATGATCGCTTGATGACGTAAATGCTCAACCGGTCAGCCACATCTTCAGCACAGTCGGCAATTTCATCCACCTGCCGGACAAAGTCACGGATCTGCATCCGATGGCTTAAACGCAAGTCCTCTCTTTTAAAAACAGATTTCTGAAGCCGGGTGGATATAATGTCGGACTGCTTTTCCCAGAAGGAAACTTTGTGCATATGGTCCGCCACCGTATTGATATCTTTAAAAAACGCCCGGGCGGAAAGAACCATTGATTCAACCGATTCTACGACTTTGGCCGCAAGCTCCATGAAATCGTCCACAAATTCGCAGCAGATTTCAGGATGTTCGATTTCAAAGCGCCACAGGGCACCCTTGAACTGATCCAGCAGGGCGTCCATGCTTTCCAGCAGCTCCAGCACATCCCCGCGTGACTCCGGAATCAGGGTCTGACGGTAGAGCCGATCTTCCAGTCCCCGTCGCAGGCTGTCTCCCATGTGTTCGGTGTCGGAGATCTGTTGTATCCTCTTACTGAAAATCTCCATGTTCCCCTTCAGATACGCCTCGGCCCCTTCTTTAAAAAGTAAACCCGATTCGCTGACTTTATCCAGAAAATCATCGATCTGTTTTTCAATGCCGATCTTTTTTTTCAGAATTCTAAATTCCATAGCTACTTTCCTGGCGATGAATGTTTGTACTATTTTGAGTTGCTTTTCTTTTGCAACAATTGCTTGAAAAATGGATATGCAATTGAGAGAAATGCAAAGAGGATAACAACCAATGCAAGCCTGTCTCTGATAAATTCCATGTATCCCCCCATAATGAGACCCCGTCTGAAATTATACTCAATCAGTTTTCCCAGTACGAGGCCCAAGACGATCGGGGCCGGGGGATACCCATACCGTTTGAGAAGCCATCCCAATATGCCGAACCCGATACAGGATCCGATATCAAAGAGAGAATTGTTTACGGAATAGGTGCCGATCAGTGCAACTACGAGAATTAAAGGGTGCAGCACCGCATCGGACATGGAAGCCATTTTGACGAAGATCCGGTTGCCGTACAGGCCGATGAAAAAAATGAGCACATTGGCAGCTAGGAGGGATGCGAAAATTCCATAGGCAATCGCCGGATGATCCCTGAAGAGAAGAGGGCCCGGCACGATGTCATGGAGCATAAATGCACCGATCAGAACGGCATCTGTAGCGCTTCCGGGAATACCGAGTGCCAGGAGCGGGACCAAAGCCCCTCCCACCGAGCTGCTGTCCGCTGTTTCGGGTGCGGCGAGACCCTCCAGAGAACCTTTGCCGAACTTTTCGGGTTCTTTACTGGTCCGTTTGGCTACATCGTAGCTGATAAAGGATGAAATGGTGCCGCCGGCTCCGGGAAAAACGCCGATGATCGTCCCGATAAGGGAGGACTGGAACATAACCCGCTTTAACTTCCAGATCTCCTTGAAAGGGGGCAGGATACTGTCGACCTTGGCCATTATCCGGGCCAATCCGGTCCAATTTTCGAACTGCTCAAAGACCGTGCTCACGGCAAAAAGACCCAGCAAAGCCGGGATCAAAGCAAAACCGTCATACAGGAGGTCGGAGCCAAAGGTAAAACGGTAAAGCCCCGAAATGGGGTCGAGACCGATGGTTTCAATCAGGAGTCCGATCAGAACCGCAACCATCGCTTTTAACACATTGCCGCCGCCCAATGAGGCCACGGTAGCCAGTCCGAACATGGCAATGCCGAAATAAGCCGCAGGGGAAAACTTCAGGGCAACCCGGGCTAGGGGCACACAGAAAAAAATAAGAATGATGGCGGCCACAGCCCCCCCGACGCAGGAACCCACGAGCGCCACGCCGAGCGCTTTGCCGGCCTGTCCCTGCTGGGTAAGGGGGTATCCGTCAAAGCAGGTTGCCGCCGTTGAAGGGGTTCCGGGGGTATTGAGCAGGATGGCGGTGATGGCGCCCCCGTAATTAGACCCCTGGTAAATAGCCACGAGCATGATTAAAGCCAGGCGTGCATCCATGGTATAGCTGAAGGGGACCAGCAGGGCCACGGCCGTTGAAGGTGATATCCCCGGCATGGCCCCCCCCAGAATTCCCAGAACACAACCGACCACCATCACCAGAACCGTTTGCCAGTCCAGCAGAGCGACGAAGGCCGACCCTAAATTGTTAAATAGTTCCATGATTCCTTTCCGGAGCTTCCTTGCATCTTTCGGGTGTACGCCGCTGCGTCATAAACCGCCGTCAAAACCGTCACGCGCCTTTCGTCCCCTCGGGTTTTTCAAAAGAGGCCCTCGAAAAGGCCGAGGGGAAGCTGGATATAAAGCAGTTTGTAGAATGTGAAGTAGGAAAAAATGACCCAGCCTCCGGCGATCATCCAAATACGTCCCTTCTTTCGATAAGACAGCATATGCAGCATCACAACGATGAAAATAAAGGTGCTCAGGAAGTAGCCCAAAAACGGCATGGCCATAAAGTAACCGATGAAGACCGCCATCACCAGGGCCAACAGGCCCGTCCGTTCGATCCTGGGCACCTTCTTTTCCTTGCCGCGAAAAATTTCGATTAAAATGATGCTCGCAAGGACCAGGATCAGTAAAACATACAACCGGGGGATCACCGCCGGGCCGGCCTCTTGAGCGGGAAAATCAAAGGTAAAAGCCAGAAACACCAATGACAGGACCATCAGGCATACGGGGATGAGGATGTTGCCCAGATACGGTTTCATCCTGGAACGACGGATCCATATCCCGAGTCCCAGGAGGAAGGCCAACACCCCCAGCGCCAGCCACGCCAGGCCGATCCCCTCGCTGAAGAATTTGATAGATCCCATTGCGCTTACCCCCGTTATCGGCGTTACTTCTTCTGCAGCATTTTGAGAGCTTCGCTGAAATCCTTAAGATCCTGCCGGACCAGGCTTTTAAATTTGTCATCCTGATAGAAAACCGGATCCGCGCCTTCATCCTCGATATACTTCCGCCACTGGGGGTCGTTGTTTACCTTCGTAATCAGATCGATATAAAACTTCCGGGCTTCTTCCGGAATGCCCTTATTGATTGCAAACCCGCGCCACATGATCTCTTCTTCCAGGCCGCTGACGCCCAGTTCTTTAAACGTCGGTATGCTCCCCCAGACATCGCCGCCGAGGCGTTTGGGGGCGGCTATGACCGCATTTTCCAAATCCGGTTTTCCGGCCACATCACCCGGATTGCCCACATAGACGACCCCATGGCCGCCCATCAGGGCTACCATGGCCTCATTGCCGCTTTCATAGGGAACCCATTTTGCCTCGATACCCAGGGCCCTCCAGGTTTTTTGGGCCATAATATGATCGTTTCCGCCCGTCGCCGGTCCGACCCAGATTTGATTCCCTTTTTTGGCCTTGGCATCTGCGACAATTTGATCGAGCGTGCGTATCGGTGAATTCTTCAGAACGATAAGGCTCTCCGGATCCGATACCATCATGGCCAGCCAATCCAGGTCATCAATTGTAATTTTTGCATTCGGTTTAGCAAATTGCGCGATATTGGACTTGGTCACATAGGCCAGATTATAACCATCGGGCTTTCCCTTGACGATATACGTCAGGGCCGTCATGCCCCCCGCCCCCGGCTTGTTTACCACGACGAAACTCGCTTCGGTATATTTCGCTGCGATTTTCTCAAATCTTCTTGCAAACACATCACCGGCGCCTCCCGGCTTGAGATAAACGACGAGGTTGATGGGGTGTTCCGGAAACCTGGCCAGGGCTGTGCCGGCTGATACCGCAATAATGATCACCAAAAACACCAGGACGATAAGATTCTTTCTCATGACATCCCTCCTTATGGTTAGGTTTGTTACCAGTTTTTATACGGATTCCGGATCAGGTTCGAGTTGAAATATTTCGGATCACCGGTTACCTCGGCGCCCACCCATTCCGGTTTTGCAAAGGCCTGATCCTCGTTCTCCAGTTCCACCTCGGCCACTACCAGCCCATCATTTTCACCGAAAAATTCGTCAACCTCCCAGATGAGATTGCGATTCGAAATTTTATATCTGTTCTTCTCGATAATCGGCTTTTCACAAAGCTCATCCAGCATGACATCAGCGTCTTTCAACGGGATTTCATATTCAAACTCCATCCGCGTGGCGCCGACAGAAATACCCTTGACGGTCAGAAACCCCTTGTCGTCAATGGTACGCACCCGCACAACCCGCTCCTTGGTGCTGCTCAAATATCCTTGCCGGTATCGGGTTCCCTTTGCCATCTGTTTAAAGGCATCATCTTTAACAAGAAATTTTCTTTCAATTTCTTTGCCCATGGTTTTTCCTCCTGAATGCAGTTACTTTTATCCCATAATAGAAAACATGATCCTTTGAAGCCAGGTCAGAGCTTTGTGGATCTGCCTTATGAAATTTAAATACGAAGCACGAATTTCGATATTCGAACTTTACATCTAACCCGTAGCATTCCCCCAAATCAGTTTAGCCGCGCTTTATTCAAAGCCGAACCCTCTCAACCTGGATACGTATAGATCCCAATCCCCTGCATCAGGCCGGAAGCGGTTCCAGGCCGATAATCCGTTTGATGCCCAGAAGATAATTAATATTTTCGTATTCGGTCAGGCCCAGGATGTCTATGGCCTTGAGAATGGCCGCTACGTCTTCCAGTTCCACCGCCACCGTCTGGATGGCCGCACCATTGATCAGCAGCTGCGCAATTTCCGTGATACACCCGTTAATGGTAAAGGCAAACCGCCGTTTGAACACACTGACCGCTGTAAGTTGAGGATGCGGCGTGATGATTTCTGCCAAATACTGATCCAGGGTATATGTTTCCCTTTTAAATTCGGGTTTCGATACGCCGAAGGCCGGGAAAACCTCATTTTTGATCATTTCGGTTGTCATGGGAAACTCGCCCTTCATGCGGGGGTTCCAGCGCTCCAGGCCCTGTTTTGTTTCCACCAGAACCTTGATGTCCATTTTGCGGTCGCGGATCTTGGTATTGTTTTCGTTATTGGCTGCGGAAACAATGTAAACTTCTGAACTTTCACGGATCTGTTCACACTTGGAAAATCGTCGCATTCTGGTTTCCACCATTCCAAAGTTCTGGGCAAATGTCCGAAATTCATAACGTGGGATAATCTGGCTCACAGTTATCTCCTTTCATATTTTAATAAAAAGCCGGATGTCATTTGTTGAAATAATAAGTATTTATTAATTATTCAAATTTTTATATAAGGTCAAATTATAAATTATGATTGTTATTATAAGTAAATTTAATGAATATCGATCAACTCAAATCGTTTTATCGGGTAGCCCGAACCGGCAGCTTTACCAAGGCGGCAGGCGAGCTCCACATTAGCCAATCCGCCGTCAGCCAGCAGATTCAGGCGCTGGAACATTCACTTGCCATCAAATTGTTTGACAGGTCCCGTAAAAAGGTTTTTTTGACTACCGAAGGGGAAACCCTTTCAGCATATGCCGGAAGGCTCTTTGAACTTTATGAAGAAATCGAAAACGTCTTTGAACTCCAGCGGAAACTTCGAAAAGGCAAAATCAAAATCGCCTCGACCCGCGTGCTTGGAACCTATTACCTGCCGGAAATCATCGGCTTGTATAACCACCGGTATCCAGGGATAGAAATAGATTTGCAGCTGGGCAATACCCACCATGTTCTGGATATTGTACTGGGGGGCGAAGCCGACTTCGGGTTTGCCGGGAAGTTTCGCAACCATTCCAATCTCAACGACATCCCGGTTCATAGGGAAAGACTCCTTCTGGTCGCTTCACCGCATCATTCCCTGGCAGCAAAAAAATTAATAGCTCCCGCCGAATTGATCAGAACACCCTTTATCTGGCGTGAAAGGGGAACGTTGACACAGAAAGTGGTGAAACAGTGGTTTGAAAAACATTTGGGAAAGAACTCTCCGGCCAAATCCATTGCACTTGAGAATGTTGAAGCCGCCAAGAGAATGGTTGAAGAGGGCTTCGGCATCACCGCCTTGCCGGAAACCGCGGTTAAAAGAGAAATCGATCTGGGGGTTCTAAAGGAAATCAAAGTCGTCGAGTTTAAGCTTTCCGTGGATTTTTACCTTTTTTATTTCAAGGGCAAGGTTTTCAGCAGGGCCGCCCTGACGTTTCTGAAAATGCTTTACGATACCCGCAGGTTATCGCATTCGAAGAACATGAAGGACCTTTTTAAAGGAGAAGCTCCGGAATGAATAACACTAGCGTTACCCAAATCGCTCGATCAACCTTAATATCCCGGCCTGAAAAGACTCAACCGGCGTCAGCAGGCTCACCACCACAAAGCCTTCCCGGCTAAATTCGTAAAAATAGCCGGGATGCACCAGGGTGTTGTCCTCTTTGAGCAGCTGCAGGACCCGGCCTTCATCTGAAACCGCGTCGGATATCTCCAAGACTGCGTACCAGCCGCCTTCGCGCGGGAGCACGTTGCAGTTGCCGGTTTGAGCGAGCCGCTCGTTTAGAAAACGGCTGTTTTCCTCAAGCCGCGAGATTATCTGCGGCTGAATCGCTTTACACTGCTGCATCAGTTTTTCGGCTGCGTGCTGCACCGGTGTTGAAACCGTAAGATAAAAATCAAGCATTATTTCAAGCCGTGCCTTGGCGGACGCGGCCGAATCGTGACTGCCGCCCACAACGATCCAGCCCAGCTTCATCTGGGGGAGCCCCGCCATCTTGGAGAGACCGTTTAAAACAAAAGTCAGAGCGCCCGAACCCCCTGCCGCCGTGCGAACCTGCTCCGGTCGCCGCGCGGCCTGAAAATCGGAGAAGACCTCGTCCACGATCAGAGCCAGATCGTGCTTTCGACAGATACCATCCAGTTCCGACAGCTCCTGCTTTTTTAAATATGATCCGCTGGGGTTGTTGGGACTCACCACCACAATGGCCCGGGTGAGGGGCGTAATCAGCGCCGACAGAACCTCCAGGTCTATCGACCATCCCCCGACAGCATCATATTTCAGCGGATAAACAACCGGCCTCAGGTCTTCGAAAACAGCCAAAAAAGAAAGCAGGGGATAGCCGGGCCGGGGAATCAGGATTTCATCACCTGAATTTCCCATCAGCTTAAACAGGATCGAATAGGCTTCGCTGGTACCGGCGGTCAAAAACAGATCCTGAGTGTCAACTTTCTTGCCCAGCGTCTGATAATAATCCCGAACCACCTCCCGGGCTCTTGCCAGGCCGCGGGGGTCGGGTTCATAAAGCATGGCATTAGGTTGGGCCAGCGCCGATAGAATCTTTTCATCTTCATATTGGAATCCCGCCCGGGTCGGATTGGACTCCGTTAAATCAAATATGATTTCGCCCCGGACTTTTTTCTTTTCCAGGAGCCTGTTTAAGCGGTTGGGCCTAATGTCCCAGGTGGCGCGCTCTGAAAACATGATATCTTCCTTGGCTGCATCGGCGATGATTAGCATTGATCGTAAATTTGGCAATGTATTATACAAAGCCTTTAAAGAACCCCCCCGGTCACTTTTAATCAAGGAGAAAGCGTGCTTGAAGCTAATAAAAAGATTCGAATGATATTTCAAGATTTATCTCAAGCGCACGGAACTTTCAGAGCGCCAGCCTTTTCAACTAAATTACGGCGAAACGATGGGCGGCATTGGGAAAAACCGATGTTGATCGTCTCCTTACGGTCATATTTACAAAAAGAGGCAGACTGCTTAGAGTTATATCGGCAAGAGATAAGAATAAAAAGAAATATTCGGTTGGTCGCCCGCAGATCGTCCCGGCTTCCCTTCGCCGGTCATTGAAAAACGGCACTTGAGGATGCCTTGATCCGCTGCAGCCGGGATTGCGGAACTCCCACCGTTCTGACTCCACCCGGACGGGACTGGCAGCCTCTTGTTTTTCAACAGCGTGTCAACTCCCTTGAAGCAGGGACATGGGGCGATCTCATTATATACTTATATACATAACGTCGCCGATTTGATTACCTGTTCCTCGCCGAAAAGGCCATGGGGTAAATTATGTATTTTAGATGGAAAGATTATTTAGGGAGAATTTTTTTGCCCGATCGGATTGCCCCCGCGCTCATTCCAAGTAGACTTCGCAAAGGAAGAACGCAATCGAGGCGCATTGTGCGGTCGGGTCCATTTTTTCATTGTCGGCCAATACATTGATATTGGCATCCACAAAGTCCCAGGAATTGCCCCATCCGCCGTCAATCCAGGCGACACCGGGCTGCACTCGCTCGGTCAGATGCGCCTTCATGCGAATTTGGCCGCGGGGGGACCGAATTTTAACCCAAGATCCTTCCGCAATTCGGCGCGCTTTGGCATCGGAAGGGTGCAGCTGCACCAGAGGATCAGGCTCAATCCCGCGCAGATGGGGAATATTGCGGTATTTATAATGGACATAATAGGGCGAGCGCCGGTTTACCCCGATCAGCGGGTACTCCCGGGCGACCTCCGGAGTGCTGACGGGGCTTTCGGCAGGTTCGTGGTAAGTCGGCAGCGGCTCATAGCCAAGCTGAGCAAACTTTTTACTATATAGTTCAATCTTTCCCGAAGGTGTATTGAACCCTGGCTGGCCGTCCGCCCGCAGAAGCCCTTTTTCATGCTTGCGGTATTCGAATTGATTGACCTTTTGGATCGGATTGGCTTTAAGCTTTTCAAGGTCCAGCCCGACATAGGCAAGATGATAGGCAAAAAGTTCATCGCGCGTGTGCCATGGATATGTGTCGGCAAAACCCATGCGCCGGGCGAGCTCCTGCTCGATTTCATAAATTGGCTTGGATTCGTGCATGGGTTCTACGGCCGGCTGCCGCAAGGCCACGAACAGCCCTTTTGTGGAAGGATAGCTGCGCCAGTCGTACAACTCAAGAAAACTGGGAGCCGGCAGAACCAGATCGGCGAAATCTTCACAGGTTTTGGTGGGGAATATTTCAATTACAGCGACAAAATCGAGCTTGCGTACGGCCGCTTTCACGCGGTTGTAACCGGCATGGGAGAGAAAGTTGGTGTGATATGCCATCAGGCCGCGCGGCATATAGGGCTTGCCGGTAAATATCGTATCGAGAATAGAGGGCCCTTTGGGAAGCAGCGGA
>ENA-OSEO01003182-OSEO01003182.1-sediment-metagenome-genome-assembly--contig:-NODE-3182-length-20175-cov-3.610459_pt1 | contig 20175 bp, 17 predicted proteins | sample MGYA00237883_ERZ534232 | MGnify/ENA metagenome assembly ERZ534232
AGCTATAATGTTGTGACCGTGGGAATCCCCGGGGCTTGTTCGCGAACTACCGTGTGCCTCCCAGGTAAAGGTTTTTTTGAGCCAGTAGAAATCACCGCCTGAACCGTAGCCTGAACCATCGGTTGTCAACTGTCCGTATGCCGCGTGGCACGACAGGCAGGTGGCACTGGCGTCGGAAAGCTTCAGCAAATGGCTGCCCGGGGTTGCTGAAATCAATTCCCCGTCTTCAGAGTTATGCATGGAGTGGCAGCCGGCGCAGCGTGCCACACCTTCATCATGGAAAGCCATGACCGTACCGCTAAATCCCAAAATCATCAGGAACGCCGTCATGACAACCAATCCGACCTTGATCGCTTTCATTTCGTCCTCCTTAATTCTTAATTTTTTCTCCGTCAGCCCAGCCGTCCTGAATGATGGATAGGACCTGTCGGCTTTGTTTCCTCTGATTTCTCAAAGTTCACCCTTTTCAGAGGATTGTTTCGTTATTAATAAAATTGAGGTTCCTGTCCTGACCGGTTTACCTTTTCATCACCTCCTTTTTTTAAATTGACCGCCTTAACCGTCTTTTCAATTAGGGATGGGTTATTTTGAAAACACTGACTCCTCTGTTTCTGAGCTGAGAAACATAAAGTCTGCCACTGTTATCCAGGGCTATCTCATTAGGGCCGATAAGATTCTCCGGACCCAAACCGCGATACCCGAACTCTAATTGAAACTGAAATTCTTTATCAAAAATAAGGATGACGCATTTTAATCGATCGGCAACGTAAATATTGCCCCTGTCATCCCCTACGATTCCCCCCACCAGACCGAAACGTCCGGGGGCGCTTCCCGCTTTGCCAAAACTGGCTAATTTTCCGTCCGTTGTGAGCTTGAAAGCAGAAAAAAGTACGGGGACGGTAAAAAGGATGTTCCCTTCAGGATCGAGACTGAATCCGCCGATGTCCGTATTGCCCCTTTTCTCTTCTTCAACTCCCAGAAGAGGCGCGAGATCGTAACCAGTTTCGAAAAAGCCCTCGGCGTTTGTGATCGCGATCCTCAAGGATTTTGAATCCAGGAGGTAAATTCGGCCGTAGCGGCAGACCAGGCGATCGGGAATAAAACTCGAAAAATCCCAAGGAAGGTTTTTAATCTCCAAAACAGACACCGGTTCTCCCCTGAAATCGCAGATGATGATCGAAGACTGGTTCAACCCTTTGGAAAGAACCAGAATATTTCCATCGCCATCGACGTCAACATCAACGACGCTACCGAGGTTTCCGTCACCGCCGAAACGAAAAACCTCCATGCCTGTTTCGTTAAATATGCCGATGTCTCTTTCCTCAGGGTCAACCACATAGATTTCGTCTCTTTCTTTATCAATACTGATACTTGCCCCGTTGGATTTTATGGGGCCGTTTAAATTCGACAGATTATAAAGAAACGTCGTTTGAACCGCCGCCGCACTGTCCATATAAAACGCCCCTAAAAGCAGTCCTCCGGAAAGCAATGCGATCAATAGAATTTTACGTATATCCATATCAAATTCTTTTCTTCCTGTTTCTAATCCGTATTTTCTTTTTTTCTACAATCTATTGAGATAGCAATGAACATGCCAGGATGTCTCCTGAATGAATATAGTATTATAATCAATATATTAAGATTATTACACATGGGTTCCAAACCCGTTTGTCAGGGGACATTCGGTCAAATAACCAGTATGATTCGGTGATTTTACCAACAGCCGGTCCGGTTTTATTTGGTGTTGTTAATTGGGTGTTTTTTTCCGGAACGAAAAACGCCGCCGGATACACCGATTATCCCTGACCCTGCGTCTATGAGGGATCATCTGGTATGAAATTTGCTTTTCACTTGTTCTCATTTGAAAATTTCTTAATTCAGAATGCTTTCAGCCGTCATGAATCTTCAATTGCAAATACTGCTTGACTTCGATAGAAACGTCTGAAAATCTTTAAATATAATTCGAACGACATACGGGATCCAACAATGCTTGAAATGAAACGATTATCCTTAATATCGAAATTGACAGTGGTCTGCTTTTTAATGGTCGGGATCAGCGGGGTCGCTTCCGCGAAAAAGCTGCCCGTAATTGATGGAAAAACAACAGTCGCCACCGTTAACGCTGAACCCATTACTCTGGATGAGTTCAATCGGGCCATTGCATCTTCACATGCAGAAAGAACAGGGATGCAGAAAGCCGGTCGATTAAATATTTCCCCCATTTTAGAGCGCATGATAAATACAAGGCTCCTTTTGCTGGAGGCCAAAAATATGGGGTTTGACGAGTTGCCGGAAATAATGGGCATGGTTGAAAATTACTCCAGAGAAACCCTGATGGAAATTTTGCTGGAGCAGCATGTAAAGAACATTAAGGCGGATAAAAATGAAGTGGAGCAGGCTTATCGAAATGAGGTTAAGGAATGGAAAATCACGGCCGTCGAGTTTAAAGACGAAACGGACGCAATGACGTTCGAGGCTCAGGTAAAGGCGAACAATAATTTCGAGACGATGGCCAAAAAAGCCGTCACGGAGGGAATCGCCCAGGGCGGTGAGGCAGAATATCTGAAAGACAAAGACCTTTCCTTTCAGGTTGCCGAAATCGTATCCAAAATGGAGGTTGGTTCCATCAGCCCGGTTGTGCCGGCCGGTAAAAAAGGTTACATCATCTTTAAACTCGAAGGCTTTCGCTTTCCCGAAAAAGAAGACCCCAGGGCAAGGGAAAGGGCCGGACAGCAGGCCCTTAATCAAAAAAGGGTCCTGGCTGCAAAAAAATATTATAAAGAGTTAAGAAAAAGATATTTAAACATCGATCAAAATCTCCTCGATGCCCTGGATTTTGAATCAAAAACACCCGGTTTTGACAAGTTATTGAACGACGATCGAATGGTCGCCGAGATAAAGGGAGAAAAGCCGGTAACTGTCGGGGAATTGGCCCATGCCCTGAAAAAAAAGTTTTACCACGGTATGGAAAGGGCCATTGAAGGAAAGAGAGTCAATAATAGAAAAGCGGAAATACTGGAAAGCATCGTGGAAAGACGGATATTACAAAAAGAGGCCTTGATTCAGGGTATTGATAAAACGGAAACGTATGGTGAACGTGTTAAGGAATACAAAGATTCTGTTATTTTCGGAGCATTTATACAGAAGGCCGTTGCACCGGAGATTAAACTGAAAACAGAAGAACTGGAGATATACTACAAGGAAAACAGCAAAGCCTATTCCTCTCCTAAAATGGTGAAAATTAAAAGTCTTGTTTTCGCAAAAGAAAAAGATGCTGTCGAGGCCCTGGACAAACTGACCAAAGGCACGGATTTTAACTGGTTGAGTTCCCATGCGGAGGGTCAGGTGGACACATCCGAAAAAGGAGTTTTAACGTTCGAGGGCAAGTTGCTTGTCATCGACAGTTTACCGGAAGAGGTGCAAGCATCCGTGTCCGACGCCAAACCCGGAGATTTCAGGCTATATAAAAGTCCTGAAGGCTATATTCATGTCTTGTATATCTATCATGTGGTGGACCCCGCGCTACTGCCTTTTGAAGAGGTCAAGGAAAAAATCGCTAAAAAAGTTTATCAGGATAAAATCAACAAAGCCGTGGACGATTGGGCAGACAAGTTAAAGGAATATTATCCGGTAAAAATTTATTTAAAAGAACTGTAGATATGGATCCTCATTGATTGAAACATCGATTTCGAAATTAGATGCCTAATTTACGCCATAGAAACCGCAAACGCATCCTGTTGGGACTGTCGCTTCTCCTGTGCGTTGGTATTTACCTGGTTGCATGTGTCCCCGGCCCTTCGGTAAAATCGAGAAAGTTCGTTCGCAAGGACTGCCTGGATTGCCACACCAAGTTTTCGGATAAATATCTCAAAATGAAAACCGTGCATGTGGTGGTCAGGGAAAACAAATGTGAGGACTGCCACCTCAGGCACGGAATCGTTCCCAAACTTTTGTTAAAAGAAAAAGGCGATCAGGTCTGCTATAAGTGCCATGACAAAAAGAAAATCGGGATGGATAAACCCCTGGTTCACACCGGTTTGAGGAAAGGGAAATGTACCAGTTGCCATAATCCGCATGCATCCCAGTCAGGCCGTCTCTTAACTGCCGAAGGGAGTGATGCCTGTTACCAATGCCACGAGAAGAAAACATTTGAAAAGAAAACCGTGCATAAGGCATTGGAGAAAGAGGCTTGCACCACCTGCCACTTCGCCCATAGTTCGGATGAACCCAACCTTCTTAAGAATAGGGAAGCGACGGTTTGTAATTCCTGCCACGATTATATAAAAGATACGTTTAAAAACGCTCATGCCGGTTATCCGGTCGAAACCTCGTCCTGTAATAGTTGCCATAACCCCCATTCATCGTCACAGCCCAGACTCCTCAGGACGAGTATACATCCAGTCGTCAGCAAAGTCAGCTGTGAAAAATGCCACAATGCTTCTCATTCTGAAACCCCGTTCGAGACCACTAAAAAAGGCAGCGCGCTTTGCTACGAGTGCCACAAAGCGGCGGATCTTAAGGCCGGAGGTACCATGGAACATTTACCGTTTAAAGACGGCAAATGCAACTCCTGTCATAACCCCCATGCTTCGGAAAACCCGGTTCTGCTTGCCAGAACGGGTAACCGACTCTGCCATGAATGTCATAAAGATAAAAATGTTGCCTTGAGTGTTCCCCACAAGGCGGTTTCCGATGACAGGGGCTGTCTTTCATGTCATGTACGGCACGCCGCCAAAATCCCTAACCTTCTTTTGGCTAAAGAGGAAGATGTTTGTTTCTCATGTCACAAGAAAACCATGGAGGCTCGTAAAACACTCAAACCGCACCAACCGTTCTCCGAGGGTAAGTGCAGTGTCTGCCACAATTCCCATGGATCGAATTTTCCGGGTATGTCAAGAAACAAATTGGACTTGATCTGTTATACATGCCATATCGATGCTGAAATCAGATTTACCAAAACCAATACCCATAAACCCGTCATTGACGGCCAGTGTAATGCCTGCCACAATTCTCATGGTGCGGATCGGGATAAGTTTCTTTTAGCAGATTCCGGGGATTCCGGGTTGTGTGTCAAATGTCACGGAGAGTTGATAAAGCCGTTTGTCGACGGTTCCAATCACGAATTTTTCAAAAACGGCAAATGCCTGAAGTGTCATGATTCACATGGAAGCAATATTCCGGGGATGATCGTTGCAAGGCAGGGTTTTTTATGTGCGTCCTGTCACGGCACGGACCCTAAGAACGAAGTAAAGAATATTAATAGCAAACACGAACCTGTCGTCGAAGGAGAATGCACGAAGTGTCACAACCCGCATAAGGCCAAGCTGGATCATCTTCTTTTGGCGATGTATCCGGATTTATGTTTGACCTGTCACACGGACCTGAAAGCAAAAATGTATCCAAAGGATACCGCGGTGCAGGAATCGTCGGCCGCTGCTGCCGACGTCGGGAGTGAAAAATCGGCAGGTACGGAAAAACCCAGGGTTTATGTTCATTCCCTGTCGGATCTAAAGAAGTGTCAGACGTGTCACAGACCCCATTTTTCAGCAGAGCCGTCCCTGATCAACCAGCCGATTCAGGTGTTGTGCGGATCGTGTCATGACTATAAAAAGGATGCCTTTGGCAAGGCCCATCTTAACATTGACGCCCGGATGATGGACTGTCGAAAATGCCATGTTCCTCACACCGCGAAAAATCCCAAGTTTTTCAGGGAATACATTCACAAACCCTTTGCGGACAAGGTGTGTAAGGATTGTCACATCGTTAAAAAATGATGAAAATTAGCGCTGTTTATTCACAGAACTTTTTCTTTTATCTGCTCTTCCTGTCGGTCTGGCTGATCATCACAGGAACCGCGTATCCGCAGAATCACGCAGAAATAATACCCGGGGCCAAAGGTAAAGTATGTCTGAAATGCCATGAGAAGTTTAAGGAAACCGTCAGGAATCGTTATGTGCATCCTTTGATGAAAAACGGGGAGTGTACCGGGTGTCATGTTCCCCATGCGTCTTCCCACAAAAATCTATTGACCGCCGGTCCGACAAGGCTCTGTTACGAATGCCACAAAAAAGTGCTGCCGGAGAATGCGGGCAGTGCACACGGGGTTGTAAAGGAAGGCCGGTGTGATCAATGCCACAATTCTCACGGGTCCAATTACAAGTTTATCCTTAAAAGATCGGGGAATTCCTTTTGTCTGGATTGCCATAAGGATCTGAATGAAACAATAAATAAAAACAGATTCCATCATGGCGCCATGAAAACAGGAAAAGGCTGTCTCAACTGTCACGAGCCTCATGCTTCCAATCGCTTCAAAAAACTGTTGAAAAATGATGCCCCTGCCCTTTGTTTGCGATGCCACACCACCGACAAGCCGTCTTTTAAACAGAAACACTTGAATTATGAAGTGGCCAATTCCAACTGTAACTCCTGCCACAATCCCCACGGATCAGACACAAAAGGTATCCTTTTCGCCGCTGTTCATAAGCCTGTGAGCGAGAAAAAGTGTACGGAGTGCCATGCAGGCCCGACCTCGTCGACCCCGCTTAAAGTTATGGCCCAGGGCTCGGAACTGTGCCTCAAATGTCACAAAGACATGATGGATAACACGTTGAAAAAAGACAGGGTGCACTGGCCACTGATGAATAATACCGGGTGTTTGAATTGCCACACCCCACATGGTGCCGTACAAAAAATGCTTTTAAAAGGACCTGTATCCAGTGTTTGCGGGTCGTGTCATTCCGACACGATCGAGTTGCAAAAGCTGTCCATTGAAAATCCGGAGAACAAGATATGGTGTGAACCTGTTAAAACGGGCAATTGTATTACCTGCCACTCCCCTCATTCTTCCGACAGCGTATTGCTCATGGTCAAGCCCACCGGTTTTGAATTGTGCGGAACGTGTCATGAGTGGCAGACCCACTCAACACACCCAATCGGCGAAAAAATTACAGACACGAGAAACAAAAACCTAACATTGGATTGTTACAGTTGTCACAATGGCTGCGGCACAAAAAACAAACCGTTTATGCTGCATTACGGCACGACCCATGAAGTGTGTATCCAGTGTCACATAGAACGGCTGAAGTCATGAATTTGATGAAAGACGCAATCAAAATATATGCTGTAATGACCATTGCGACACTTTGCCTGTTGTTTCCAAAGTTATCCTTTGGTGCGGCGGAGATAAAGTTCAGGCACGTCACATCGATATATTCGGATGACAGGGGCATCGGCATCAACCATCCGGAAGGTGTTGCCTGTAATGAAACACCTGTCCTTATTGTGGCGGACACCCAAAACGAACGTCTCCTCCGATACAATTTTCAAAACGGAGAAATGGAAACGGGAGCAACACTCATTAAAGTGCCCCAGCTATCTTACCCCGGGAAGACCCAAATGAATTCTAAAGGTGAGATTTATACCTTTGACCGAAAACAGCGCCGTATCATCCGGCTGACTTCTGAAGGAAAGTTCAAAGGCTATGTCGACCCCATCGGAATGCCCTCGCCGCATCAGTATATCCCTCGCAGTTTTGCTTTGGATAACGAGGACAACGTGTATATTTTGGATATATTTTCAGATCGTGTCCTTTTGCTTGATGTGGAAGGAAATTACCAGCGACATATCCAGTTTCCGGAAAACCATGGATTTTTTTCGGATTTAACCGTCGATTTCAAAGGCAGCATCTTTTTAGTTGACAGCACCAATGCCGTGATATTTTCCGCTGCCAAAAAATCCGCAACCTTTACCCCTTTGTCGGAAAGCTTGAAGCAGTATATGCGGTTTCCCACCGCCATCACTGCGGATGAGCGCGGGCGAATTTATCTGGTGGACCGTAATGGCGGCAAAATAATCATCCTGGGACAGAACGGTTCCTTTCTTAACCGGTTGTCGGACCAGGGATGGAAGGATGGGCGACTTAACCACCCATCCGGCATGTGCATTAATAAAAAGGGAGAAGTTTTTATTGCGGATACGAGCAACAACAGAATTCAGGTGTTTTTAATTTTAGAATAGTTCATCAGACAAGACTTTCGCTCAATGAAAGGGTGCTGACTTGACTTATAATTTTCGCTCATTCATTTTTTTGATCTCCATCTATCTTGCCTTCTTTGCATCCGGTGCGAGCAGTCTGATCGCAGAAGTCACATGGAATAGGATGCTGATCGTGGTGGTCGGAAACTCGATGAGCGCGGTCGCCATGATCATCGTCGTGTTTATGGGGGGACTTGGACTCGGTAGCCATGTCTGGGGAAGGATCCTTGGCAAACGGCGTGTTTCTCTCTTGCCTTATATCATGCTGGAGATTGCCATCGGCACTTATGTTCTTTTGTCACCGTCGCTCTTTGAAACGCTGTCCCGTCTCTTTGAATCATTGGCCGGAAGCGTTGACAACAGGAACGGTTTGACGATCTTACGAATTTCGGTGAGCCTGGTCGCGCTCTTTTTACCTGCATTTCTGATGGGAGCAACATTCCCGGCGATTATCTCCGGTGCAGCACCCGATTCTCCGTCCCATCGGTCGGCTCGTACCGGCTACCTGTACAGTATCAATACCATTGGCGCCGCTGTGGGTTGTTTTGTTGCAGGATACCATCTTTTGTTCGAGTTTGGGGTACAGACCACCTTGACCTTTGCCTTCGGACTTTACGTCGTTGCGATTCTATGTGCCCTTACGGCCCATTGGGCTGCAAAAGGGAAACCCCGTGAACCTGTCGATACCCCGCTGCCTGACGCAAGCCATCTTCAAACAGGTGATGATTTACGACGCTTCCTTTACATCGCAACTTTTGGAATCGGATTTGTTTCGCTGGCTTTCGAAGTTCTCCTGACGAGGCTCGGTATTTTATATCTTGGAAACAGCGTATCGGTTTTTCCCCTGGTTTTGACAAGCTTTCTTTTGGGAACGGGAATCAGTGCGGTACTGGGGACTTGGCTTTACGGAGTATTGCGTCGCAACACAACCGTCAGCAGCTACCTTTTTGGTGTCACTGCAATCCTGGCAGGGGCCTTTGTCCTGTTGACACCGTATGTTCTTCTCACCGATTGGGTGCTCGGTGCCGACCGGTTCGCGCGCTATGCCGATTCGGGTCTGAGAAATCCGCTGCCTATCCTGGCGATCATTATGGCGCCCACAATCCTGATCGGTGCTCTGTTGCCGATTGCGATCCGGATGCTTCAGCCGGAGAAGGTTGGCGAAGCAACGCGCAGCGCCGCAACACTCTATGCAATCAATACCGCCGGCGGACTGCTGGGTGCCGGGCTGGCAAACCATATCCTTGTGCCGACGATCGGTATCCAGGGTGCCATTGTTTTTTTGACATCGATATGTATCTCCGTGGGAATGTTTAATCTGTTTTCTTCGGGCAGATATTTTCAACCTTGGCTCGCTGCAGTTTCGGGTTTTGCGCTGTCGGTTTTCCTTTTTACTGCGTCTTTTCCAAAGATGATGGATCTGTATGCATGGAAAATTGCTGAATCAACCCGCACAAGTTCAGCGAAAGTCAGACTTATCCTCGAGGGACGAGCCGCAACAGTCACTGTCCTTGACCAAAGCGATCCCAAGAAGGGAACCTACCGCGATATGTATTTGAACGGTGTCGAAGAAGCCTCGACACGCTATTGGCACACCCAGCTGTTTAAGCTTCTGGGGATTTTTCCGCTACTCACCCATTCGTCAAACGAATCCAAGGAGGTGTTGGTTATCGCCTTTGGCGCCGGGATTACAGCCGGTTCCGTATTGGCGTCTGATCAGGTTTCCTCCCTTGACGTCGTTGATCTCAATCCCGATATAGAGGGTATAAACAATTTGTTCAGGGAAGTAAACGGGGATGTTTTTCAAAAACCAAGATTCCATTTTTATAACGACGACGGTCGAAATTACCTGGTAACGAGCAACAAACGCTATGACGTGATTATCAGCGACTCGACCCATCCCAGAGCTTACGACAGCTGGATTCTCTACACTGAAGAATTCTACAGGGCTGTTCGAAAACGTCTTCTTCCCAATGGTATATTTGCTCAATGGGTCCCGGTACTCGGTTCCATGCAGGGGGATCTGTTCAGGATACATCTGAAGACCTTCCGAAACGTATTTCCCAATCCCACATTCTGGTATATTTATGGTTCCGACCAGGCATTTCTCCTGGCCACGCCTAAACCCTTTTCTCTCGATTCTGAACGCTTACAGCAACAGTTGGACCGGTTGCCTGAATGGTTTAATGCAAAAGAATACCAGATCGACACGGTAGCCCGCATCGCCGGTTTTTTCTGGCTTGATGGACCGGCAATTGCAAGAATGATCGACGGTGAGACAAGGGTCAATACCGATAATTTTCACTATTTTGACAAACAGTCCGCCGTGAGACCTTTACCCCCGCAATGGCGACTCCCGAAATTCCAGACGAAGGTTTCCCCCTACATTGAAAAAGCGGAAGATGGGATTCTCTCAGACATCCGGACCCAGCAGTTCGTAGCCGCCCTGTTGGCCAGGTATGGTTTTTTCCGCAGTATGCCTGACCTTTTCAGGGCATACTGCACCATGCCCGAGAATAAGAATGTGCAATACTGGATGTCCAGGGAATTTTCGGAAAGACTTCCGGATCAGAAAATCTTTTGTACCAGCGAAGCCGCACAGCGCTATTGGGCAATCATCGTCAATCGTCCGGATAATTGAGAAGGCCCTGGGCCTGTTGAGCAATTTCAAAGGGGCGGCAGCGGCACGTAACCTGTTAAAAAAGACGGTTGAATGAAGAATGAATGGTGATGCAGCACATATACATCACCATCAGGCTTTTCGAGGTGACCACCATGCCGGAGGACTTTATTAACTCGGCCTGCCCTTGGGGTAATTATATAAGAAATAACACAATTTAAAATTCTGGTTGGATGTTAATTGTTTAAACTGTGCGCTGTATCTTCTGAAACTTATTGGACCGGATTGATATCCATTTCCCAGGTCAGTTTCTGAAACGATCTTGAACGGCAGACCGGTAATCGCAAAATCCCTGCCGGATAACACAATATCCAATTTGGAAAACCTTTTTGGCTTTTTGGCACTTAGAAAATATCTAAATGAAAGCCCCCCGTCACTGATGTCTATCAGTTGCCCGATATCCTTGTCGGATTTAGATTTAAGGTTGACCAAAATAAAGTCTTCAACCTGAAATCGCTGGTGTTTCCTTCTCTTAAGCCCGGTCCTTCTGTCCTTGTAACCTCGCCTGTCAGTGCCGGAGAATCTGCCGGCGTCCGCCGCCGATCGGCGATCTTTCCCACAGCGTCTGTCTTTACATTCACGTTTTTTCAGTTCATTATGCAAGTCATTCATGATGGGTCCCTTTTCCCCAAGGGTCTGTTGTTTATTTCCCTGGTCCAGCAGATGACCGGCAGTCACCTTCCCTCTAAACAGTAGGCCTTTTAATCCGGACTTGAAACCATAAGCACTGGAATCGAAGGTACATTTGGCGAAGCCTCCGACTGACTTGGATGCAGGCATTCAACCCCAAATTAAACCTTGCAATGATTGTACCAAAACTGAAATTTAATGTATTACTAATTATAACAGAAGGATAACTATGAGCCCCGCACGCGGTTATTCTTCTAAAAGCGTCTTTCCGGCAAAATCACCGAGTCTGTTCGGTGATTTTACCAAGACGGGTATACCGGAACAGCGATGTCTAATAAACCTTAAGGCTGTCCCCCCTGTCATTTGCTTTCTTTGAGTGTTTGAAGTATTTGGCTTACGGATTGGCCACCGGGAGTCAACGCAACCGGGTTCAATGCGACGAGTTCCTCCCAGGCCTTGACAGCACCTTTAATATCATTCAGGTCGTGCATCAGCACAATACCTTTGTTAAAGCGGGCGGTTTCGTGGTTTGGATCTACGCTGATGGCCTTGTCAAAGGTCTTGACGGCTTCAGCCGGCGACCCGCTCCGGCGGTACATAACCCCCAGGTCCGTAATAACGTTTGCATTATTCGGATCCAGCGTTAAAGATTTATTATACGCGTCGATGGCTTTCTGGTGGTTGTCGGAGTCAAAATAAAGGTTCCCCAGCGTCACCCATGCTGAGACATCATCCGGGTTTTGGGCGGTTGTTTTCTCAAGCTGCACAATCTTGACGGCAATGTCCGTGGCGGCATCCGGCTTTACCGGAGCCCCCGATGCCTGCATTGGATTTGCCGACATTTGAGCGGATGGATTGGATCCGGATTTATAGACAGTAAAAACAACGCCTCCAAAAAATCCGACAGCGAATGCAAGCAGCGTAATCAGCGTCAGGGTTTGTTTTTTAACATAACCACTTAAATCGATGTTTTGATTTTTTCCCATGTCAATTATCCTCAAATTTATTCTATTAAATATTTTGAGTTCTGAATTTGCTAATGTTAGGTTTTTCGGTATCCATACGTTTCGTCCACCAGTTGAATCACCTGGTCGACGCTTAATTTCTCTTCGAGTTTGTTTCGAATAAACTCTTTTTCCTCCACCGCTCCCCGAGGCATGTCGCAAGTACAATCCACCAGGGGAAGTTCTCCGCAACCCCCACAGGCACAACTGAAATTGGATGCAACCAAACGGACCTGATCATTCAGCACCCCGATGGTGGGAAAGGCGGATGTGACTTCATAAATTTCGCCGGGGGGGATCGGCGCCCGGTCTGAGAAAAAGATCATCTTTGTAAACAAACCCATTGAAAAAATAATGCTGATAACAGCCACAATCTTCCAGTACGATGGTTCCGTCTGTCTAGACGTCGGATTCGATGTACGATATTTTTTTTTGCTTTTTTTCCCCATTTAAACACTCTCCTTATGTAATACTTTTAAAAGGTTTCCATTTAAAAAAACTCAACCCGACGCCACGAGTCGGCCGTCATACAGGTTCATTATCCTTTGCGTATATCCGGCGCATTCATGGCTGTGTGTGACCATAATGACCGTCATATCTTCTGAATTGAGTCTTTGCAGCAATGCCATAATTTCACGGGACGTCTTGGAATCGAGATTTCCCGTAGGCTCATCCGCCAAGAGAACCCGCGGCTGGTTCACAATGGCCCGAGCGACAGCGACTCTTTCTTTTTCTCCACCCGAGATCTGGCTCGGCAGCCGGTGACCCTTGCCGCGCAAGCCGACACTGATAAGGGCTTCTTCCGCCATGGCTCTTTTTCCTTTGCCGGATTTTCTTACGGTGGTCAGCGGGAGCATGACATTCTCCTCAACCGTCAGATAAGGTATCAGGTGAAAGCTTTGAAAGACAAAACCTAAAAATTCCCTGCGAAAATCCGCTCTCTGATCCTGTTCAAGACAGTAGATGTCAATGTCGTCAACCCTTAAACTGCCCGACGTGGGAGCGTTCATGGCGCCCATGATAGAGAGAAGGGTGGATTTGCCGGACCCGGATTCACCCATAATGGCGACGAACTCACCGGCTTCGATCTCGAAATTAATCTCGGAAATGGCCGTAACCGGGGCAAGCCCGTTCTGGTATTGTTTGACAAGATTTTCTGCAACTATATAGGCCATGGTACCTCCTAAAGTGCTCTAAGTGCATCGTTGGGATCGAGCCGTGCGGCCATGATTGCCGGGTAAATACTTGAAGCAAGGCCCACGATTAACGCCAAAACAAGGGCGCCAACCGCAAGGTTCAAATTAAAGGGCACTGAGACCGCCTGACTTTCGGAAAAGAACCGAATTGCGATTTTGGCGGTGCCGATACCGCCGAGATACCCCAGGAAGCCGGCCAATCCTGAAACAATTCCGGCCTCAATAAAAACGATGTGCATGACATGGCTTTTCCTGAACCCGATGGCTCGAAAAATTCCGATCTCATTCGTTCGCTCTCTTATGCTACCCATCATGGTCACGAGTACCACCAAACTGCCTATCAGGAGAACGATGCCTGATACGCCGTAAGAAAACTTTCTGAAATGGGCCAACGTTTCCATGCGGCCTTTTACAACCTGCTGGATAGCCATCACCTTGGCACCGGGCAGAACCTCGGAGATCTGTCTGACCATCTCATGGATTGGGCAGGCCGTACACAAAGCCGCTACTTCAGCCATGGAAACACGCCCCTGCTTGCCGAAAAGGAACTGGGCTGTGGAAAGGCGGGTGAAGAACATCTGATCGTCCTGGGAACCGGTGGACTGGAGTACCCCTGAAACGAGAAACTCATGGCCTTTTATTTTCACTGAATCACCGACATTGAGTTTCATCACCTGGGCGGCTTCTGCACCCAAGAGGACCCCGTTTTCTCCGGGAAGCGTCCCTTTAACCTGCCACCAGGGCTTCAAAATTTTTGAAGCCACAAAGTCGACGCCGGCCAGCAGGGCGCTGTTGCCTTTTACTTGAATGACGCCCAAAACAATGGGTCCCAATGCCGCAACATTTGCTGCATTTTTTATTGAGCCGACCCGGGCCAGATCTTCCTGCTGGATTTCTTCCATTTCATACGAGAGCCCACCCAGAGACATACCGCCATACGTGAGAGGGAGAATTTCGGTTTTTGGGACAACCAGAATATTGGCGCCGTACCTTTCAAGCTTATCGTTGATGTCGCTGGACATTGCCTCGACAAGGCTGATGACGGCGACCATGGTCGTTACACCAATGACAAGTCCGGCAAGAATGAATGCCGCCTTACTTTTGCGGCGCACCAAATTTTTTAAAGCAATTTCTTTTAATGTCATTGTGTCAAATCCTTTATGAAAAATTGAAGTACTGCTTTCCTTCCAGAATATCTTTGATATAGATCACCAATCGATCACCTTCGACGCTTCGTTTCAGAGGTGCCGGATTGCACCCGCCCTGAACCACATTGACCATAACAGAATCAAACCTGCGCTCACAATTTCGGCAGACCATGACATCACTGTCCTGGTAGTACCCTTTGCCGCTCGGCCAGCAGACATCACAGGCATCAAAGGCGGCACGAATGATCCCGTCAGAACTTTTTAATATGAAATATTTGATGGTGACATCCTGGCCTTTGTAAACGTAGTGGCGTGCCTTGTTGTCGTCGAAAAGACTTACCGGGTAGGCTACTTTGGAAGCCGTGCTGTCCATTGAAAAGCTTGATGTGTCATAGGGAGCACTGCTTTTGCCGGAATTTACGGCATAGTAAACCCCTCCCGCAATAAACAGAACACTGGCGATCACGGCAATTAACGGGAAACCCCTTTTTTTGTCGGTCCCCATAACAATCGCCTTTTTTGCGGATGTTTTATTATCAGCTGGTTTTTTCAATTCGGTTTTTTTAACAGCCTCTTTATTTTGAGTTTTTTTTCTTTTTTTTATGGACATGATCATTTTTTCCTTTGGTTTTAATTTTGTTTCCTTCCGAAATCTCATCGATCCTTCATTCCGGGACTTCATTATGCCACCGGCGAATTTATCGGGTGTATGGATCGGCTCGAAGATTTTCTGAACAATGTCAACGATTAAAATGTTTGTGGGTTCGTCACTAACGTGTGAGTTTGCCCTTTTGATATCCGGCCAACAGACAAACTGAACTTATGGAATCGCCAGGTTGGGAATTCCGTATTGAAAACCCGAGAAGACCCTGTTTTAGAAAATATTAACAGAGCAAAGAAAGGTTATAAAGGTAGATGGGTGCCTGTCTGGGCAAGGCACTTGAATGTAACTGATCTCCAAAACTCTTTTTGGCGGGGCTTTCGAGATAAGGAGTATTTGTTATCGTTATAAATCCTTGAACGTCAGGCTGGTTAATTTTGGCACTGAGCATGACCATGCGGGAAATATCAACGTTGCTGCTTTTTTCAAAACCACAGAGATGATTTTGAGAACTAAAGCAGCATCCGAAAGCAAAGGCAGTTAATTTAGAATCAACTGTTATGCCGTGATCCGTCACGAAAGGTTTCATGCAGCATGAATCTTTGCAATCAGAAGGAATCTCGACAGCCGTTGCAAAAGGGCTGTGGATGAGTAACAGAATAAGTGTAACACACAAGACTCTTTGAATGATGCTGTTAAAAATGCCGGACGTTATACGCATAATATTCCATTTTAATTAAAAGGTTCGCGTCTTCGTCATTGTCTGAAACGGCTGAACAATGAAGGCGATAAAATGAGTTTAGCAATTTTTATGCCATTAGCATTTTGAAAAAAATGGTCCCATTTTCAACGGATTATACAGCAATCAAGAAACCCTGATGATTATGGTAATGACGGAGGTCGGTGAAATCACTGGATCGAGTGGTGATTTCACCAGATTTGTCATTTGAAAATTATTGGACCGGATTGAAATTCATTGTTCAGCCCATGATCAGAAATGGGCCATAACGGGAAACCGGCTTTCGGAGGATTGATTTCAGTTTTTTTTTAGTATAGGTTATGTTAACATTAACATAACATAGAGCACCGGACATACACATGCAAGATTTTGACACGTTGTTAAAAAATTCGGCCGCGGCCCACGGCCATTTGTGCCCTGGGCAGGTGGTGGGGGTGCGAATGGCCATGCTGGGATGCCGGCTCATCGGCCTGGATGAACCGACCCGTATCGACCAGATCAAAAAACTCATCGTTTTTGTCGAGATGGACCGCTGTTCCGGCGACGCGGTGGCTTACGTCACCGGCGTCAAACTGGGGCGCCGATCCTTGAAGTTCATGGACTACGGTATCATGGCCGCTACTTTTCTAAATCTGGAAACGAGCACGGCCTTTCGGGTGATATCGACGGAAGAAGCCAGAGATCTGGCACCCGTTTATGCGCCCGAAATACCGGGAAAGTATCCGCAACAGCTTGAAGCCTACAAGCGAATGCCGGACAGCGTCCTGTTTCGGGTTCAAAAGGTTCGGGTGGTTATGAGCGAATACGACTTGCCGGGCCCCACCCGAAAAAAGGTTTCCTGCACCCGGTGCGGGCAGGTGGTTCGGGACAACCGGGAAGTGATCCAAAACGGTCATATCCTTTGCAAGCCTTGCGCAATAGGGGCCTATTTTTCCGAAGCAGAAGAAATCACATGGCCGCACATGAACTGGACACCTGTTCAAAAAGAAGAGCAGATACTTCTTGCCGCCAAGGCGCTAAGACACGAAGGAAACGAGTAAATTCGCTTCGCTCGCAATTGGAATGTTGGAATATTGGAGTATTGGAATGGCAGGTTTGAAGGAGGAGGTAACGGGTGATAAAAACCATAGCGCTAAAAGATGCCGTCGGGATGAAGCTGGCCCATGACATTACCGAAATTCGCCCCGGAGAATTTAAAGGTCCTGCTTTTTCCAAGGGGCACTCGGTGTGCAGCGAGGATTTGTGCCGCTTGCAAAAGCTAGGGAAGAACCATCTTTATCTTATTGATCTGGAAGATGACGAGATTCATGAGAACGAAGCAGCTGCCATTATGGCCAAAGCCCTGGCCGGAGAAGGAGTGGTCTGGAAAAACGAACCCCGTGAAGGGAAAATCGGTTTAAAGGCGGAAAGAGACGGCTTGCTGGTTGTCAACGTTCCTGCCTTGACGGCCTTCAACATGATTGAAGAGGTGATGTGCGCCACTTTGCATAACCATACCCTGGTCAAAGCAGGCGAACTGGTGGCGGCCACCCGGGCCATTCCTCTGGTCATGAAACGGGCAACGATAGAAAGGGCCGCCGCCATTGCCGGGCAAAACAACGGCGTGGTTTCCGTACATCCGTTGCGAAAGGGAAAAGTCGGACTCATCATTACCGGAAATGAAGTGTATCATGGTCTCATCGAAGACCGTTTTGTGCCCATTCTAATTCGAAAATTCATGAATCTGGATTGCGAAGTAGCCCGTATCCGTTTTGCTCCGGACGACCCGGAAATCATTCGCCGGGAGATCTGCGAACACATTGAGCGAGGTTGTGACCTGATACTTTTGAGCGGCGGTATGAGTGTGGACCCTGACGACATGACCCGAAAAGGGATTCGTCTGGCTGGTGCTGATGAGATGCATTACGGCGCCGCAGCGCTTCCGGGCGCCATGTTTCTGGTGGCTTATATCGGAAAGGTACCGCTGATCGGCGTGCCGGCCTGCGGTCTTCATCACCGGACCACCGTTCTCGATCTGGTTCTGCCCCGAATTCTGGCCGGTGAAAGAATCGGCAAGAAAGACCTGGCGTTTCTGGGTCACGGCGGTCTTTGTCAAGCTTGCCCGGAATGCACGTATCCGCACTGTGCATTCGGAAAAGGAGCCTGAAGGGAAATTCTCCCCGAGAAAGAGAGAGAACATGATATGACAGACCTGGAACAAATTGGAGACGGGAAAATTGTCGCCGTTTCCTTGAGCCCTAAAAAAGGCATTAAAAAAACAAACATACTTCTGGGCAATCTGATCGAAAACCACGGTCTTGAAAACGACGCCCATGCCGGTGATTGGCACCGCCAGGTCAGCCTTTTGGCGATGGAGAGTATTTCCAAAATCAGGGAGAAAGGCCTGGATGTCCATCCGGGCGATTTTGCCGAAAACATTACCACCGAAGGCATCAGGCTTTGGGAACTGTCTGTGGGTACCCGGTTGAAACTGGGAGAAAACGCACTGGTTGAGGTCACCCAGATCGGCAAGGAATGTCATGACCGCTGTGCCATATTTAAGCAGGTGGGAGATTGTGTGATGCCCAGAGAAGGGATTTTCGTAAGGGTCATTAAAGGCGGCGCCATCGGCCCGTCAGACCGTATCAACGTGATTAAAAATTCCTGACAAATGGTTCCATGGTTATGGAGATGATTGGCAATTCACAGGATATGGAAAAACATCGAGGCATCCGAATACCGGCCAAGCCGCGAGTTTCCACCACTGGGTACATTCCAGGCACTGGAATACGAGCACATGGGTTCCGGCGGCATCGGTTCTTCGGCCTTCAAAAATCAGGTGCTTGTGAGGTTTAATCATATCATCTATATATGGCAGGGGGTCAACAGCACCACTCCAGTAATTCCATTCCGTTACGCGCTTTTTGAATTGCTCGCAGGCTTCACAAATTTTCACTTCCACACTCCTTGGGTTTGTGAGAAGGGGTGATTGGCGGCAATATCACCCCTTCCCGCTTTGAGGAGGTATACCAGGTCCTGGCAGATTGAACCTGTACTGAAGTTGAATAAAACTTTGATGAATATTCAGCAACTATTGTGCCAAAACTAAAACATCTGACAAAATCGATATAACTATCTGATATCACTGTACTATAAAAATAACCCAGTCATTTTTGTGATATTATATTTTCAAATGATGATCATATTTGATTATAATGCTGATATATCGCCATTTATATTTTATCTCGCCAGTATGTCAGTAGAACACAACGCAACCATTGGATGTTAAGATGGGGAGCTCCTCTTATTTTCCTCAAACGGGAAGGGGACAGGCCCGAATGATCTCGGCAATTTTTCGGTAAACATCGGAAAACCGAATCAATCCCACAATCTCATCGCCCTCCATGACAAACAGCGAATCGTTTCTTCCCACCACAAAAAGATGAAAAGCCTTGTCCATGCGGTCGTTAAGGTGAAGAATGTGGTTTGGCGGAGGCGTTCTGATGCAGTTTTTGATCTTGACCTCAAAGGCCTTGTTGCAAAGTTTGGCAAGGGGTTGCTGCCACAACCGGAATGTCTCTTTCATATCTTCAAAAACCTTTTCGGGGATGTGATAATAAGAGAGATCTTTCAGTGTATCGATATTGCCATAGTTGGGTTCCAATCCGTAGACCACGTCTAAGGGAGATAGCTTTCCTACGATTTTTTGGGTATCATCATAAACCAGGAGAATCCTTTGGGACGCTTTTCCCGAAACATAATCCTGCTGGGCTTTTTCAAGCGCATCCACGGCTTGAGAAAAAGTCGCCTCACAGGAAATTTTGGGAAATTCAGAAACCGGTCGCATCAACTCGCTGACTTTCATTTTTTCCATGATCCCCTCCTTTTTTAGATCATAAATACCATACTGCAAAACAACTTGCAAAGAATTACGATGAACATTGCACAACTTCAACAGCGGAACAAAAGAAAGGCGGCCAACCGGATCACCGGATTGACCGCCTCAAAAAGTGGAAAAGGGTTATGTCACAAACTGTTACATTCTCAAACCTTCCTGTTTCAGCTTCCTCCTAACCCCTTGTATTGATTGGTGGAGCTGAGGGGGATCGAACCCCTGGCCTCATGACTGCCAGTCATGCGCTCTCCCAGCTGAGCTACAGCCCC
>ENA-OSEO01003183-OSEO01003183.1-sediment-metagenome-genome-assembly--contig:-NODE-3183-length-20158-cov-3.764703_pt1 | contig 20158 bp, 20 predicted proteins | sample MGYA00237883_ERZ534232 | MGnify/ENA metagenome assembly ERZ534232
TCTGCCTGGAACACGAAAAAGATGGTCAAACTACACAGGCTAAAGAAAGAAAAACAAGCCCTAAGGGAAATAAAACAGGTGGCATAGGAAAAACCACCGGGAAAATCACTTTTCATTCGCAATCCTATTCAGTTCTCAAAGAGCAAAATAGATCAATAACTGAAAATAGGTGTTTTTCAGAGTGGACTATTAAAAATTTTGATTCCCTGAAACCGGGCTGCCGGGAATATGGCTTTGGGTCTCATGCCTTAAAATGAATGGGTCTGGGCTTTGCTATGGATGCAACGAAACGTGGTCAGGTTTTGTCGCCGAAGAAGGTTTTGAATGATTTTGCGAAGGAGAAGGCCAGCCCGCCAAGGACCCCGAAGATGAGCGTATGCTTATGATAGGATCTGATGTTTCCTCCCGTGAAGATATTGAATTCCGGGGAAAAGGTACTCAGGTAGTAGGCGACGGAGGGAAGTATGATGAGGCCCGCGAATAAGATTACTGAGAGGATAAAAGCCGAATCCTTACAAAATAGAAGGCAAAACGCCTTGATGTCGAGGATCCGTTTCACCCTTCTCAGCTCCGTTTCTATCTCTCCAAGACCGGTGAGGATTTCTGTACATTCCTTGAACATCTGACCAAAGAGTCTGAAATCATTGTATGTTACCGCTTCCACAATCTCCTTGAATGTCGACTGAATGGTTTTTAACCGCTCATAGGCCGCGACCGGGAAGAGCCGGGAGCGGGGATCTATCGAGATGCGTAAAACAGCGCCCAGACGTTTGTGTATTATCTGAACAGTGTCCATGAACTCCGCCTTGCGGCGCGCCTTTGCCCTGCGGCAGGCGCTGATTACTGCATCGCCGAGATCGCATATATCCATATATCTGAAATAGCTGTCAGCGGGGGCGAAGTTCCGTATCTTTGCCAGGAGGGCCCTCGCTTTCTCCGTCTCGCCATCACCTTCCACCAGGAACTGCTCAAGAGAGGCAAATTCTCTCTCGGCATCGTACGCGCTTTGCTGTGCCTTTCGGCGGGTTTCCGTGAGAAGCTTCCTGAGTGCCGGATGTATCACACTGTTGAATGGGGCCAGATCCGGATCGATCAAAGCCTTGATGTAATATTCACGGTTCATCCGGATGAGGCTCATGAGGCGGGTCAGCGCCATGTCCAGTTTCCCCTGCCTGAAGTTTAACAGGATCTCCTGATAGGTCACCTCCGGAAGGTAGGGATGGATGCTTTTTATTTCCCGTATCTTCTGCAGGGCGCTGTCGGAGTTCCCGGCAAGATTGTGGAGACGGAAGAGAAGAAACAGGATAAAGATTTTTTGAGGCACCGTCTGCGCGTGCCGCAGGGCCGTGTCCAGATATTGCTCGCTTCGTGAGATCCTGTTTTTTTCTATATTCAGAAAGCCAAGCGCGCAGTATGTTCTGTAGTCATAGGGATATTTTTCCAGGCAGGTCTGCAGCAACGATTCCGCCCGGGAAAGGTTGGAGACGCGGATACAATCCTCCGCCAGCCAGAGAAGCTCCCCGGTCCCGTCCCTTTTATCCTTCGCTGCGACAACCTTGTCCCAGTCATTGCTGCGACTGTCCCAGACAGTCTTAAAAAAACGGAGCTGAAAGATCTGCTTGAGCTCATAGAAGCCAATCCCCGCCGATGGCTCCTGGTCGCCTGATTCAGCCTGAACGAGAACCGTTTCCCTGATTATCTCTTCCGGGCTTCGCAGGTAAGCGTGGAACATGGTGCCGAGCTGATCGAAGGAGAGATACCCCAGTTGATTTAACGTATCGGTAATACCGGTCAGGTGTTTGGAGGGACAGAGATGGACCTCATGCTTCTTGCTGCCGCAGTAAAAACAGGGCGGATTGACTCCGTGAGACAGCGATTCCTGATAGGGGAAAAGGATTTCGCCTTCTTTCTGCTGATAGTCATGGGGGGCTATGGTGAAGAACGGCAGACGATGATCAGGGTCGGGAGGGATCGCATTCTCAATGGAAAGCCCTTCTTCCTGTATCAATTCATATGCTGAAGGTGATATGAACATGGCTCCCGGGTGGAATTCGTTCCACTCGGGTCGGAACCCTTCACGAGCCAGCCTGTCGATTCCCTGACCGGGACCTGCGTCAATGATGATCTGAAGCGGAACGACATCATAGGCTTTTATATTTTCCCTGAGAAACGTGTACACATCAGCGGCCACATCCATCACAACTGAAAGCCTCTTTGCGGTGAGTATGACGGATTGATCGTCGGTGAGCGCTTCGCCCTCAACCCTGTCGCTCCAGAAAAGAGCCCGGGCCTCGATGAGTGCGTTCCAGAGAGGAGCTAGCGCCCCTGTCTGCAGCTCCAACAGGGGCCTCATGTACAAAACCGGCATCCTGGTCGGGGCAATCTCCGTGCTTTCTTCCCAGATGACCCGATACACCGACGGACCGTCCGGGTCATTATCCTGTCCCGGCATATCAAGCGCTTCAAACTGAATGGAAGGGATGGTATTGGCCTGGGCAAAGACATTGCGGGAAATAAAAATCTGGTTACTTCCCGCGAGTCCCGTAATCTTCGATGCTATATTGACCGCGTTACCGAATATATCATTGTCTTCAACGATCCCCTCGTCAAAATGGACGCCGATCCTCACATGAATCTTGTGGCCTCCTCCGTTTCGCCGGTTATATCGACTGAACTCCTTCTGAACCTCAACGGCGGCTTTCGTTGCCTCCCGAGGATCAACAAAATAGGCCAGAATCGAGTCGCCCAGATTCTTGACGACCGTGCCGCCGAATTTGGTAATGGCCATGGATGCGATATTTTCGTGCTGCTGGAGCATCTGACGCCCCGCGAGATTTCCGTGGGATTGGAAAAACCGTGTGGAGCCGATGATATCGGTAAAAAGGACCGCTATCTTCTGTATGGATTTTCCTGCATGACCGGGCTGGCGCATATGACTGGGCCGATCAGTGCCGGTTTTCAAACGGTTCACATCCGTGTTGAGGTTCATAATCCGTGTCCTTCCTCCTGTATCTTCGGCACCGGTCACCCAAAACTTGAATGGTTTGTGCGTATGGCTGGGAACTTTTATTGCGGAGTGATTGCGGTCGGTTGAAGCGGTGAGATGGAGTGCGGCCGGCATGCTGCGTTGCAGAATTGTCAAACAATGAATGAACGGATTTCACGATAGATAGGAAAGCGTCAGAAAAATGAACAGGGGTGTTCCCGTATCACGGAAGGACCCTCTGCGGGGCACCGTGTCTGAATGGGCGCAACGGTCAAACAGCGTGTCTGTTACGGGAAGTTTGAGGAGGAATAGAATGTCTCTGTGCGGGTATTTATTCTGTAAATACGACCTCCACTTTTTCCACGTCCCAGAGGGGCCCTATCTTCTCCATAATCTCATCCTTGATGTTGGAGGCGAACTGATGGTCGGCGGGCAGGTCCACCGTGATATGAACGTTTCCCCTGTCTACAGTGATATCCTTTACCAGCTCGGTCCGGACCAGGTCCAGTCCGGAGAGGGGGTTCATCACCTTTTTAAGACGCCCCCTGACAACCTCCACGGTGGTGGGTTTCCGGTTCGTGACCAGGCCGTGACGCTCCTCGTAGTTCCGTATCGCCGAGCGCAGTCCCTCCACGGCGAGAACCGAGCAGTGGGCCTTGATCGGCGGTAACCCGCCCAAGGCTTCTGATGCCTCTTTCCAGCTGATCTTTTTCGCTTCCTCGAGGGTTTTCCCCTTGGCGAGTTCCGTGATGATGGAGCCCGTTGCTATGTTCGAGGCGCAGCCGTAGGATTCGAACTTGATGTCGGTGATCCGCTTCGTTTTGGGATCAACCTTTATATGAACCCCCACCATGTCTCCGCAGGCGGGACTTCCTTCCATGGCGTTCCCGTCAGGATTCTCGATCTTTCCTACGTTGCGGGGATGACGAAAGTGTTCCAGCACCTTTTCACTGTATGGGAATGACATGTCCGAACCTCCTTATTTTTTTGTCAGCGGGCTGATTTTCCTCAGTTCACCTACCACCTCAGCGATCGTGTCCACCACGCCATTCACATCCTCCATAGTATTGTAACGGCCGAAGGTAAAGCGGATCGATCCGTGCGCCCGTTCGTGGTCGCCTCCGATTCCCAGGATCACGTGGCTCGCCTCCAGCGAGCGGCTGAAACAGGCCGATCCCGTGCTGACGGAAAAGCCGCGCATGTCGAGATGCAGGGTGATCGACTCCCCCTCCACGTAGTGGAAGGTGATATTCGCGTTCTGCGGGACACGTTTCGTAGGGTGCCCGTTCAGGGTCGTATCGGGCACCTCGGCGGACACCCGGGCGATGAGGCGGTCCCGCATTGTTCCGATCCGTTCGTTCTCCTCGGGGGTGACCAGATCGACCGCTCGGGCGAAACCGACTGCCCCCGGGATATTCTCCAGACCGGCCCGGAGGTTGAACTCTTGAAACCCGCCGTCCATCCACTTGGCAATCGGGGTACCCGTGCGGACGTAAAGCCCGCCGATTCCTTTCGGGCCGTGGATCGTGTGGGGGGAGACGGTGATCAGGTCCACCTTCACCTTTGTGACGTCCAGAGGCACTCGCGTGAAGGTGTGTGTGGCGTCGGTATGAAACAGGACGCCTTTCTTGCCACAGATGAGGCTGATCACCTCGATGTCCTGGACGGTCCCGATTTCCTGGTTCGCGTGCTGGATCGAAACGAGGATAGTCTTGTCGGTGATCGCGTCCCGGAGGCTGTCGGGATCGATGAGTCCCTCGGAATCCACAGGCAGATAGGTAACGGAGAAACCCTGCTTCTCGAGCGCCCTGGCACTGTGGAGGACGGGGAAATCCTCGATGGAGGAGACAATGATGTGCTTCCCCTTCTTGTCTCCGAGGGCCATGGCTACCCCTTTGAGGGCCAGGTTGCTTGATTCGGTGCTCCCCGAGGTGAAAATGAGCTCCCCGCCGCCGGCTCCCAGCCGTTGCGCAACCTTCTCCCTGGCGGCTTCCAAAGCCTCCCGTGCCTCGATCCCGAGAGAATACCCGAACTCCGACGTGGCAACCGGGTAGGTCTCGAAGAAGTAGGGTGTCATCGCCTCCAGCACGCGCTCGTCCATCCGGGTAGCCGCGGCGTTGTCCAGATACACGGTCTGATCACTCATGGCAGCCTCTCCTCATATGAATAACGTTATATTCGATTCCCGAGCCTCCTGAATATAGGCCCCCACGGCCCCGTACTCGTCAATCAGGTCCTCCCGGAGGTTCTCCCGCCGGATCCCCATGATCTCCATCGTCATCTCGCAGGCGATGATCTTCCCCCCCAGTTCCTTGAAATCCTGGAGGAGCCGTTCCAGTGAGGCGACCTTCGCCGCCTTCATCCGCCGCCGCACCATCCACTTTCCGAGGCCCAGCAGGTGCATCTTCGAGAGGGGCCCCTTTTCCAGTTTCCCCTTGACGAGGCGTTCAAGACCCCAGAAGGTGAAGTAAAGCGAGGCCTCCATCCCCATCGAAAGCGCGCCGGTGGATATGATAAGGGCGCTGTACAGCTTGTCCATATCGCCGCTGTGAACGACGATGGTCGCTTTATCGGCCATCCTTGCACCACCTTTCCGTCAGATCCCGATCCTGATTGTCCACACGTCCCCCTCTTCCTGTATGTCCACCAGTTTCAGTCCCAGCGCCTTCAGGGCCATGGGTATCTCTTTTTTGGAAGCGGGGTGCGTCCCGATGATCTCCACGGTATCCCCAGGCGAGGCCTTCCGGAGCGCCTTGCGGGTCTCCACCAAGGGCACCGGGCAGGTCTCTCCCCGCACGTCTACCTGTATATCAGCCATGCCATCACCTCCTCAGCCGCGCCCTGTTCCCGGGACACGGTATGAACAACGATGGGTTACGGCTCGCCGTTATTCCTTCAAATCTTTCTTCATCTCATCAAATTGCTCCTTGCTGATCTCTCCCTTCGCGTATCGCTTCTTGAGGACATCCAGCGGAGTTTCATGCGGCAAGGAGCCCAAACCGCCTGTCTTTGACACCCGCACGAGGACATAGACAATCAGGATGATAGCGACAAGAAACAGTATCCACATAATCATTCCTCCAAAACCGGGGCCCATCATATGTCCCCATCCGTACCAGCACCCGCCATCTCTCACGTCGGCGAAGGCGCCGGCTGGGAAAAACAGGATTGCCCCCAAAAAGAACAAAGATTCTTTCATGACTTGGTCTCCCTTCTATGGTTACAGCGGCCTGTCGGCTTCCTTTACAACAGAGACCTATTGCGCCAGTTTTGACGCGATGCCTGCCACGTACCGCCCCTGAAACCGCGCGCCCTCCAGTTCGTTTTCCGTCGGGTTGCGTTCCCCGCTGCTCCCCGCGATGGTCGAAGCGCCGTAGGGGGAACAGCCGGTTATCTCGTCGGTTCTCGACTGGCCTTCAAAACTGTAAGGCAGCCCGGCAACGAGCATCCCCTGATGGAGGAGAGTGATGTGGAAACTGAGAAGGGTCGATTCCTGCCCCCCGTGCTGAGTGCCGGTGCTGGTAAAGACGCTTCCCACCTTCCCCACGAGGGATCTTTTCGCCCACAGACCACCCGTCGCATCGAGAAACTGGCGCATCTGCCCGCACATATTCCCGAATCGTGTCGGTGTTCCGAAGATGATCGCGTCGGCCGAGGCGAGTTCCTCGACCCGGCATACCGGGACGGAGGCCAGGGATTTCTGCACCTCCAGGGCCCCCATTTTTTCGAGTACCTCCTCCGGAAGCGTTTCGGGGACCCGCCGCAGGATTGCTTCGGCGCCCGCCACCTCTTGCACCCCCTCGGCCACCGCCTGCGCGAGGCGATGAACATGACCATACATCGAGTAGTACACTACAAGAACATTCATGGTATTTCCTCCTTTGTCCGTTATACCGTTTGTTCGCCATGATCCGTTCCGTAAGGGAATACCGGTGTTGCATCCCTCATGCGGCTCATGTGTGGTTAGAGCGGAAGAATCCCGACGAGGGATAGTCCCGACAGCAGGTTGAGCAGCAGCATCGCACCGGTCAGGCGCCCGGCCCACCGGTGCAGCGGCCGCATCCTCGCCCCCCCTGTCTTCATCTGCAGCCTTCCGATCAGGTAGGTGCACGCCGCGGCAATGCCCACGGCGAGACCCAGCCACGCGTGCGGTATGGAGAAATGCGGCCCCCCGTGCCGGGAAACCATGAAGAGGGCAGCCGCCAATCCGAGAAACACGCAGATAAGCGCCACCGTTTCACAGCGCCGATGAACCCGAAGCCACCAGGTCCTGCCCCGCATGAACATGGCAGTGGCAATGCCGACAGCCATGACACAGAAACCCGCGATCATGAACCCCGCGTGAATAAAAAGCATAGGGTGTCTTCCTTGATCTTCAGCCTACTTGGCGATGGTCAGTTCTCCCGCCCGAGATCCGTAACGGTTACAGTCTGCCGTGGCCTTCAATACATCCCCCTTTTTTGCCTCCAGAGGATAGGTGTACGTGAAGGAGGTGCCCTCAGGCTGGCTGGTATAGGTATGGGTCGCGGCGGCTTGACCGTTTTTTGTGATGGTAACCGTCTTGATATAGTGTTTCTCCGGATTCGATACGCCGTGGGAGATGGAAACGGTCAGGGTCTGAGCGTCGGCATTGTACTGCAGTGTCACATCCCCGGGACCGTGCGCCCGGGCTGGAACGGACAGCAGGGCAAGCGCCGGAAAAACAAGAAAAAGACAAACGATATACGACACATGAAAAACTGATCGGTAACGAGACATAGGGCCTCCTGTGCTCTGGTGGTTTGGAGCGGTGCGCTCCGGTCTCCCTCAGCCCCCCGCCGTTTGCGGAAAGGCGGTATTGCTGTAGAGGTATTCAACCTTCTCCTTATGTTTCATCTCTTCTTGTGCCATTCTGAGCAGCATCGTTCTTGCCTCGCTGTCAGGATGCAGATCGGCGAGGGCCCGGTAGAAACGGCAGGACTGGAGTTCCCGGTGAGCCGCGACAAGATATACCTCGGCGCTGTTCATATGTTTCGTCGTGTCAGGTTCCTCCAGATGCTCCGCTATCTTGTAATCGATGACATCCGTGAGGCGCAACGATTCGGATTCGTAGAGGCCCGACCGGTAGCCTTCCAGAAATTCCCGGTGCTTTTGTTCCTCCCCCGCGAGAAAGGTCAAGGTGTCTTTGACGGTTGGATCCTCGATCCTTCCCGCCAGGCCCTTATAAAAGTCGCAGGCCTGTATCTCTCTGTCGATTGCAATGTCTATGAGACTTGCCAGCTTCTTATCGTTCATGCTTGATCCTCCTCGGATAGATTCATGCCATCCGGCAGCCGGCTTTTTGGAATGGGTATGCGGATTCAGAGGGAGCGCGTAGGGTGGAGACGGGTGAGTGTCTCTCAGCGGGGAAATGCAGGTCGAGCGCAGTATGACAAAAAGCGGACAGCGTGTCAGACCGGAACCCGGCGGGCACGCCCCGGGATTTCTCACCGGGGCATATCCCTGGGAATGAAATGACAGGTGACTATTTATCGACCTCTTCGAAATCGGCATCGACCACGTCATCGTCGGCCTTTGCCGATCCGCTCTGGGTGGCTTCTTCAGAAGCGCCCCCGGCCGCAGCCTGTTCTTTGGCGGTCGCCTTCGCATACATGGCTTCCGCCAGTTTATGCGATGCCTGCGTCGCTTCTTCCTGAGCCGACTTGATGGCGTCGATATCATCCCCCTCCATTGCCTTCTTGAGTTTGGCAATGGAGTCTTCTATCCGGGATTTCTGATCGGCGTCTATCTGGTCTCCCATTTCTTTCAGGTTTTTCTCGGTGCTGTATATCATCGAGTCCGCCTGATTCTTGAGTTCGATCAGTTCTTTCTTCTTCTTGTCCTCTTCTCCGTGGGCCTCGGCCTCTTTAACCAGTTTGTCGATCTCTGCCTCGGAGAGGCCGCTTGACGCGGTGATCTTGATACTCTGCTCTTTCCCCGTGCCCAAGTCTTTCGCCGATACGTGAACAATTCCGTTGGCGTCGATATCGAAGGTGACCTCGATCTGGGGCAGGCCGCGCGGCGCCGGCGGAATACCGGTCAGCTCGAATCTCCCCAGCGTTCGGTTGTCGGCAGCCATGGAGCGCTCCCCTTGAAGAACGTGGATGCTCACCGCCGGCTGATTATCCGCTGCTGTGGAGAATATCTGGCTTTTTTTCGTCGGGATGGTGGCGTTCTTCTCGATCAGCTTCGTCATAACCCCTCCCAGGGTCTCGATTCCGAGGGAAAGCGGCGTCACATCGAGGAGGAGGACATCCTTCACGTCGCCGGCCAGGACACCGCCCTGGATGGCGGCCCCGATGGCGACAACCTCATCGGGATTCACCCCTTTATGGGGTTCCTTGCCGAAGATCTCCTTGACCTTCTGCTGTACGCGCGGCATCCGGGTCATCCCGCCGACGAGGACCACTTCGCCGATATCCGAGGCCTTCAGTCCGGAATCCTTCATAGCCACTTTGCAGGGTCCCTCGAGTTTGTCGATCAGATCGGAGACGAGCATTTCCAATTTGGCCCTCGTCAGTTTCATGTTCAGATGCTTCGGGCCCGACGCGTCGGCCGTGACGAAGGGGAGATTGATGTCGGTCTCCATGGAAGTGGAGAGTTCCATCTTCGCCTTCTCCGCAGCCTCCTTGATACGCTGGAGGGCCATTTTATCGTTTCGCAGGTCGATCCCCTGATCCTTCTTGAACTCGTCCGCGATGTAGTCGATCAGTTTCTGGTCGAAGTCCTCCCCGCCCAGGTGGGTATCGCCGTTGGTCGACTTCACCTCGAAGACGCCTCCCCCCAGCTCCAGGATGGATATATCGAATGTCCCGCCGCCGAGATCGAAGACGGCGATCTTCTCGTCGTTTTTCTTGTCGAGACCGTAGGCAAGGGCCGCGGCGGTCGGTTCGTTGATGATGCGCAGGACGTTGAGTCCCGCGATCTTTCCGGCGTCCTTCGTCGCCTGCCGCTGCGAGTCGTTGAAGTATGCGGGAACCGTGATGACCGCGTCGGTCACCTTCTCGCCCAGGTAGTCTTCGGCGGTCTGTTTCATCTTGGTGAGCACCATGGAGGATATCTCCGGCGTGCTGTAGTTTTTCCCTCTCACCGTCACCTGGGCGTCGCCGTTCTTCGCTTCCGTAATCTTGAAGGGGCTGATGGTGATGTCGTACTGGACCTCCTTCGACGAGAATTTACGCCCGATCAACCTCTTGACCGCGTATACGGTATTCTCCGGGTTGGTAATGGCCTGCCGCTTGGCGGTCTGGCCGACCAGGCGTTCACCCCCTTCGGTGAAGGCCACGACCGACGGCGTGGTCCGGTTCCCCTCCTGGTTTGCTATGACGACCGGGTCGTTCCCTTCCATAACGGCAACGCATGAGTTCGTCGTCCCCAGATCGATTCCTATAATCTTTCCCATTGTAATGAGTCCTCCTCAGTGAATTAAAGTTTCTCTGTGTCTGTATGTTTCAGTACGGATACCTTTGACGGTCTGAGCAGCCTGCCATTCAGGAGGTATCCCGTTTCAAATTCTTCGGCAACCCTGTTGTGCTGTCCTTTCTCCCCTTCCACCTGCATCATCGCCTCATGAAAGTTTGGATTGAATTCCTTGCCCACCGCCTCTATCTGTTCTACGCCGTGTTTTGCCAGACAGCTTATCAGTTGCTGTCGCAATATATCGAGCCCTGTGCGGAAGGCCTCGAAATCATCGGATTTGCAGGCATGGTCTATCGCCCGGTCAACACTGTCCATGAGGGGCAGGATATCCCGGAGGAGGGTTTCGTTGCCGTACTTGATCGTGTCGGCCTTCTCGCGAACAGAGCGTTTCTTGTAATTTTCCAGTTCGGCGACAGCGCGCAGATACCGGTCGTAGTTTTCGGCAGCCTCTGCCTCGGCCTTTTCCAGGCGTGCAGCCAGATCCTTTTTCGAAGCCGGTCTGGCGTGGGCGGACTCCCGCTTTTCACCGCCGTCCCGCTCGTCGTGATACTGGTTTTTCTCTTCGCTCGTTTCTTCTACCATGATCTTCCGTGCGTCCCTTATTCTTTCCCCGGTTTCTTGAAAAGCCGGTAATCAACCATTTCACAGATAACGTGCCCCGCCGTAATGTGCGCCTCCTGGATGCGGGGCGTGCTGCCGGACGTAACGTTGAGGCAGATGTCCACCATTCCCGCCGTCTTCCCTCCGTCCTTGCCCGTAAAGGCGATTGTGGTCATCCCGATTTTTGCCGCCGCCTGAAATGCCTTCAGCACGTTCGGCGAAGAGCCGCTGGTGCTGATCCCCCAGGCCACATCACCTTCGCGCCCGATAGCCCGTATCTGTTTGGAAAATATCTCCGAAAAATCATAATCATTGGCGATGCTCGTTATTACGGAGGTGTCCGTGGTCAGCGCGATCGCCGGGAGGGGCGGCCGTTCGATCAGAAACCGGTTGACGAATTCCGCCGCAAGATGCTGTGCGTCGGCTGCGCTCCCCCCATTCCCGAAAAGGAGAATCTTGTGTCCCCCGTTCAGGGAATTCGTAATGACATCGACAACCTTTACGAGACGCGAAAGATTTTCGTTGGCGAAGACCTCTTTCACCCGGCTGCTTTCCCGAAATGAACGAATGATTATATCTTCAATATCTTCCACTTTCTCTCCACGGTTTCCGTCTTGTTTCGTAATATATTTATCGCATCTCCGGATGTCAAGGAAGGGGCGTGAATAGTTGGAAAAATGGGATTGAAAGAATCACCGAGACATGCTAGAGGTTCCTTCCACATTGCGTAAGGGAGTGCGGCATGCAGAGAAAGTATAACCCATCGAAGATAGAGGAGAAATGGCAGAAGCTCTGGGAGCGTGAAGAGACTTTCGCCGTCGGTGAGAACAGCGCGAAGGAAAAATATTACCTCCTCGAGATGTTTCCCTATCCCTCCGGACGGATTCATATGGGACACGTACGGAACTATACTATCGGCGATGTAGTCGCGCGGTACAAGAAGATGCGGGGATATAACGTCCTCCATCCCATCGGATGGGATTCCTTCGGCATGCCGGCGGAGAACGCCGCCATACAGCACGGAATCCCTCCGGCGAAGTGGACCAACGAGAATATCGATTCGATGAAGAAGCAGCTCAAGAGGATGGGATTCAGCTACGACTGGAACCGGGAGTTATCCACCTGCGAACCGGCGTATTACCGGTGGGAGCAGCTCTTTTTCCTCTGGATGTACGAGAAGGGCCTTGCCTATAAGAAGGGAGGCTCCGTCAACTGGTGCCCCGCCTGTAAGACGGTTCTGGCGAACGAGCAGGTGGAGGCGGGACTCTGCTGGCGGTGCGGCAGCGAAGTCACCGAACAACATCTCGATCAGTGGTTCTTCCGCATTACCGCCTATGTTGAGGAACTCCTGGATTATTGCGATAAACTGCCGGGCTGGCCGGAGCGTGTCCTCACGATGCAGCGAAACTGGATCGGCAAGAGTCACGGATGCGAACTTGTCTTCCCCATGGCCGATTCCGACGACGTCATCAAGGTCTTTACCACGCGGCAGGATACCATATTCGGTGCCACGTTCATGCTCATTGCCGCGGAGCATCCCCTGGTGATGAAACTCGCCCAGGGGAAACCGGTTGAACAGGATGTCCGTGACTTCGTCGAGCGCGTCAAGAAGCAGGACCGGATGATGCGGACTTCCGATTACTATGAAAAGGAAGGCGTTTTTCTCGATTCCTACTGCCTCAACCCCGTGACCAACAAGCGGATGCCCATCTACGCGGCGAATTTCGTCCTGGCTGACTATGGAACGGGCTGCGTCATGGCTGTTCCCACCCACGATCAGCGCGACTTCGAATTCGCCGAGAAATACGGGCTCGAGAAGATCGTGGTGATTCAGAATCCCGACAATCCGCTTGATGCGGCGACCATGACCGAGGCCTATGTGGACGAGGGGATCCTTGTCAATTCGGGCAGATTCGACGGTATGAAGAATCTGCAGGCCCTTGAGGATATTGCGGAACATCTCGAATCGATCGGGAGAGGGAGAAAGACGATCGAGTACCGCCTCCGCGACTGGGGGATCTCACGGCAGCGGTACTGGGGGGCGCCGATCCCCATGATCACCTGCGAGAAGTGCGGAGTTGTGCCCGTGCCGGAAGCGGATCTCCCCGTTGTCCTCCCCACGGACGTGGCATTGACGGGGGAGGGTGAATCTCCCCTTGCGCGGGTGGCCTCCTTTGTGAACGTCTCCTGCCCGAACTGCGGGGGGCCTGCCAGGCGCGAGACGGACACCATGGACACCTTTGTCGAGTCTTCATGGTACTTCGCCCGGTTCTGCTCGGCGCACCATGATCAGAAGCCGGGGCTCGACCGGCACACGGTGGACTACTGGCTCCCCGTGGATCAGTACATCGGCGGGATCGAGCACGCGATCATGCACCTCCTGTACGCGCGGTTCTATACGAAGATGCTCCGGGATTTCGGTGTCCTCGGCGTGGATGAGCCCTTCACCAACCTGCTGACCCAGGGGATGGTCTGCAAGGAGACGGCGCGGTGCCGGGAGCACGGGTACCTCTTCCCCGAAGAGGTGAGAGACGGGAAATGCGTGCGCTGCGACCGCGAGGTGACGATCGGCAAGACGGAGAAGATGTCGAAATCGTTGAAGAACGTGGTCGATCCCAACTATATTATCGACGAATACGGCGCGGACACGGCGCGGATGTTCTGTCTCTTCGCGGCGCCGCCCGAGCGGGATCTGGAATGGAGCGATCAGGGTGTTGATGGTTCCTTTCGTTTCCTGGGCCGTGTGTGGCGTATCGTAATGGAGTATCTCGATGACATACAACAGGTGACTCCGTTCGACGGCAGGGGGGGACTCGACGGCGACCTCAAGGTCCTGCGGAAAAAAACGCACCAGACTATCAAAAAGGTAACGACCGACATCGAAGAACGCTTCCACTTCAACACGGCAATCAGCGCGGTGATGGAACTGGTGAATACCCTCTACCAGACAGGGCGCCCGCAGGCGGAGGATAGGAAGGCTTTCTCTGTCATACGGGAGACGGTTGAGGCTATCGTCGTCCTCCTTTCACCCATCGTGCCCCACATAACGGAAGAGCTGTGGGAGATGATCGGTGGAAAAGAGCGGCTCTCCGAAACGCCATGGCCGTCGTTTGACAAGGAGGTTGCCGCGGAGGAGGAGATCACCATCGTCGTTCAGGTCAACGGAAAGGTGCGGAGCAGGATTCAGGTCGCCGCGTCCGAATCCGACGACACGATCAAAGAACTTGCCCTGAATGACGAGAAGGTCAGGCAGTTTATCGGAGACAATCAGGTGGTCAAGGAGATCTACGTCCCGAAAAAACTGGTCAATATTGTCGTCAAGCAGTAACCGGAGTTTCTGTCATGGCAACGGCAGGTCTGCACGGGACGGATGTCCCGCTGAGCGGAGGGGTTTCTCATGAAAGTTAAATGGATCATACCGGTTGTGATGATACTTGCCTGCGCAGGGTGCGGGTATCATTTTGCGCCGGGGGGCGAGCATATCGACGCCGCGCTGCAGAAAGTGTTCATAGGGGCGATATCCAACAACACGAGTGAAGCAAATGTTGAAAATTATGTGAGGAACGCCTTTTTCAGCCGTTTCAGGAGAGGGTCGCGGTTCACGCCCGTTGCGAGCATGGGGGAGGCGGACGTCTCTCTGACGGGAAGGATAGCAAGCATCACCACGGGTCATCTTGCTTACAGCAGCGCTGACGTGGCGAAAGAAGATCGCGTCTACATGACCCTGGGACTGGAATTCAAGAGGATAAGCAACGGAGAAATCATCTGGATGGACGGCGGCCTCACGGGGAGCGAAGCCTACGCGGTGTCGTCGAGCACCACCACAACCGCCACCAACAAAGAAGAGGCCCTCAAAAAACTGTCTATCGACATGGCCGACAAGGCCTACCGTAACATGATGTCGGGATTCTGACGCTATCCCAGAGCGTTTACCTTCTTTGCCAGGCGCGATATCTTGCGGGCGGCGGTTTTCTTGTGAAATATACCCTTCGCGGCCGCTTTCGCTATCGTTTTGGTTGTTTCACGCAGGACAGTGCGGGATGCTTCGAGATCTTTTTCCTCAACGGACTTGAGCGTTGTCTTGACGGCCGTCTTGACGCGGGATCTGGCGGACACGTTCACTTCCCGCCTTCTCTCGCTCTGCCTGGCCCTTTTTTCCGCGGATTTATGATTAGCCAACAATAACTCCTCCCTGGCGCAGTTTTGAAGGTGCACTTTCTATAGTACTTTACGGTTGATGTCAAGTCAAAAAACCTCCCGTGAAAAAGGGTTGCGTGCGTTCCCCAGTTATGGCACAAAAGGACATCCGCAAGCGCCGATAAAGGACACTGATGTGAAGAGATGGACAGGAATCGCATTCGCCGCCGTAATGGCAACACTTTTTCTCACCACGGGTGTGCACGGAAGCGGGGATTTTCCGAGACCGACGGGCGCCGTCAACGATTTCGCGGGAGTCATCTCGACGCGGTACAAACAGGCCATGGAATCTCTGGCCCGGGAAGTTCTTGAGAAGACGGGAACGGCGGTCGTGGTGGCCACCGTGCAGGATGTCGGCGGGGACGATCCCGATGATTACGCGAACCGGCTGTACGAGGCGTGGGGTATCGGCGCGAAGGGGGAAGACAAGGGGGTCCTCATATTCCTTGCGGTGCGGGAGCGACGGGTCAGGATCGAAACGGGATACGGCGTCGAGGGGATCCTTCCCGACGGACTGGTGGGAGAGATTCTTGACCGGCACGTCATTCCCCCTCTGAAGGCGGGTGATTACGACAAAGGCCTTTCGAGCGCCATGGCCGCCGTTTCGTCGGTGATCGCCAAGGAAGCCGGAGTTGAGCTGACGGGGGTGGCGCAGACGCGACGGCAGCCTCAGCCCTCACGGAACAGAGGTGGAAGCGTCTTCTCCCTTGTCATGTTTCTGCTCGTCATGTTCCTCCTCCTGGGAACCAGACAGGGCAGGCGGCTCCTCCCGTTTATATTCCTCATGCTCCTTATGGGGAGCGGCAGGGGTGGCGGCTTTGGGGGTTTCGGGGGCGGCGGTTTCGGTGGTTTCGGCGGCGGCATGAGCGGGGGAGGCGGCGCCGGACGGGGATTTTAACCCTGTTTTAGAACAGTGGAGGAAGTGAGAACCATGGCAAAGATAGAGAAACCGGAAGAGATATTTTCCGATATGACCCGTGATTACCGGGAAATCTACGGCGACGGTCTCGTATCGCTCATTCTCTACGGCAGCGGGGCGGGGAAAGAGTACCGGCCGGGAAAATCGGATCTCAATTTTTTGATTGTCCTCTCCGAGGAGGCCATCGACCATCTGGACAGAGCGCTCAAAGCGGTTCCCCGGTGGCGCACAAAGGGCGTGGCGACCCCGCTGTTTATGACCCGGCCATTCATTGCATCCTCCCTTGATTCCTATCCCCTTGAATTTCTCAATATGCAGAATGGGTATGTTCTCGTGTACGGTGAGGATGTGCTGCGGGACCTGTCGTTCGAGCCGTACCATCTGCGACTCCAATGCGAACGCGAGATCATGGGGAAGCTCCTTCTTCTGAGGGAGCGATTTCTGGAGACCGGGGGGAGACCCCGAAAGCTGCGGGAACTGATAGCGGAGTCGATTACGGCCCTTGTATCGATCTTCGGGGGGCTTCTCTATCTCAAGGGCCGGCAATTCCCGCCGTCCCGACGGGAGGTTGTGGAGGCGCTTGCCCGTGAGTTTCCGGTTGACGCGGGCGTCTTTCTGCGGTGTCTGGATATAAAGGAAGGGGGGAAAGTCCCGTCCACCGAGACGCAGGATATCTTTATGGCGTATCTGGCGGAGGTGAGACGATTGCGGGGTGTGGTGGACGAACTGGAGTAACGGGATTTTTTGAGGGGCAGGCCCTCGCTGCACGGGACATGGTGTGCTCATGAATTTCTGTTCAAGACGGAAATAATACAGACGTAATTTCAGGTTGTCAGGGAGGAGTATAAAGATGACGAAAAGCAAGAGGAATCTTTTGATCGCCGTGGGGGTGATCGTGGTTGTCCTTCTGATGTTCTATTCCGGCATCAAGGGGACGTACAACACCTTTGTCACCCTCGACGAGGGGGTCAAGGCGGCATGGGCCCAGGTGGAAAACCAGCTGCAGAGGCGCTACGACCTGATCCCGAATCTTGTTGAAACAGTCAAGGGATTCGCCCAGCAGGAACGGCAGGTCTTCATCGGCGTGACCGAGGCCCGGGCCAGGGTGGGCGGGGCGAAGAGCATCCCCGAGAAGATCGAGGCGAACCAGGAGCTCACCGGCGCGCTGAGCAGGCTGCTGGTGACCGTGGAGCGCTACCCCGATATCAAGTCGGATCAGAATTTCATCAGGCTTCAGGACGAACTGGCCGGCACGGAGAACCGCATCGCTGTCGAGAGGAGACGCTACAACGAGGCGGTGAGGGCGTATAATGTCAGGATCAGGACCTTCCCGGCCAATCTGCTGGCGGGGGTGTTCGGCTTCACGAAGGCGGAGTTCTTCGAGGTCCCCGAATCCGCCCAGGCGACCCCGGCGGTCAAGTTTTAGGAGACAGGATGCTGTCCTTTCTGCCGCCATATCTCCTGGGAGTGGTATCCATTCTCCTGGCCTCGCTGAACACCTTTGTGTTTGCGATCCCCCTGTATATCCTGGCGCTGTTGAAATTTCTCATACGCCTCCCCGCCTGGCAGCGCCTCTGCGCCCGCATGCTGATGGGGACGATCCACTGGTGGATCAGGGGAGTCCTGCTTGTCCTGAAGCTGACCCAGAAGATAGAATGGGATGTGAAAGGGACCGATGACCTGAGTCTGAACGAGTGGTATTTCGTGAACAGCAACCACCAGGCCTGGGCGGACATTATCGTTCTCCTCAAGATCTTTACCGGCCGCATCCCTTTCCCGAAGTTCTTTCTCAAGCAGGAACTGTTCTGGGTGCCCATCCTCGGCACCGCCTGGTGGGCCCTCGACTATCCCTTCATGAAACGATATTCGAGGGAATTTCTGAGACAACACCCCGAACTCCACGGCACCGATCTGGAGACAACCAGGCGGGCATGCGAGCGCTACCGTCACACCCCTGTCTCCATCCTTAATTTTATCGAGGGGACGCGTTTTACCCCCGAGAAACACAGGAAACAGAAATCCCCCTACCGTCATCTCCTCCGCCCGCGGGCCGGGGGTTTTGCCTTCGCCGTCAGCGCCATGGCGGGGAAGATCACGACACTGCTCGATGTGACGATCGTGTACCCCGGCGGCCCCGTCACCTTCTGGGATTTTCTCTGCGGGCGCGTGTCACGGATCATCGCGCGGGTAAAAAAACGGGTGATACCCGGGGAATTTATTCATGGGGATTATCAGAATGATCCCGACTTCAGGCGGCGGTTTCAAGAGTGGGTGGCCCAGGTGTGGCGTGAAAAAGATGCGCTGATCTCCTCTCTTATGGATCAATACGAAATGCAGTCTCAGGAAAAGAGCCGGGGCTTAGGCTTATAAAAGGAAGATTGCGAATATGCTGAGGAGTCCAGCGCGTCTATGAAAGTAGCCATCGTCGCCCCGCCCTATCCCCTCGAGGAAGCCCCGGCGCCCCCTCTGGGGGTTTCTTACGTGGCGGCCGCCTTTGAGGCTGCCGGGTGCCGGGTCAGGATCATCGATTACATCGTGTCCCGCTATACTCAGGAGAAACTCAAGGCGGAACTGGACAGATTCGAGCCGGACGTGGTGGGATCCACATCGGTGACCATGAACTTCCCCGTCGCCGCGGACATCGTGCGGACCGCCAAGAGGCACCGCCCCTCCGTCCTCACCGTCATGGGGGGTCCCCACGTCACCTTCGATGCCGAGAAAACCCTTCAGACATATCCCGAAATCGACCTCCTGGTTATGGGAGAAGGGGAACGAACTATCAGGGAACTGGTCCCCCGATGTGCCGATCGTTCCGGATGGACCGGCGTGCGGGGACTCGCCTTCAGGCGGGGCAATACAATCGTCATCACGGAACCGAGGGAACTGATCGATGATCTCGATTCCATTCCCCGCCCGGCACGGCACCTGCTCCCGCTGTCGCGGTATCGGGCGCTCGGTTTCCCGATAAGCATCATTACGAGCAGGGGATGTCCGAACGCGTGCATCTTCTGCCAGGGGAGGCGCATGGTGGGGAAAAAGGTCCGTTACCGGAGTGTGGAATCCGTCATGGACGAGATCGAGGAAATCCTGTCGTACGGTATCACCCGCATCAACGTGGCGGACGATCTGTTCACCTCGAACAAGAAGCGCGTTCAGGAACTGTGCGGACAGATCCTGGCCCGGGGCCTCAATTTTACGTGGAGCGCCTTCGCCCGGGTCAATACGGTCGACCGGGAGACCCTCGAAATGATGCGAAATGCCGGGTGCGACGCGATCAGCTTCGGCATCGAGTCCGGCAATCCGGAGATGCTCAGGCGCGTCAGGAAGGGGATCACCCTCGATCAGGCGCGGAGGGCCGTCGACCTGTGCAAGAAAGCGGGGATCATGGCCCACGCCTCCTTTATGGTCGGTCTCCCCGGGGAGTCGCCGGAGACGCTCGCGGACACCCATGCGTTAGCCCAGAGTCTGGGGATAGCGTACGGCTACCATTTTCTCGCGCCTTTTCCCGGGACCGACGTGCGGGAAAAAATCGAGGAGTACGACCTTGAGATTCTGACCGACGACTGGACGCGGTATGACGCAAACAGCGCAATCGTCAAAACGTCCCGTCTCTTCCCCGAAGAGATGGAAGCATTTGTGGGGGCGTTTAACGCTGAAATACAAGAAGAATGGGAACAGCAGGTGCGCGATTACCGGGCAGGACGGGGCCTTCCGGAGAATAATCTGCGGGTGGGGGGCCACTTCAGGATGCAGTTTACCTACCGACTTCTTTCCGAGGACCTGATCGAAACCCACGGTCATTGTGCGATCGACCATCTGTCCGAAAACAGCGCCGTCAGTACGCTCTGTTCCCGGCTCAGCGACGCGACCGGGTTCGATCCCCCGCTGGTTCGACGCACCATAGAAGATTTTGTCGCAGCCGGATACCTTGAGGTAACGCGCGCGGGGGATGCCATGGAGTGGCGCTGGACACGGAATGAACTACTGCCTGTATTTAACATTGGTTCAGGCTCCTCGGC
>ENA-OSEO01003184-OSEO01003184.1-sediment-metagenome-genome-assembly--contig:-NODE-3184-length-20156-cov-4.323124_pt1 | contig 20156 bp, 13 predicted proteins | sample MGYA00237883_ERZ534232 | MGnify/ENA metagenome assembly ERZ534232
ACCATGACGAGATGTAGGTCGAGACTGCTGTGGATCGGGTCGTTCTGCGTGTTTCTGGCACAGTCCCCTCTTGACGCTGGTGCTGTGTCACGCCAGGGGTCTCCTGCGGAGGCATCGTCCCTGGACGTCAAAGGCCTCGTGCGCGAGTTCACCGGGATTCCGCCCGAGGACCGCATGGTTCAGGGAATCGCCTTCGATCCGAGCGGCCGGCCGCTCTGCGACATCGCCGTAACCGTCGTGGGACCATCCTGGGCGGAGGCTATCACCAATGGGGAAGGGAAGTTCAAGCTGGTCTTCCCGCCGCGGATGGCGCAGATGCCCGGAAGCCCTGTTCCCTACCTCATTGCCAGAGACCTTCAGCACAATCTGGCCGTCGCCCTCGAATTTGACCCGGCCGCTGCGAAGGAGCTTCGGATTCAGCTCGTCCCGGGCGCGATTCTGTCGGGTCAGGTCACGGATGCCCAAGGCGGAGGGCTGCCCGGCGCAAGGATGTCGCTCACCTTTCGGTCCGCCCAAGTGGGATATGGTCTGCGGGAGAATGCCCAGTCCGATGCAAATGGGCGCTACGAAATCCGTGCCGTCCCGGCGGGGTACAACTACTCGGTTGGTGCGACCGCCAAAGGCTATGGCCAGACGTCCGTGCGGGTCTACACGGCCGACGCGATGAACGACCGCATGGAACTGGAGCCCATCGTTCTGCAAGTAGCCAATCTGGATATCCGCGGCGCGGTGGTGGACGCGCGGGGCAAACCTGTCCAAGACGCCAGGGTTTCCTGCTATGGGTCGGGACAGCCCAACCGCCAGACGCAAACCGACGCCGAGGGCCGGTTCGTGATTCGCGAGGTTTGCGCCGGCGTCATTGACATCCAGGCCAACACGTCGACGACCCGAGCCAATGGCGTGGCTCAAGCTGCTCTGTACGGGTCTGTGCGAACGCAGGGTGGTGCGGCTGATGTCAAGGTCGTGGCCACTTCCGTGGGCTACATTGCGCCGTCCCGCGCGGCCAGGCCGGGGTCGCTGGTTGGCCAGGCTCTGCCGGCTCTCTCCTCCGTGGGCATCAAGTCCCCTGTGGATGCATACAACGGCTCGCGAGTCCTGCTGTGCTTCTTCGACGCGAATCAGCGGCCCTCGCGGCACTGCCTGGCGGCCTTGGCCCAACGCGCAGAGGGACTCAAACAAGAAGGCGTGACGCTGATCCCCATTCAAGCGACGGAGACAGACGCCGACGTTCTGAAGAAATGGCTCGACGAACAGGGCATCCGTGTGCCGGTCGGACAGATTGCGTCCGAGGCCGATCCCAGAACGACGCTCCTCCTCTGGGGTGTCCGGTCACTGCCCTGGCTGATCTTGACGGATGCCCGGCACGTGGTCCAGGCCGAGGGATTCGCCCTCGACGCCCTCGACGCGAAGATCGAGATCGCCAAACCCTGAGACGGCACAAGGCGGGGCCGCCGCCGTCAAATCCGAAACTCGAAGCGCGAAGTCCGCCCCCCTCTTGGCGGGAACGTCAACAAGCGCGAATGACCAAGACTCAAGACTCTGGATGTAAAACGGAGTGCTGGATGGCCGTTGCCGCCATTGTCGCGCTTTGTGCTATCGCCATCGCATTCATTCACAACAAGGACAGTGATCCGGGCACGTTTGAACTGATCGGCTCCATCATGGTGGCAGCGATGATTCCGATTTTCGCCGTGTCCGTATTCGTCATAGCAATGAGGAGAAAGTATGCCCAGAGTGCCGAACAAGTTAAAAGGGGGTCGGCTGAATCTGGAGATGGGCAAAGAAGTCCGGGAGAGAATGGAAGAGTTGAAGGACGAGACGGGGGCACGCAGCCTGGCCGACGTGGTGAGCAGAGCCCTTGCGATCTACGACTTCATTTGGAAGCAGAAACAGGCCGGTAGCAAGATGCTCGTACAGGACGACGACGGTACGCGAGAATTAGTCATCCTGTGATGGTGCACGGAGGCTCCTCCTGGCTCACGCCGCGATACCCTCCTGTTTGATGGCCCGGTGGATGCCGAATCGACCCGCCTGGAATTCCGCCTCTTCCGCGAAGAAGAAGAGCACGATCGTGTCACACTCAAGACTCAGGTCGGCGCCGAGTTGATTGGTGCGCTCGTGTTCGGCGCAGCGGTTGGGAATCGCGTACAGAATGACTGCGATGTCACGACAAACGGAAAAAGACTGGACCTCCGGGGACTGCTCGCGAGACAGTCGCCGGTTCTTCAGAGGGATGGCCTACCGGGCGCGGACTCAGGAGGGATGGCAGCCAGGTGGGTCTTCACGCGGGCATGTATTCTCTGCGCCAAGTCCCGGAACTGGCGTGAGTCCGCCAGCGTCGGTTTTCCGTTGGGGAGCAGGCCCAGTTCACCCGGGTATCTCGCGTCGATGTAGAGTTTGTCGAGTTTCTCGATGAGAACCGGCTCTGCGTCAAGAGCCACCCTGGGCCTGACGATCTCGAACAATCTGGCGAGATTATGGATTCGGACGTGGCCCAGCTCGTACTCCTCCATCACAGCTTTGAGTGACTTCTCGATGCACCGCTGCGCGTGGAACGCCACCATGTGAGTCAGGGACTCGTCGCGGGCGATCGTCGCAATGACGCGCAGATCGTCTCGTGCGGCGTTCAGCCAGTGCTCAGCGCTCTCTTTCATGCAGAACCTGCCCTCGGGTCATGATCTCCCTGGCGAACATGCTGTCGAGTCGAAGGAACGCATCGTGCATCGATTTCGTGTGGACGATCAGATCGATAGCGACCTCCTTGTTGAACTCTCGCAGAAGAGAGACCACCTTCAGGTGGCACTCCATGCGTTCTTCGTAGGTAGCGGGCATGAAATCGTCCTGCGTCACGACGTAGAGGTCAATATCGCTGTCCTCCGTTGGGCAGCCCCGGGCGTAGGAGCCGAACAGGATCACCTTCTCCGGATGCAGGGGCATCAACGCGTTCATGATCCGCGTTGCCAGTTCATCCGAGTGCTTGACGGTATCGGTTGCCATGGGGCCATTTTCCCCGGAGCCGGTTTGGATTTCAAGTGTGGAACGGGAAATAACGGGGCGTGATGCGGATCGCCACCAGTCGGGAATGTCCCTCAGCGCGGAGCCAGCGCCTGGCCCCATGCTCCGCCTCGTTCGGTTCAGGGACCACAGAGGCTCGGGCGGTACGTATGGGATTGCTACTGCGGCAAAGGCGCGTTGTCGCCTTCACGCAGGATCTGGTCATGCAGCAAGCCGTTCGAGACGATGATCGTGCCCGTCGGGATGAAGTCCTCGTCGCCGTCGGCGGACGTGGCACGGCCACCGGCCTCGCGGATGAGGAGTCCCCCCGCGGCGATGCCCCAAGGCTTGATGCCCAACTCCCAATACGCATCCAGCCGGCCCAGCGCGGTCCGCGCACAATCCAGGGCGCCCGAACCCAGACGTCGCACGCCTTGCATCCGCAGTTGGAACTGGGCGTACTGGGCCAGGTTGTTCCGGGGATTCGTGCGGATATCGTAGGCGAAGCCCGTGGCCAGAAGGGCTTGCCCCAGGTGCGCCGGGAAGGAAACGATTCCCTCGTCCGAACGCTGGTCAAACTCCGTGACGAGGTCGATTTCGCCTTTCTGGCGCACTTGGCGTACATGGCCGAACCGTTCCATCACGACGGCCCCGGCCCGGCGGGCGATGGCTTCTGCGACCGGCAAGACATCTGACACGGGTTCATCCTTTCTCGGGATCGATGCCCCTGCGGGCAGACTACGAACGCGCGGGCCGGCTATCCATCACCTTTTTCCCGAGTCAGGCCCTGGCCTCGGGGACGCGGGTTCTGAGGTCGCGCTTTTGCCGGGCAGGATCGTGTGCTGGCATGCTTTTCCGGGAAAAGGCTTGCAGAAACCGCCGGGGAATCTGTAACATGGCGGTGAGATATACGTCCTTTATGCGAGAGACCGTCATTGTGCGGATCGTGCGCTTGCGTGCAACCTGTTTTCGGAGGCGCCGTTATGAAAACGCGGAGTCCTTTCAAGCCGTTGAAGCGTGAAAGCGTGGAAGCGTGGAAGCGTTGGGGGGTATTTCCGCATCTGTGCGTCTACGCTTGCGCGCTTCTGCCTTTGCTGTTCCTGGCTTCCGTCGCCGGGGCCCAGAATGAGCAGTGGCTGCAATATCGTTCCGCCGCGGAGGCCCGACAGATCGTTGGCGATATGGGATATGACTACCGGGAGGTCGGGGCCGTCAAACCCCAGAGCGTCAAGCTGCCGGAGTTCAAGTCTGAGCCGTTGTTCCGGGAGTGGAAGACCCCCATGGCGGCCTCGGGCGTCGTCTGGTTGGCCTTCGACCGCAAGAGTAGTCCCAACGGTCCCTATGACCGGCTGTACATCGACGCCAACGCCAACGGCGACCTGTCCGACGACTCGGCCTGCGAGCCGTACCGACGGGAGAGCAGCATGGCGGCCTTCGCGCCCGTGAAGGTTGTCTTCAATACGGCCGACGGTCCGATCACGTACCATCTCAGCGTGGAGCTGCGCTCCGGCGGTGGGCAGACGTACTGCCTGATGAGTCCTGCCTGCTGGTATGAAGGTCCGGTCACCGTCGGGGGCGTCAAGAAGCACTGCGTGCTGATCGACTACAACGTCAACGGCACGTTCAACGACAAGTCCGCCGATTTCGGCCAGTGCGACCGCATCCGGATCGGCGAGGAGGGCGGGCGAGACACCCGCTTCGTGGGCAACTACATTGAGATCGGCGACAAGCTGTACCGGCCCGAGATCGCCCAGGACGGCGCGTTCGTGATCCTGCCCGAGGCCACGGACGTGGCTTGGGGCACAGTCCGTCTGGCGGAGAACATTGCCTCCTTCGGTGCCGGCGGCGTCAACGGCCTGTTCACGCGGAAGCCCGAGAATGGGACGGTCAGACTGCCCGTCGGGGAGTACCGGGTCGAGCACTGGAATATCGTCAAGAATGATGATAGGGGGGGCAGGTGGGAACTGCAGGCCGGTACCGGCGGGTCCGGGACTTTCACCGTCCTGCAGGACCAGGAGAAGGAGATCCCCATCGGCGAGCCGATCTACTCTCTGGCGGAGTATCGCCAGAGTGGTTCCTTCTACACGTTCAGCCAGCGCTTGGAGGGCCGTCACGGCGAGCGGGTCACGCTGCTGCGGAACGGGGCCCAACCGCCACCGCCCAAGCTGCGGATTCGGAGCCGCGACGGCACTTACGACCGCGGGATGAGCTTCGAGTATGGGTGAGGTGGCACCTGTTCGCTCCGGTGGCCGGAGCCCAAAGATGTTACCAAACCATTCATTGCCACCGTCGAGTTGGGCGGACCGTTCCGAATCCTGGCGAAGCAAGTGTGGATCAAGGCGGACGATCGAAAGCCGCCGGAGACGATCGGAGAGGCGATCACGCCGACGGCTGTCCGGGCCAGCAGCAGCGACGCCGGTGCCGAAGTGGTCAACCTGATTAATCGCAGCGGGCTGCGCAACCGTGACAAGGACCCGCTCGAGGAGCACAGTGCCGATCCGGCGCAGATGTGGCGCAGCGGCAAGGGCGAGACCGCGAGCTGGGTCGAATTCGATCTCGGCACGGTTCAGTCGGTCGGCTCGCTTTGCGTGTTCAACTACAACGACGGATGGTATACGGATCGGGGTGTCCGCAAGGCGGATGTCTCCGTCTGGACGCAGGAGACCGGCTGGCGGAAGGTCTGCGACGACCAGCCGCTCGAACAGGCCGAGGGCAGCGACGATTACGACGACCCTGTGTTTGTGAAGCTCGACGGCGTCAAAGCGCAGAAGATCCGCCTGGACGACTTCACCAGCTTTGGCGATGCGGATTATATCGGTCTGAGCGAGGTGCAGTTCTTCGCGTCTCTCGGACCGCAGGCGGTGCGACCCTGTCCCGCCGACAAGAGCGCCGGCGTGCACTTCGGCGAGTTGAAGCTGGCCTGGGCTCCGGGCGACGGCGCCAAGGCCCACAGCCTCTATCTGGGCACCCGCCCGAACGACCTGAAGCCGCTCGGCCGGATCGAGCAGACCGACGCGAAGATCGCCCAACTGGCCGCGGATACCCAGTATTTCTGGCGTGTCGACGAAACCGGGACGGATGGCTCGGTCGCCACCGGCAAGGTGTGGAGCTTCGCCACCGGAGGATTCGCCGGCTGGTGGAAGCTGGACGAGACCGAAGGCACAAAGGTGGCGGACAGTTCAGGCTACGGCCGCGACGCGACGATCCACGGTGATCCCGCCTGGCAGCCTGCGGGCGGCCGAGTCGGCGGGGCGCTGCAGTTCGACGGCATCGATGACTACGTGGACACCGGCTGGGCGGACCACCTGCCCGCCTGGACGGTAGGGGCCTGGGTCAAGAGCCCGGCAGCCCCGGCCCGGGCGGCGGCCAGCGGGCCGGTGCATCACGAGAAGAATTTCCAGTTCAGTTGGAACCACGGCGATTCCCAGTGTCGCGGCGCTGCCATCGTTCGCGTCGGAGGAACGTGGCATTCCGCGTCCTTCGGCGAGTTGAAGGCAGATCAATGGTATCACCTGGCAGCTACGTACGACGGCGAGAATCTCAAGGCCTATAAGGACGGCGTCCTGATCACGGACAATGCTGACCCCTCCGGCGACGCGGACTCGGAGCCCGCCCCATTGGTGTTCGGCCGGCATGCGACGGAGCCTGAGGCGTTCTTCGCCGGCGCGATCGATGACGTATGCGTTTTTGCCTATCCCCTCAGCGCCGACGAGATCAAATCGCTGCACTCCGGCACGGAGCCGGTCGCGATTGCCCGGCGACCGGCTTCGGGCCCACCGACCCTCACGTACCCGGCGGTCGTGGCAGCCAATCTGGTGGGACCGTCTGCCCAGGTCGAGCCGCAGGCCGAGATTCAACCCGCGGCCGACTCCTCGACGCAGAGTCTTCCGTCTGCCCAGCCGGCAGCCGTGGAGCCGCAGAAGGGCAGGGCCAGGAATCTTCTTGCGGTCGTGGTGATCCTCGTGGCGGTGGGCGTGATCGCGGGCGTATCCGTCGCAGGAAGGCAGAAGACCTAATCGTCCGAGTGGGTCATTGAGAGCCGCTCGATATGTCCTTGCGAGTCGCAAAGCGGCTTCGCGACCCGCAATGACATTCGCCCTTTCAAGGTAGTCTGCAAAGGCTCCAGATATGTGTTGGTCCATGCTGGGCGAGAGGGAACACTATGCGTAGAGATCCTCTTTTGCTTTCTTTGGCTGTCGTTCTTTTGACAGCGTTGATCGGCGGGGCGTGGGCGGCGCAGCCGACCGGCGCGCCGGCCGAGGTGTCCTTCCGCGGCAGGGTGCTCGATAGCCGGGGTGCACCTGTCCCGGGCGCCAGCGTGGCATTCTATGTGGTGGATTTCGGTTCGTCCCGTTTGTTGTTCCAAGTGGAGCGGATCAAAGAGGTCACGACCGGCCCGGACGGCGAATTCGCGTTCACGACTGCCGGGGGGGTGCAGTTCTATCGATACGGCTCCATCGTGGCCCAGAAAGAAGGCCTCGCATTGGGCTGGGCGCTCTGGGGTATGCGGGCGAACGAGCCGTTATCCGATATCATTCTGCGCGAGCCGAAGGAACTCAGCGGGCACGTAGTGGACGAGGGCGACAGTCCGGTCGTCGACGCGGAAGTCTGCATCGGCACCGCCGTGGGGAGCGGGCAGGACCGCCGTACTCTGACGTTCCACGTCGCCTCCAAGTTCCTGAGTGTCCGCACCGATAGTACCGGCCGGTTCGTCTTCTCGAACCTGCCGGCGGACGCGACGTGCGAGTTGCTCGTCCGCAAGCCCGGCCGGGCGACAATCAGTACGTACGATCCGCTCACCTACAGCGGAGAAAGATACCGGTTCTGCCCGGGCCAAGCGGGGATCAAGCTGATCCTGCCTGCGGAAGCAAGAATCGAAGGCACGGTCGTAGAGAAGGCCGGCGGCAAACCTTTCGCCGGCGTACAGGTCATCGCGCAGCCAGTCCAGCGTGGGCTGTCGTCAATCTACGAGCCTGTCACTTCCGTGTCAGACGGCACGTTCAGTCTTGGCGCGTTGCCGTCCGGCGACTATATGGTCGTGCTGGTCCACCGGACGACGGAAATCCCCGATTGGGTGGCCACGCCGGTGCGAGTGAGTCTCAAGGCGAGTGAAATCCTTCGCGGCATCCGCGTTGAGCTTACCCAGGGCGGCCTCATCGAGATCCGGGTCAAAGACGCTGCCGGCCAGCCGGTGGACCAGGCCAGCATTGATGTGCGCGATCCCGCGTACACTCAGTTGTACGGCGGACTGACCGACGAAACCGGGCTGTTTCGCGCGCGCCTGGCGCCGGGCAGGTACGAGATCAGCGGGGCCTACAAGCAAGGGTATATGCGTCCGCAGCAGGCGGAGGCGTTCACCATCGAGGAGGGGCAGACCAGAACCTTCGAGCAGACGCTCGACAGCCTGCCTTCGGCTACCGGCGTGGTCTATGACGACGCGGGCAAGCCTCTGGAGGGAGTGACGATCCGGGTCCTGCCAAGCGGCGGCAGCGGCAGTTCGACCGTCTCCGATGCGCAAGGGCGGTTCCAGGTCAGTTGGGACCCGCCAGGTCGCTTACGCGGCGAGAGGGTCTATTACATCGTGGCTCGCCATCCGCAACGGAATCTGGCGGTGGCCCAGCCCCTGGAAGGGCCGGGCGGCGGAGTCGAAGTGAAGCTCCGTCCCGGTGTTGTCCTCGCCGGACAGGTTGTCGACCCTAATGACAAAGGAATCGCAGGGGCCGACGTTGCCATCATGCTCCGCGCGAGCACATGGGGCGCGACCTTCATGCCATACCGCGGTTTGAAGACCGACGCGCAAGGTCGCTACGAAGTGCCGGCCATCCCGCCGGACCAGCAATACATGATCAACGTGTCGGCCGATGGATATGGACAGGCCCAGAGCCAGCTCAATGCCGACGAAGTCACGGGGCAGCGCGTCCAGACGGGGACGTGCACACTGGCCCTCGCGAACCTGTCGGTCTCCGGCGTGGTCGTCGATCTGGACGGCAAAGCGGTGCCCAACGTCAGTGTCTCCTGTTTCGGCGGTTTCCAGAGCGGCCAGCCGGACCGTCGAACTCGAACCGATGCCGACGGCAAGTTCGTGCTCGATGGCGTCTGTGCGGGACATATGCAGATCCAAGCCAGCACCCGCATCGGCGAAACGTACGTCAGCGGGTCCGCCCAGGCGGAAGGCGGCGCCGCGGAGGTTCGGATTACCGTTTCTGAGAGAAGGATCGTCTCCCGACCCGAGCCCCCGAGGCCGGCCGACCTGAAAGGCAAATCCCTGCCGGACCTGAAGACGCTGGGGATCAAGCTGCCCGCAGAGGCCGAAGGCAAGGTGCTGCTGGTATGCTTCTGGGACATGAACCAGAGGCCCTCGCGCTACTGCATGAGCGAACTGATCCGCCGGTCGGCACAGATCGCCGAGCACGGATCGGTGATCGTCGCGATTCACGCGGGCCAAGTCGAGGATGGGGTCTTGGAACGATGGATTGAGGAGACCAAACCCCCGTTTCCGGTGGGGCGCATCACGGGTGATTTCGAGAAGACCCGGCTCGCCTGGGGCGCGGCCTCCCTGCCGTGGCTGACTCTGGCCGATACTCAACACGTGGTCCAAGTGGAAGGGTTCGCCGTCGGTGAGATCGATCGTGTCTTGGAGAAGGTCAAGTGAGTAGGAGACCACTGTCATGCGCCGGAATTGCACGCTGATGATCCTGACCGTCGCCTGTGTTCTCGGTTTGAACCGAGGATTGATGGGCGGTGGTGCGGAGACAGATCTGGTTCGCTGTACCGGCCGAATTGTGGACGAGGAGAGCCGTCCCGTCGCCGGAGTCTCTGTCGTGATGTATGAGGCGCTCTCGGACGGATTGGCCGGGAACTTCACGCTGGAGAAAGCCGGAGAACTCGCCACCACGGAGGACGGCGCGTTTGCTTTTGCCGTTCCCTCCAAGCCAGCCCGGGGCACCCGGTTCATCTGGAGCTACATCGTCGCCGCGAAAGACGAATTGGCGCCGGGCTGGGCTGAGTGGGAAATGCGAGGGGACATGGCGGCGACCCTCGTTCTCGGCGCGCCGGCCTGTGCCGAGGGTACGATTGTCGATGCAGCCGGGCGGCCCATCGCCGATGCCCGCGTGTTGGCCAATCTGACCGGGACGCGGCGCACACCCGAGGGTGAGGAGAAGAAGGAATGGCTCTCCGCCCTCGCCCTGCCGAGCCGTTTGGAGACCCGCACGGATTCCCAGGGACGGTTTGCCTTCGAGGGTCTGCCGAAAGACGCGACCATCGCCTATCTGATCGAGGCCGCTGGTAAGGCCACGGTCTACACCCAAGAGGCGGACCAGGACGACCAGGCCCCTGTGCGGCCCGGCCAGACCGGCATTCGGTTCGTGCTTCCCGAGGAAGGGCGGATCACGGGACGGATTGTCGACCCCGATACGAGCCGAGGCGCGGCGAACGTGCCGTTCGCGGTCGTGCCCACGTTCTCGGGCCTGATGTACTATCGGCTGGTCTGCACCACGGATGAGAACGGTGCGTTTGCGGTGCGAGGTCTGAAGCCCGGCCGGTATGTCATACGAGGCGATGGATTGCCCCATACCTACGTCGAAGTCGGATCGGGCGCAACCACCCAGGCCGCGATTGTCGCCAACCAGGCATGGTACGGGCGAATTCTCTTCGACGACGGAGAGCCCGCGGTCGTGAAACCGGCCCCCTGGCCCGGCGCCGAGACAGAGGTCTTTCTGGCCGAAGATGACCAAACGACGGGCCGGAGGGTCGCTTCGCTCGATGACCAGGGGTATTTCAGAGTGTACCTGTCCCAGCAGCAGTTTGAGAGGCTGCAGGCGGCAAAAGCGTGTTTCCACGTGCGGTTTCCCGAAAGGCAGGATCCGGCTACCGGCAGTCGGAGCCTGAGGGAAGAAACCGTGTTCGCCGTCGATTTGCTGGCCCGGGACAAGGCGAAGGCGGGCGCGGCCAGGATCGCAGGTCTCAGGCGCGAGCCTGTCTCACTTGTCGGCAAGGTGCTTCCATCGCTCGACCAGCTCAGTCTTGGTGGCGTGCAAGGGCAAGTTGGAGGGAGAATCGTGCTGCTGTGCCTCTTCGACATGCAACAGCGGCCGTCGCGGCATTTCCTCACGCAACTGGCGGGCCAGGCGGGACAACTGGCCGCCAAGGGTGTGACGGTCATCGCGGTCCAGGCAGCCACGGTGGATCAGAAGGTGCTGGCCGAGTGGATCAAGGCATCGGGAGTTTCCTTTGTGACAGGGGCGATTGCCCATGATGCGGAGAAGACACGATTCGAGTGGGGTGTGGCGTCTCTGCCGCACCTGATTCTGACGGACAGCAAGCACGTCGTAGTCGCCGATGGCTTCGGCTTGGGCGAGCTTGACAAGAAGATCGAGGAGGCTTCCGGCCGGTAGAGGCCGGGGGAGCGACCTATGAAGACGTTGCGGATTGGACTGGCGACGCGACCTCCGCGTCGTGGGCATTCTGTTCGTAGTGACGCCGTAAGGCGTGTGTGTCGCGGTCATCTTGACCGCGCTGTGTCGAGGGCGTCCCGCCCTCGAATCGCGGGCAAGATGCCCGCGACACGATATGCCCTTACGGGCACACTACGAACGGTGACACTTTCAATTGTGGCGCTGGTTTCGATGGGGTTTTGGTCTCAGTGCTGGGCGGACGCGTGTCCCGCGGGTAATGGCTCCAGGCTGGATGTCGATGCCGCGGCGATGGTGAAAGCGGTCCGCGCGAGCGAGCAATGGATTCACCGGGTGGATAGCCTGCTGCTACGGATGGAAAGCGTTTGGTCGTCGTTCAGCGTCGGCGTAGGGGCAGGCCCCCGTGCCTGCCCTGACTCTGGGCAATCACAGGGGGTTGCCCCTACGAAGGGCCTACTCGAATACGCATTCGACAAGGATCACTTGCGGTTCCTGGAGGATCAACCGGGCGAGGCCCGTTCGCTGAGGATATGGGATGGGAAGGAATTCATCGGTTGCGAACTGACCTCAGGCCGGCGGGAGCAGTACTCTCTGGACGTCAGGCCGGTGGGCAACTTCGACGATATTCTGGCCTCGGAGACCGCTTGGCCGAGGTCGCAGCCGCATGCCTTCTGGTGGGACCAGAAGGATGTCGATGCCCTGGCGGCCTTCTTCGGCCGGCCGGAGGAGTTCCAGTGCATCGGCCGGGAGAAGTACCGTGGCGCCGATTGCCACGTCCTGGAACTGCGCCCGACCGAGGTGCGGGCCATCCTGCACGGCGAATCCTATGGCTGCGACTGCGGCATCGAGGATCAGCAGGAGCACGGCCGGATCGGCGAGGTCCGCGGGCTGGTGGATCAGTCCTGCCGATGGTACGTGGGCGTTGAGGACGGCCGGCTTCGTGGCATCACTTGGTTCATCGCGGAGCGGCCCCGCTTGGAGCATTGGATGTCGGATTACCGGGAGGTCGGCCCGGGCTGCTGGCTGCCCATGGCCCAGGGCTACCAGGTGTACAACAAGGACAAGGACGACCGCGCGTACGTCGAACGTCGCCGGGACCTGAAGGTGGTCGAGGCCCGCGTCAACATGCCTCTGGCGGACGACCTGTTCCGGCTCCAAATCCGCGAGGGCGCCCGCGTGCAGGACAAGCGGAGCGGCCGACTCGTCACCTATGACTACAAACCTGCGCCGCCGGGACTTGTCGGGAGACCTCTGCCGGCTCTGGATCAGGCTTCTGCACAACTTGACCCGGCATCGGTCCAGGGACGGGCGGTCCTCCTGTGCTTCTGGGACATCCACCAGAGGCCATCTCGTCACTGCATCAGACAACTCGCCGACCGCTCCGCCTGTACAGACAGCACAGGTGTCGCAATCGTCACAATCCAGATGGCCGATGTGGAACCAGCCTCCTTGGCCCGTTGGGTCCAGGAGAATAGCGTTTCCTTCCCGGTCCTGACCCCTCGCACGGAGCATCTGGACAGCATTCGTCTGGCATGGAGCATCCGCTCGCTTCCCTGGCTGGTCCTGGCGGACCGGACCGGTATCGTCTGCTCGCTTGGGTTCCCTCCGAGCGAGCTGGACACCCAACTGGCGGCCTTGGCTGAGCCGACGGACCGGCGACTTGCTGCTTCCCGGTCGCCCTGAGACAATCCGTGGAAGAGACGGGGCAAGCTTGTAGTGACGCCGTAAGACGTTATCTTCTCTGTTCTATGCTTATGCGCATCACAGGAATTGAAGATATGCCCTTGCGGGCACGCTACGAACACGCTACGCCAGATAGAGCTTGTCTCCCGGTTTGATCGGGGGAACTTGGCTTCGTTTGGCGGCGACATCCGCCCGATCCAGGGCAAAGCTCGGGGCGATTTCAATGGTGCAGTCAGGTGAGCCGTCCGGCTTGCGGGGGACCTTCACGCCTGCGGACTCCAGCCAGGTGGCGGCCCGCTCGATCATCATCCGGTGGGTGACTTCGGCACTATCCTCGCCGGTGGCGTTCTTCACCGGGGCGAACTGCTCGCTGCGGACGATGTCCAGGATGATGGACCGTTCAGCCAGCGGGACCGCGTCGAAGATGAAGGATTCGAGCTTGATGCCGTTGGGCTCCTTGGGCTCGATGCGCCGGCCCTGCGGGTCGATGTGCGGGATCTTCTTGACCGCCCGGTGGAGCGGCAGGGAATGGCCCTCGGTGTTGAGTTGCTCCACGAAGCTCGCACTGATCATGTGGATGGCGATACTGCCCAGTTCAAAGAGCAACGAGCCGTCGGGGCGGCGTTTCTCCGCCAGGTGGTCGGGCAGGTCGCTGTACTCGATGATCGTCAGCTTGCCGTCCACGAGACAGAAGTTGCCGACCTTCTCCTTGGGGCTGTTTTTGATGACCGCCTTGGACGACATCTCGGCCCCATCCAGGGCGTGGAGCCCGACGAACAGCGGGTCGAACAGGCGGACCAGCGGGTTGTCTACCTGCCAGTAGCTGATGTACTCGATGCCGCGCTTCTTCATGTCCGCCAGGGCGCCGCTGCGGGCCAGGGCGCGGATGCATCCGCCGTGACCGTCCGGCGACCGGGCGATCTGGTCCTTTTCCGCGAGCAGGATCCGCCCGTCGAAGGCGAAATTCGGCAGCGTTCCCTGCTGAAAGATGAAGACGTTGCGAGGGTCCAGGCCATAGTAGTTATCGGCCTTGAAGATCTCCTGCGTCTGTTTGTGGTTCAGCGGGCTGGTCATGATATACCAGGGGCAGGTTGCTCCGTACCGCTGGGAGACCGCCGCGATGGTCTCGGCGAAGAGGCGAAAGAGGGTCTTGTGCTTGATCGGGCTGATCGGGAAGTTGCCCTTGGGGCCATCGAAACCGAGACGAGTGCCCTGGCCGCCCGCCACCGTGAGGGCCGCGACCTTGCCTTCGGAGATCTTCCGTTCGCCCAAGTCGATCGCCTGGGCGTACTTGCGCTCTTGGTCAGGGTCGCGCGGCTCGGGAGTATAGGACGGAGCCGGCTCAAAGTCCTTGTGCAGGACCGCTGGTTGCGGCTCGCCTTTGACCAGATTGGCGACCCAGTCGCAGATCCTTTTGAAATCCAGTTCCTGGATTTGTTGGACCAAGCCGTCTCTCTGTGGGGGGCTCAGTTCGTCCCAGAAGGCCAGTAAGTGCTCCTGATGATGCTCTGCCAAGTGTTCTCGGAGGCTTTCCATATTGTTCCGGTCGGGCATAGGGTTCTCCACGGTGCTAAAGACAGCATCCTACGATGTTCGAAAAAATTTTCAAGGAAATGGGAGAATCTGGCGAAAAAAGTTTGACACCCTTTGAGAGTTGGGTTAAGATCGTAAATGAAGGACAGGTGGATCTGAAGAAGTTTGTATCATATTCATTACTGCCATCATAAATACTTCAGCACTTCATATCCGGACCCGCCTGCCTCTGAGTTGTAGGATACACAAGAACCTACGATACGTGAGGAGCATCTAAGAGGGTCTGCGGCTCAAGGCAAGCAAAAATCCTGCACGAAGCAATGCTCTATTGGATCAAAGCCGGTCCGTTCTCGCATCCAATGCAGATCAGAGTCCGGAGGTTCGCACCAATAGCATATGCCGGTCAGGCGGCAAACAGGCAGTCATTCGTTAAATTGGCCAATGTGGCGTAATTGGAGAACGGCTGGTCTGCGAATCTCGAAGTGAAAGGAGAATGAACATGAAGCGAAAAGGTTTTACCCTCGTCGAGCTGTTGGTCGTCATCGCGATCATCGCTCTGCTGATGGGCATTCTGATGCCGGCGCTGGCTCGCGTGCGCCAGTTGGCCTTCAGAATGACCTGCGGCACCAACCTCTCGGGTATTGGCAAGGCCATGATGATCTACGCCAATGACTACGAGGATGAGCTGCCCCGCGCCGGCGGGCGCAGCAGTACCTGGGGCCAGGTTGCCAACTGGATGGCTGCCGACCGCTACTCGGCTTTCACGCTGGCAGCCGACGGCACCGGCGGCAAGGCCACGATCAGCTCGTGCTTCTACCTGCTGGTGAAGTACGCCGAGGTGACGCCCAAGTCGTTCGTTTGCAAGAGCGACGCCGGCACCAACGAGTTCAAGCTGACCGACCTGACCGCTGCGGTCCCGACGAACTTCGAGCTCATCGATGCCTGGGATTTCGGTCCGGCCGTCGATGCCTACAAGCACTGCAGCTACGCCTACCATGTGCCGTTCGGTCTGTACGCTCTGACGACCTCAAGCGAGCCGGGCTTTGCCGTGGCCGCCGACCGCAACCCGTTCATTAAGAGCCCTGCGGCTGACGCTGCCCCCATCGGCAACTTCAAGCCGGACCTCGATGCCTATAAGGGCACGACGGAGCAGGCCAAGGCGGGCAATGCCATCGCCCACCAGCTCGACGGGCAGAACGTGCTGTTCCTGGACAGCCACGTTGACTTCGAGAAGAGAGCCTACTGCTCGATCGAAGATGACAACATCTACCTGATCTCGTCCGTGGCCGACAGGGGTTCGCCCATCGGTACGGTCCCGGCTGTCAACTCGCAGCCGATGAACCGCAAGGACTCCGTCCTGGTTCATGATCCGGATACCTTCGGTACCGGTGGTACCACGACGACCCGACGCTAAGTTGATGTCTCTGGTTTGAGTTATGAGGCGGCCCCGGTACAGTGAAGGCCGGGGCCGCTTTCCTCCTTCGAACGTGCTCTTTGACATCTTTGCCAGATGCCTGAGCGTTGACGACTCTGGGATCCGGGCACGAGAGCACCCCCTCCGGCAGGCGGATTTCGCATCTCATCCGTAAGCTATCATTCATTCCCTTTCGTCTTAATCTTGGGACCCGCCGACCTGGATTCGGTTCCCCTCCCCGCGACACAGGGTCCGTCAAGCTCATTCTCCTACGCATCAGGTGACGTACGCGCGGAGATAGCGCGCGCTCGTAGTGCGCCCGTCAGGGCATATCCTTATCTCGCCATGTATGCATAAGATCCGGGAAGATAACGCCTTACGGCGTCACTACGAACCTGATGCGCCTTTATGATCTTTGAAATCAATCGGTCAGGCTCTGCCCTCACGGACCGGCCGTTTGCATACGAAGATCAACCCACGAGATCGGCGGACAATGAGTCATGAGCCTGATGAGCGGGCGGGTGTACCGCCTGCGGCCGATGGCGCGGTGCGAAACGTTCACGTGCTGCATTCATTCATCATCAATTCCCCCTCTGCGCACCGCAAGAAAGGGTCGGTCCCGCCGGTCTCACACCACTGGAAAGGGGACTACCATGAGAAGGAAGGGGTTCACACTGGTCGAGCTGTTGGTCGTAATTGCGATCATCGCTCTGTTGATGGGCATCTTGATGCCCGCACTATCCCGTGTCCGCCAGTTGGCTTTTCGGCTGACTTGCGGCACCAACCTGTCGGGCGTAGGCAAGGCCATGATGATCTACGCCAACGACTATGAAGATGAGCTGCCTCGCGCCGGCGGTCGCAGCAGCACCTGGGGGCCGGTGAACAACTGGATGGCCAACGACCGTTACACCGCCTTCGGCCTGGACGCGCAGGGTGGCAGCGGCAAGGCCACGATCAGTTCGTGCTTCTACCTGCTGGTGAAGTACGCGGAGGTGACGCCGAAGTCGTTCGTCTGCAAGAGCGACGCCGGCACCAGCGAGTTCAAGCTTTCCGATCTGGCCCAGGCGGTCCCGACGAACTTCGAACTGATCGACGCCTGGGATTTCGGCGCCACCGGCGAGTCCTGGAAGCACTGCAGCTACTCCTATCATGTGCCGTTCGGGCTGTATGCCCTGACGACCTCGAGCGAGCCGGGCTTTGCGGTCGCGGCCGACAGGAACCCGTTCCTGAAGAGCCCGGCTGCTGAAGCCGCGCCGCTCAACGCCTTCAAGCCGGACCTGGATGCCTACAAGGGCACGACCGATCAGGCCAAGGCGGGCAATGCGATCGGCCACCAGTTGGACGGTCAGAACGTGCTGTTCCTCGATGCCCACGTCGACTTCGAGAAGAGAGCCTACTGCTCTATCGAAGACGACAATGTCTACCTGATCTCCTCTATCGCGGATCGAGGTTCGCCCATTGGTGCGGCACCCACGTCGAACTCCCACCAACCGATGAACCGCAAGGACTCCGTCCTGATCCACGACCCTGGGGACTGGAACGGCCCGCCTGTAAGGAACGTCAGGCCGTAGCCGTCTGGTTTGAGCTATTCACTGCAATACGGCGGCCCTGTGCGCGGAGGCGTGGGGCCGCCTGACCTTGGCAGCACGCGGGTGGTCTCGCGCGGCAATGCGCGAGACCGCTTTTTTTGTAGGGTGGAGCAAGCGCTATGCACCTGGAATCCTGTGGGTGCGGCCGGAACAGGGGCATGAGGGCTTCGTAGGGCGAGCGTCCCCGCTCGCCTATTTGCGACGTCGTCGCTGTCCAAGATGGGTTGTGCGAGCGGACACAGGAAGGGAAGCGAGCGGGGACGCTCGCCCTACGTGGAGGGCCAAGTCCAGCCTCAGATAACAGGTGCACCCCAAGTCTGAAACCGCAGCTATCGTGCTTGACAAGGGTTATTATATGGCTTAACTTGGGGATTTCTAACGGTTCGCAGACGAGGAGTGCTAAGCTGTGTCGGAGAACGTGGTAACGCGGTTTGCGCCGTCGCCGACGGGGTACCTGCACGTGGGCGGGGCCCGGACCGCCTTGTTCAACTGGTTGTGGGCCCGGCGGACGGGCGGGAAGTTCATCCTGCGCATTGAGGACACCGATCTCAAGCGCAACACACCCACCGCCACGCGCCAGGTGATGGACGACCTCCGCTGGCTGGGCATCGAATGGGATGAGGGGCCGGAGGTGGGCGGGCCGAACGGGCCGTACCTGCAATCCCAGCGCCTCGACATTTATAACCGCTGCATCCGCCAACTGCTCGACCAGGGTCGGGCCTACTACTGCTTCGAGACGGGCGAGGAGCTCGGCGCCATGCGCGCCGAGGCGGAGGCGCAGAAAAAGGGCTTCGTCTACCGCCGGCCGGAATGTCTCCCTTCGGACCAAGACGCGGAGAAGGCGCGCGCCGAAGGCCGGGATGTAACGGTGCGATTCGCCATGCCGCAGAGCGGACCCATCGTGGTCAAAGATGTCATTCGGGGGGAGATCTCCTTCGATCCGGCCGAACTGGGCGATTTCATCATCCAGAAGAGCGACGGCTTCCCGACCTACAACTTCGCGGTGGTCGTCGACGACTACCTGATGCAAATCACGCACGTGATCCGCGGCCAGGAGCACCTGATGAACACGCCGAGCCAGCAGGCCCTGTGGGAGGCGCTGTTCCCCGACCGGCCGGCGCCGCAGTACGCCCACATGTCCGTGACGGTCAGCGACACCGGCGGCAAGCTCTCGAAGCGCGAGCGGCCGCAGACGCTGCGCACCGCGATCGCCGCGACGAAGGACGTTGATATCGACAAGCTGGCCGCGGTCGGGTCGATCACGCCCGACGAAGTCCGTGCGTTCCTCAAGGGCGAAACGACGCCGGATATGCCGGTGGTCGATGCGATGGCGGAGTATCTGGGCGTGCATCTGCCCGAGATCAACATCGTCGACTTCTTCCGTAGCGGGTATCTGCCCGAGACGATGGTGAACTTCCTGGCGCTGTTGGGCTGGAACCCGGGCGACCAACGGGAGATCCTGACGCGCGACGAATTGATCCGCTCGTTCGACCTGTCACGTCTGACCAAGAGCAATAGTCTGTTCGACCGCAAGAAGCTGCTGGCGTTCAACACCGAGCACCTGCGCCTGACGCCGCCCGAGAAGGTCCTGCAGCACTTCAAAGCCTACCTCAAGCACGTCAGTTCGCCCGTCCAACAGGCCGACGACGCGCTGCTGGCACGGATCATCAAGCTGTGCGAAGGGGCACGGACGTTCGAAGATATCGAGCGTAAGAGTGTGTTCGTTTTCCTCGAGGACGAGCAGATTGAATTCGAGGAAAAAGCGGTCCAGAAGGTGCTCATGAAAGATCGGGCCCTGGAGATCCTCCGGCAGGTGCGCGCGGAACTGGCCGCGCTTCCGGAGTTGAGCGAACAGGCGATCGAGGAGATGCTGCGCCGGCTGGCGGAGGCCCGGCAGGTCGGCTTGGGCAAGGTGGCGCAGCCGTTGCGCGTGGCTTTGTGCGGCACAACAATCAGCCTGCCGATCTTCGACTCCGTGAGCCTGCTGGGCCGGGAGCGGACGCTCAAGCGGATCGATCTGACGCTCGAAGAGTTCGGAGCACAGGAGAAGGTGAAATAGCATGCCGTTATTGGTGACAGGGTCCATCGGAATCGACACGATCAAGACGCCCCATGGGATGAGCGAGCGGTGCCTGGGGGGCTCCTCCATCTACTTCAGCATGGCGGCCAGCCTCTTTGCGCCGGTGCGTTTTGTCGGAGTCGTGGGCGACGATTGCCCGTTCGATCTGCCGGGCCTGTTCCGGGGCCGGGATGTCGATCTCCGCGGCCTGGAGGTCCGTTCCGGCAGCAAGACCTTCGTCTGGCACGGGACGTACCACGAGAACATGAACGACCGGACGACCGACCATGTCGAGTTGAACGTCCTGCAGGAGGCCCCGCCGACGGTCCCGGAGGTGTTCTGCGACAGCAAGTTCGTGTTCCTGGCCAACACGGCGCCGGCGCTCCAGATGCAACTGCTCAGTCAGATTCGGTCGCCGCTCTTCGTGGCGGTCGACACGATGGACCTGTGGATCAGGAGCAGCCTGCCTG
>ENA-OSEO01003185-OSEO01003185.1-sediment-metagenome-genome-assembly--contig:-NODE-3185-length-20155-cov-7.960504_pt1 | contig 20155 bp, 21 predicted proteins | sample MGYA00237883_ERZ534232 | MGnify/ENA metagenome assembly ERZ534232
GTTATCTACGAGTTCTTTCAGAAAAAATTTAAGCACACCTGGAGCGATTCATTTTCAAAAAGCTAAACTCTTACGATAAATTGAATTATGAAAGTAATGCTTATTTCGACAAATAGGCTTAACTGCCCCTATCCAGCCTATCCGCTAGGCCTAGATTATGTCTCCCATGCCATTTCCCCGGGCCATCAGGTCAAAATCACAGATATAAACGAATTTGAAGATTATGCTTCATTTGAGGAAATAATTAAGGATTTTTCTCCGGATCTAATTGGGCTCTCAATTCGAAATATCGACAATACAGACACCACAGATTGTAGAGGCTTTATCGGTCAATACCGGAAATTGACAGAAACGATTCGAGTACATTCGAAAGCACCTATAGTTCTGGGAGGAAGTGGGTTTTCAATATTCCCTCGTGAAATAATGAAAGCATTGAAAGCCGACTACGGGATTATCGGAGAAGGTGAACGGCTGTCGGATCTTCTAAAGGCTCTCCAAAAAAAAGGAGATACATTCGATATCCCCGGTCTGGTGACCAACGGTTCAGAGAAATCTGTTACGCCTCTTTTGGCGCCTCCATTCCAAAGACGTTTTGATGAAAATTCCTCCCATTTAAAATACTATCTCAAAAATGGCGGGATGTTGAATCTTCAGACCAAACGAGGATGTCATTTTAAATGTATTTATTGTACCTATCCACATATTGAAGGTCACAAACTGCGTCTAAATCCGCCGGAACAGGTAGCAGAAAACGCTTTGCAGCTCCAGAACGCCGGCGCAAAATACTTGTTTATAACGGACTCGGCTTTTAACGCAGACTATCAGCACAGCATTGAAGTGGCACGGGCCTTCCAAAAAGTCCGGGTTTCAGTCCCTTGGGGGGCTTTTTTTAAACCTATAAATACGCATGAAGATTATTATAAAATCATGGCTGATGCTGGATTAACCCATGTTGAATTCGGAACAGAATCCCTATCAGACCGGGTGCTTACGGCCTACAGAAAACCATTTCTGAGGCATCATGTATTTCAATCCCATAAGGCGGCCAATGATGCAGGACTTTACGTGGCCCATTATTTTCTGATGGGGGGCCCAGGGGAGGACTCTAAGTCGGTGAATGAAACACTTAATTCAATTGACAGGTTAGATAAAACAGTTTTATTCTTTTTTTGTGGGATGCGAATATACCCTCATACGGCGCTATATGATATTGCTATAAATGAAAAGCAAATAGAGCATTATCAAAACTTGCTGGAACCTGTTTTCTATCAGCCTAAATCTATAAGTATTAAAGAGATCATACAACGGGTTAAGAAAAAAGCAGCGGAGCGCTGCAATTTGATTGTTGGATCAGGTGGAGAAGAGACTGCCCGAATAATTTCACACATGTATAAACGCGGTTTTTCCGGTCCTCTTTGGGAACATCTGATCCGTTAATGGATTGATTTGACGACTAAAAAATTCGCCAGGAAATTTTAGAATTAACATTTACAACAGTTCTTGAACCTGTTCTATATTTGTTCCGAATTACAAATCGTTTAAAAATCATAATATGGCAAAGTGGTATTCACTGACAAATATAACCTTTTCAGATGAAGGAAAAATATCCGCTGACATCAAGGTGAAACCCGATTCCCCGTGGTTTTCCGGACATTTCCCTGGTGACCCGATTCTTCCAGGGATTGCACAATTGGCTATGGTTTTTGATATGTTAAAAAAGGGGATTCATGACGATTTTAAAATTACCGTTGTTCAGCGAGTAAGATTCAAACAGGTAGTGAAGCCCGGAGACCAATTGAAGTTAACTGTTCAACCAACTTCAAAAAACTCTTTTTCTTACTCATTTCGGATAACGTTAAAATATGAAGTTGTGTGTACCGGAACCATGTTATTAAATAGATGAGACTAAATAATAAGGAGAAAAAGAAAGATGACTAGGGGAATCGACAAAATTATCTTGCGAGTTTCAGAGGTGATGATTAATGAGTTGAAATTGGAGGATGTGACACCTGAAACGTTTAATATTGATGTGGATTTGATCGATGAGGTGGGGATTGACAGCATGGATCTTGCAACGGTTGCCCTTGTTCTCCAGGATGAATATGGTATCAGGATTGACGAGGATGATTATCCTAAACTGACAACAGTACGGTATATTGGAGAATATATTGAAAAGAAAATATCATCATGAAATTTTTAATAATTATAAGTTGGTTCAAGACTTACCATTCATTGGTTTAATCCTTTTGCAAAGCGCTAAGCTTAAGTAATTTGCCCCGATGATATCGAGATTAAATACGTAGAACTCGGGTTATCACCCTAAGTATTTTAAATATTTATGGGGTTGAAATAAAATACCGATAATTATTGATAATTGGATTGCATGGAGAATTTGAAGTGGTTATCCCGGAGAAAAATCAGGACGCTGGAAGGAAAAGCCAGTCGAAAGAATTTTGGAAATTTTCTGATATATTGTCTGATCCAAAAGTAAAGGAGCGATGGGAAAAGGTTAGAAAATACTTTTTTCTGCGAGAGTCCACCTATGACATGACCCGGGAATGTAACATCAGATGTAAAGGATGTTATTATTACGAAGGGGATAAACAGTATGCCCGGGACAATCGTGATCCGGAAGCATGGCGAGGGCTTATGCGGACAGAGAAGAAAAGAGGGATTACCTATGTCGTCCTTGCCGGTGCCGAACCGTCCCTGGTTCCTGAACTTTGTGAAATCTGTTACCAGGAAATGCCTCTAGGAACAATTGCCACCAATGGTTTAAAATATATCCCCGAATCTATCGGTTACAAGATACATATCTCAGTTTGGGGGAATGACGAGACGAGTCATCTTATCCGGCGCGCCAAGAATATGTTGCTTCGCCAGGTGGAGAATTACAAGAGTGATCCCAGAGCCGTATTTGTCTATACCTTTACCAGAAATAACATTGATGAGGTTTATGAGGTTATTGATATTTTGGTAGAGCATGGATGCAAGATAACCTTCAATATATTTTCTGCTCCTGTCGGATATGATGGCAATTTAAGACACACGACAGACTCTCTTTTTTATACCAGAAAGACCATTATGGATCTGATTAAAAAATACCCTGAACATGTATTGTTCTCATATTATAATGTCGTTGCTCATACTCATAAATATGGACTTCATGACCTCTTTTCATGCTCATATCCCAGGATGAACCCCTCAAAAGATATTGGACTTGGACGGTCTTTCCGGCAGTACCGGGCGGATCTCACGTGGAACCGAGACACCGCTTGTTGCGTGCCGGATACGGATTGTCCCGATTGCAGACATTATGCGGCGGGCAGTGCTGTGGTGACGGCGCGGCTGTTTCGCCATGCTTCCCATCCGCTTACGTTTAAATCGTGGCTTGACTATGTGGATACGTATCTGGCAGTATGGGTCATGGGATATGAGAAAGGGATAAATCTTTGCAATGAACTTGTTGCACCGCCTGGATTTGGGATTTTTGAAGATTGATATAAAGGGATAATATTCCATGAAAACCGTCAGTTCTTTACTGAACGAAGAATGGTATGAACGATATAAAAGGATATCCAGGCTTAATATCCGAAGCTCTATTTACGATGTAACGAACCAATGCAATCTGCGGTGTAAAGGTTGTTTCTTTTTTTCGTCTGGTGAAGATAAGGTGGGGACTGATGAGAAGGATATCAAAAAATGGGAAGCGTTTATCGATAAGGAAAAAGAGCGCGGCGTAAACCTGGCCATTTTGATCGGTGGCGAACCGACCCTTTACCTGGACCGTGTAGAGGCATTTTATAAACAACTTCCAACCTTTTGTGCCACCAACGGATTGATTAAATTATCCAGAGAGAGATTTCCGGATATGGTGGTCGGTATCTCATTGTGGGGTGATGAAGAGGATGAGAAGATTCTTCGTGGAAAAGATACGTTTTCGATTTCCAGCAAAAATTATGAAGGGGACCCTTATACCTACTACCTCTATACGATTACGCCTAAACAGATCGGTAAAACCGAGAAGGTTGTTAAAAAAATCCATGATTTTGGTTTAAAAGTTCACATGCAACTTCTCTCAAATGATGAAGGGGTTGACGGCTTTTTCTGGAAGTATGAAGAACTGAAAGATATCCGTGCAGAAATGGATGATATGCTTGATAAGTATCCAAAAACCGTTATTTCCTCGAAGTATTATCACGAGATTATCACCACCGGGAAGATGCTCGGGCGCATTTTTGGCTGGAATGAATGCCCTTCGGTTACCGAACCTTTGGATAATAGAGATACCAAGCCTAAACGGTTGATTCATTTTATCCGGTGGGCATCTGATCTTAAAACCATGCATCGTTGTTGCACATCTGAGACCAGAGATTGCTCAACCTGCAAGGACGGAGCCGCACACATGAGTTGGGTGATGGTGAACAAGCGGGCGCATATTCGTTCGTCAAAAGATCTCCAGGGTTGGATTGAAGTTTATGAAATGTTTGCCAAACTCTACCACTTTATCCCCTGGTAGGCGGTATTCCTTATTTAAAGGTGTTTGGGAAGGAATGAAATTTCCTTTTTCGGCGCCTTTTATTGTTATTGTCTTTATGTAATAAGATTCGATAGTAATTTTCTTAACATTTAAAACCTAACACATTACACGAATAAGGATGAAAAAAGCAGTCGTAGTCGGATATGATGCGGTGTCTGCACTGGGTACGGACCTAAAGACCCAGTGGAACCGTGCACTGAAAGGAGAGAGCGGGGTTAAGGCGTTAACCCGGTTTCCGGTTAAAGAAAATTTCCCTGTGCACATTGCCGGTCAGGTGGATGATATTGATACCTCGCCATACAGTTTTTTAAGTCCCCGTGCTCTCGCTTTGTGGCCCTCACCGATTTTCAAATATGCGATGCTGGTAGCGCACCGCGCCCTCCAGGCTAGTCGAATAGAAATTACCCCCAGTTTGGGACCCAGAATTGCCGTTACTTTCAGTTCGGCTATTGGTGGTCAGGATTCGCTGCTGAATGCGGATCGCCGCATGGTTTCCGGAGATAAGTTGCCGCCACCCTATGCCAATCCCAACTCTTGCATTAACATGGTGGGTGGGAAAATATCTATTTTAACCGGGGCAACAGGCCCGATGACAACAACGGTTACGGCCTGCGCAACAGGTGTTACGTCTATGATCATAGGGGCGATGTTTCTGGAACAGGATATGGCTGATGTTGTCATATGTGGTGCGGTCGATTTTCCGCTGGTTGAACCGATTGTTGCGGGTTTTGCGACCATGAACTGCACCTATCGCCCAAAACAAGGGCCTACTGATGGACTTCCTTCAAGAGCCAGTTGTCCTTTTTCCGTTGATCGAAGAGGTTTTGTCATATCCGAAGGGGCAGGGGCAATTATTATTGTAACTGAGGAATTTGCCAGGACACATGGTCTGAACTATCAAATTGAAATTGCCGGTTGGAGCATGACCTCGGACGCTTATCATTTCGTGGCTCCGAATTTTGAGACAGTCAGACGATGCATTGCCGAGAGCATTGAGAATGCCGGTATCAGACCATCAGATATCGATGCTGTCAATGCCCACGCCGCATCAACCAAAATCGGAGATAAAGTGGAATATGATGCCTTAAAAGCGGTTTTCGGAAAGGACATGGTGCCAGTTTCAGCGAACAAGTCCATGATTGGCCATGCCATGGGAGCATCCAGCGCCATAGAATCTATTTTTCTGATTGAAGGCATGCTCAATGGTGTCTTGTTGCCGACCATCAACTATATTCCGGATCCGGAGATTGAACTGGATTGCATCCCTGAAGGTACAAGGAGCCTTCATCAGGAATATATCTTGAAAAATGCTTTCGGTTTTGGTGGTTGTAACTCATGTATTGTTTTTCACAGGATTAAATAGAATATTAAAAACCTTATGAAAACACCTAAAAACAGGCGTGTTTTTGCCATCGGATACGGCGCTGCAACGCCGCTGGGAAGTACTTTCGAAAAAACATGGAAACAGGCTGTCCAGGGAAAAGCCGGCTTTCGAAAAGTGACCAAGTGTCAGGTCGATTCCCTTAGCAACGTGGTAGGAGAAATTCCCGATTGGGACCCGTTATCCATGGATTTCGTGAATCGAAAGGAGGTCTACAACTGGAATGCGGAGTATGTCCTCTTGACCGTGGCGATATGTAAAGAGGCTCTGGAGCGATCAGGCTTAGAAATAGATAAAGAGACCGGGCCAAGGACGGCGTGTCTTATCGGCTCTGCTTTGAACGGTACCGATGCCTTTCGTATTGCCATGGACAATCATCTCAACAAAGGGCCGTTCAAGGTCAGTCCCTATCTGTTACCCAATTTATGCGCAAATCTACCATCCGGTAAAGCTGGAATGTTAATGGGTTTCACCGGCCCAATATTCTCCCCGCAGGGTGCATGTGCTTCCGGTAATTACGCCATCGGCATCGGGGCAAGAATGATTCGGGATGGTGATTGTGATTTTGTCCTTGCCGGTGGTGTGGATGCATGTATTATGCCGGAAATCATTCATGGGTTTGCCAATATGAACGCTACCGTGAAGATCGTTGATGGAGATCGGGCATTCTATGATCCAAAACAGGCCTCCCGCCCATTCAGTATTGACAGAAAAGGAATGGTCCTTTCTGAAGGCGGTGGCGTGCTGATTTTGGCCGCTCAAGAGATGCTTTCTGCCTATGGTTTGATACCTAAGGCAGAAGTGATGGGGATTGGATGGACATCCGATTCCTATCATTTTACACTGCCAAATCCGGAGACCGTTATCCGTGCCATACGAGGAGCAATTGATGATGCAGGAATACATCCTGGTGATATTCAATATGTCAATACTCACGGCACATCCACACCGAAAGGAGACAAAGTTGAGATTGATTGTCTGAAAATCGTATTTGGTGACCATGAACTTGAAAAAATTCCAATTTCTTCCAACAAATCACAGATCGGACATACTCTTGGCGCTTCTGCCGCCATAGAAGCTGCTCTGGGTATTGAGGGGATGCAACATGGATTGATACTTCCTACGGTGAATCATATTTCAGATCCGGAACTGGATGGTATTGACGTGGTTCCCAATACGATTCGCAAGCAAAACTACGAATTTTTTCTTTCTAATGCCTTCGGATTTGGTGGCACCAACTGCTGTGTTGTTTTTAAGGGAGTGTGATCTCAATCATAATAGGAAGATAACGAGAAAACAATATCAATATATAATTAAATATTATCTATGAGGCCTAAGCCACTTAATTTTAAAGCTTTAAACGGTGACAACCGATATGCAAGAGACAAGGTCAGCAATCTGATCTGGCATAGATGCAGGCATCGTGTTATTTATGCAGACACAGACCGTTCTCAGATGGTCTATCATTCTAATTATTTGATATATTTTGAAATAGGAAGAGCATCGCTGATGCGGGATGCCGCCTATCCATATCGCTTGATTGAGGAAAGCGGTTATGTGTATCCAATATTTCAGATTGGTGTGAATTATTACAACCCTCTGCGTTACGATGACCCCATTTATATTTATACCCGTCCCTCAGCGTTGGAACGCGTAAAAATTAAGTTCGATTATGTGATCACCCATGAAGAGACCAACGAACTCATCTGTAACGGATTTACCTGGCATTGCGCGACAAATTCTTCAGGAGCACCTGTAGGGATTGATGAAAAGACGCTTCATTTATGGAAAAATTTTCCAAAATAATTCATAAAGTCCTCCTTCCCCTTGAAGTAAAAATTCCACCATATTTATTGGACCATCAATTTGAGGGAAAGCCCGTGTTCCCAGCAGTAGAAACAATGCAAATCCTGGCTGTCTCAACCCAATACCATTTCCCACGCACTAAAGTTACCTGTATTTTGGATGCGAGATTTGATAAATTCCTATATATCTCTCCGGATGAGAAAAATATTGCCGCGTTTAATGAAATTGAAGTCCACGAAGACGGCCGTATCATATCAAAATTGATCACCAAAACCCGGCCCAAAAAGTCACACATTACCCGTGTTAAAGAACATGTAACCTTAAATTTTACCCTCACAGAAAGGACAATCGAGAAACGTTCTTTTGACGGTGGTACAATTTTAGAAGAAAATAGTTATAAGCTCCCGACAGAACGTATCTACAGTGAACTTGTGCCTTTTGGTCCGGCCTATCATAATGTGGAGGATCTTCTGCACTTTTCCGAAAGTGGCGCAATTGCAAAGGTTTGCAGTAAAAGTTTTATTTCTGATAATGAATTTCCATTAGGTTCGCCGTTTCCCCTTGATGCAGCGTTCCATGCAGCCTGTGCATGGGGACAACGATTTTCTCATGTAGTGGCATTCCCGGTCGGATTAAAGGAAAGACATATCTTCCGTCCAACCCGTAAAGGGAAATCCTATATCGCCGTACTTACTCCAATCCAGAAAGACCCCAAACTTTTGGTATTTGACATCTGGATTTATGGCCAGAACGGACATGTTTGTGAAGGGGTTCTTGGAGTTCAAATGAGAGATGTGAGTGCAGGCCGGATGACTCCCCCCCGATGGATAATGAAATAGTGCTTATTCAGATATGAATCTTTTCAGCAATCTCGCAATTAAACTGAGGCATTCTTTCAAGGAGCTATCTTAATGTAAGAGATAAACCATGTTTATAAAAAAACTCGAACAGATTCTTTCAGGTCATAGACATTCGAAGCGTGAATTTGTGATCTCTAAATACACTTATGAAGACATTTACACCCTTGCTGCGGACATACGTAATTCATTAAAATCGATTCATGAAACAATATGTGTTTGTACGGAAGACAAAGGGATCATTGCGGCCACCCTTTTGGCTTCGCTTGAGTCCGATTCAACCATGGTTTTACCTTATGCCTTTTCAGAGCAGGCCATTCGGGAGGTGCGCCAGGTTGTAGGATTTAAAACAGCGGTTACAGATCAACCGGAAAAACTTCCACCAGAAATCAACCCGGTGGTTCCCGATCCGTACTGTAGTGTTGATCCTTCTTTTTCCCTAATTTCAGGCCCGGATTCAGTTTTTTTGAAATTTTATACAGGCGGTTCGACAGGGAAACCCAAAATATGGTCGAAAACCCCTCGAAATATGTTTGAAGAGGCGTTTTACCTCTCACAAAGATTCAATATATCTGAAAACGATCGCATTCTGGCAACTGTACCACCCAATCATATTTACGGCTTCCTTTTTACTGTGCTAATCCCTTTTGTTTCATCTGCCGGAGTTGCTGCTGAGATTTGTACCTTCCCTCAGGAAATACGGAATGCTTTGCAAAGCCATTCTGCAACAATTCTGGTGAGTGTGCCCATGCATTACAGAATCCTGAGAGGCGGTGAAATCCCGGGTGATTCCCTAAGAATCGCTTTTTCTTCGGCCGGGAAACTAAATAAGAAGGATGGAAACTATTTTCATAAACAAACTGGTGTCGATCTTGTTGAGATTTACGGTTCTACGGAAACCGGCGGTATCGCAAGCCGCTGTCAGGCTGAAAACGAGATACCTATGGAACTTTTCGATGTTGTTGATTGGAAGGTTGTTGATGAACGACTTTGTGTTCGGTCGGCTTTTATTTCTCCTGAAATCCCCAGAGATTCTGAAGGGTTTTTCATGACAGGGGATCGGGTTAGAATTAAGGATAACAACAAATTTCTTCTTTTGGGTCGAGTTGACGGTATTGTAAAGGTTGGTGGTAAGCGTGTAGATTTGGAAGAGATACGGAACAAATTAAAACAAATCCAAAAAGTTTCGGAAGTAATAATTATAGCTATGGCCGACGCTCGAGGAAAGGAAAATGAAATATGTGCTCTTGTTCAGGGCAGTATTGACAAAAATCGTTTCAGAGAGACGGCCTCAAAAATCATTGAGCCTTATGCCGTCCCCCGTCGTATTAGAATCGTCGATGAAATTCCTGTTTCATCAACTGGAAAATATGACAGAAAAGCCATTGAACGTTTATTTCTTACAGGCATGGCAGATAAATGATCTGGCGTTTTGATGAAATAATCAAACCTTATTCGGATGATGACATACTTTTACTGCTCAATTTTTCAACCACGATACGGGTCGCCCACCGCAAAAAAATCTTGGCATATCGAGCGCCGGAAAAATACATCCCCAACAGAAACACCAAATGTGACAGCCCGTATAATAACGGCCCGCCGATGACAAGCAGCAAGGGTTCGTTCAGATAAATAGCCAGCGTTCCTATCGCACCAATTGCAGGCCAACCGATAATATAACTAAAACCGATTAACGATATTCCTAAAATCACCCGCAAAGAAGGCTTCTTTTTAAACTCACTTAAATCAGCTTTTTCCTCTATGGTACCACGAACATACTCGGTTTCGGCAATTCTTTTTATGAAATTCATTTTCATCCATGTCCAATCTATCTGACCGGGATATGGGATATTCTGTTCTTTACCGGCTTGCTTACTTCCTTTATAGCATATTTCATCGCGGTATAATAATTAAATGAAAAAATCCACCTATCGGTAAAATGAAATTGGTTGATTTTTGAAGTCCAACCGTGTAAGCATTTCATGCGCAAAACTGCATTCCAACTGCATGCATGTGATTGGATTTGCTTCAACATTTTTCATTTAAACTACACGAAAGTATAGGCAAATTTGGATCCTAACCTTAAATGCCTCCTTGGTTCGGCCGGAATGTTTAACTTTCAAAACAGTTCTTTCAAGCGAGAGTAAAAGGAAAAACAATATTTCATTTCACTTCTATAAATATCCACTCCAGCATCCTCGTCCGGCAAGCTCCTCGATCTTTGAGCGATGGCTTTCGGGATTCATTAAAATAACGAGTCATTGTTGAACGAATGATGAAAGCTGAAACCTATGCCAACTATTGGGATTATTTTGATAAAATCTATTGCATCTCAGTAGATGAACGAGCAGACAGACGAGCAGACGCAAAGATCCAATTTGCGAAGATCGGGCTGTTGGATAAAGTTGAATTTGTAATTGTTAAAAAGCATCTGCATAACAGTGAACAGGGCATATTCGAATCACACCTGTCCTGTATAAAAAAAGGAATCCGGGCTGGTGCAAACAATATCGTCATATTTGAAGACGATATCCTGTTTGAAAGATTCAGCCCAGCCGGTCTTAAAAATTGTGTCGACTTTTTATCCACCAACTCCCATTGGCATGCTTTGTTTTTTGGATGTTTGGTTTCGTGCAGCAAAAGAACGGATAATAAATCGGTGCTAAAAGTGAAGTATCGAAGCCTTGCCCATGCATATGTATTGAATCGCAACCTCGCTGAGTCTTTAGTTAAAATTCCATGGCAGGGGAAGGCTTATGATGCCGTTCTTCATAATTTTACGGATGCCTTTTACCTAATTTATCCTTCTTTTGCTTTTCAGGGCGACTCCCGTTCGGATAACAACCGGAAGGCGCGATTGGATAAATTTCGAAGATTGTGTGGAGGACTTCGGCGAATTCAGAAATGGAATGAATTCTATCATCATTACAAAATAATAATCATCGCACTTCACATTATTTTGATATTGTTTGTCCTAAAATGGGTTTTCTAAATATTCAAAAAAAATACTTTCATGCTCCAAGTTCTCTGTACATATGAAATCAACGACTTTTAACTGGCAACGGTTAATATTCATATATTTTGTTGTCGCCGTCTTATTTGTGATCGGTTTATATCGAATGCAAATCGAAATGGATATTATCGGTTTTCTTCCGAAAGATGATCCGGTAATATCCGATGCCTTGAGTTTTTTTGAGAACCATTCGATTCAAGACCAACTGATCATTGATGTCAGCCATCAAAAAGATGATTTGGATATTCTCGTTGAATGCGGACAGCTGGTTGAAAAAAAATTAAAGCAAAGCGGACTCTTCAAAAGTGTCGGCATGCACGATATCGAAAGTCTTATACCGGAGTTAGCATTTTATATATTAAATGATTTACCGGTGATGTTCTCTGCAACCGAACTGAATACTAAAATTAAACCTCTGCTGAACACTCAAAAAATTGAGAAAAGACTGGTAGATAATAAAAACCGATTATTAAATTTGGGAGGCATCGGTCAGGCTGAATTTATTTCAAAGGATCCGCTGGGCCTTACAGATTTGATTATGGCCGAGTTGGCTTATTTGTCACCATCGCAAAATGTCCGCATTTACAAAGGGCAACTGATATCATCTGACGGTAAACACCTTCTCGTTATCGCCAAAACGATAACTTCAAGTATCGATACGGCCTTCGCCCGAAAGGCAGCCGAACTGATTCAGACGCTGTCAAGGCAACTCATCCAGGACTATTCTAAATTGGGATATCAGGTTACACTGACACCGGTAGGCGCATATCGCGCTGCTCTTGATAACGAACTGATTATTAGACGAGATGTTCGTAACGCAATCCTGTTTGCGACAATTGGTATAATGTTGCTGCTTATCATTGCTTTTCATAGACCGTATTTGGGGTTATTGTCGCTTCTCCCGGCCATCGCAGGCGTGATGGTCGCATTTTTTGTATTTTCATTGTTGCATAAATCTATATCCCTTATGGTACTCGGTTTCGGCGGGGCGGTCATATCGATATCCGTCGATCATGGTATCGCTTATTTATTGTTTCTTGATCAACCTCAAATGACTTATGGTAAAGAAGCATCCAAAGAGGTCTGGGCCGTGGGACTGCTCGCAGCACTGACAACCATAGGTGCTTTTGCTGCACTGAATGTAAGTGGATTTCCTATTTTGAAACAACTGGGTCAGTTCACAGCGCTTGGGATTTCATTTTCGTTTATTTTCGTTCATACCGTTTTCCCCATGATTTTTCCTGAAATGCCACCGGCACGGCCAAAAGCCTTGGTGCTTCAAAAGATAATCGCCAGGTTTGCCCAAGTGGGTAAAAAAGGCGCCTATCTTGCCCTTATTTTTGCCGTTGTCATGCTTTTTCTCGCTAAACCGGAATTCAATGTCAGCCTTTCCTCAATGAATACGGTGAGCAAAGAAACCGCAACTGCTGATGATCTGGTTACAAATGTCTGGAATATGGCATTCAATAAGATATTTATAATGACCGAGGGAAGAAACATTCGAGAACTCCAAAAAAAAGGAGATCGGCTTCTTGAGATGATGAATAAGGATCGGCTTTCAGGTACGCTGGCATCAGGCTTTGTGCCGTCCATAATTTTTCCAGGAGAAGATAGAAGAAAACAAAATTTTGCAGCATGGAAAAAATTTTGGAATAGCAGTCGAATTGACGAGCTAAGGAAAACAATGACGGCATCTTCTCTTGATCTGGGCTTCACCGAGGATGCGTTCGAGCCTTTTTATGAAATGTTAAACCCAGATTCTTATACTCCTGAGTACTCAGCTATTCCCGATAAGTTTTTCGATATGATGGGAATTTCAGTCGGCCCTGACAAAAAAACATGGATACAGGTCTGTAATTTGACCACGGGACCGGCTTACAAGGCAGATGAATTTTATGCAAAATACAGTTCGGTGGGTAAAATGTTTGATCCCAATTTCTTTTCCAAGAGATTGGGGACACTACTATTTTCCATCTTTGTAAAGATATTGGTCATCATTGGTACCGGCGTTACGATTCTTTTATTCATTTTCTTTTTTGATGTGACATTAACGTTAATTTCTCTGCTGCCGGTAATATTTGCTTTAATATGTACCCTGGGGACGTTGAAATTGATAGGTCACTCGTTGGATATTCCCGGAATGATGCTGGCCATTATCGTTTTCGGTATGGGAATTGATTATTCACTATTTTTCACCAGATCCTATCAGCGTTACGGCGATGCAACTCATCCGTATTTCGGGCTTATCCGGATGACGGTTTTTATGTCCTCGACATCAACCATCATCGGATTTGGCGTTTTATGTTTTGCAGAACATTCGCTTTTAAGAAGCGCGGGAATTACTTCGCTGATAGGTATCAGTTATTCTCTCATCGGTGCGTTTATCATCTTGCCGCCGGTTTTGGATTATCGGTTTAAACCTCGCAAGGTAGATAACCATACACCCGAAAATCCTCAAGACCGGGTCTTGAGGCGGTATAAAAATTTGGAAGCCTATCCCCGATTATTTGCCCGTTTTAAAATGTTTTTCGATCCTATGTTTTCGGAGCTGCCCCGATTGTTGAAAAACCTTAACAGGAATTATACGATTGTTGACATAGGATGCGGATACGGTGTTCCTGCCTGCTGGCTGCTCGAATGTTTTCCGGAAGCAACAATATATGGGATTGACCCGGATTATCGGAGGACTAGAATTGCATCTATGGCGGTTGGAAAAAGAGGTGTGATAGCAAATGGCAGTGCACCGGAAATCCCTTCGGTCTCTCGACCGGCAGATCTGGCGATTATGCTGGATATTTTGCATTATTTAAAGGATGATATTTTAAAATTGACGTTACAGAAACTTTACAATATTCTTCGCGGTGACGGTTATCTAATTATCAGGGCATCTATTCTTCCTAAACGGCATTTTCCCTTGGTATGGTGGCTTGAAAACTTCAAACTTCGGCTTTTGCGAACGCCAACTTATTATCGAACCGTCGAGGAGATTAAAACGGTAATTATCCAGACTGGATTTACAATTGAACAGACTGAATCGTCAGGATCTAATGAGGAATTAGTCTGGTTTGTTGTAAAGACTTAGCAGGCGAAAGCTGAATATTAGGAAAGAAACATTGGATTCAACAAAATCGATCAATTCGGGAAACATACCGTTTTCGTTGGCCGAACGCGTTGGTATTGGATCATTTCTCATTGCTCTATTTCTGCTGTTTATTGATGTCCGGTTAACTTTAATCCCCCTATCAGGTTTTATCCTTCTTTGTTTGGTAGCGCCCTTTTTCCCTCGTTTCGGTTTCTTTCTCCCGATAATCAGTCGGGGAACATCTGGTAAAAATGCGATAGCCCTCACGTTTGATGACGGACCGGATTCACTGTCCACACCACTGTTGTTACGGCTTCTGTCAAAGTATCGGGTAAAAGCAACTTTTTTTGTTAACGGGAAAAAAGCAGCTCGGCATCCGGAGTTGATAGAAGCCATTCTGCTACAAGGACACCTAATTGGCAATCATTCTTACAGTCATGACACCCTGATTTTTCTAAAAAGTTTTCCAGTTATCGTCAAGGAAATCGAACATACGGAAAATGTGTTGCGCAATTTCGGAGTACGACCGATAGCCTTTCGTCCTCCAGCAGGTATAACTAGCCCGAGATTTCGACAGGCTTTGTTAAAATCAGATGTATATATCATCAATTTTAGCTGTCGTGCTTTTGATGGCGGTAATCGCTGGATTGAAAACATTTCAAGAAATATTTTAAAACGTATTCGTCCTGATGACATCGTATTGCTTCATGATATCAGACAGAAAAATGAGCGTTTAACTCTGCACTGGTTAAACGAAATTGAACTCATTCTTATGGGCCTAAAAAACAAAGGTTTATCGGTTCTTCCTCTGTCTGAAATTATCGGGAGGCCGGTTATGATCCCGATTATTAATAGGCAAAAGATTGAAAGGTAACAAGAGACATGTTTAAATATTTGAGTAACACGGTTTTCCTGGTTTTAGTTACAACAATAATCATTTCTACTTTATTGTCAGGATGTATCTATACTAAAGTCAGCGTACCTCTTGATACCGACACGTATAAGACACAGCTTGGTTCAAAAATTGGGAAGTCACATGCCTATTCTATCGCATGGTTATTCTTTTGGGGCGACGCTGGTACTAAAGCTGCTGCGGAGAACGGTGAAATAAAGACTATTAACCATTTGGATACGGAGTACTTCGTAATTTTGTTCGGGTTATATTCCCGTTTGACTACAATTGCATATGGGGATTAGAATTATATGCATAAAATTTCATTTTTCCTATTAATTTGTATGTATTATGTAATATGTTCAGGATGCATGCAAGGTCTCATATATACCAATTCAACGGTTCCCTTGGTTATAAACATGAACAATACTCCTGTTGGGAATAAATCTGCATCAATTAGCAGCAAGCAATTAAGGGATCCTGTTAGTGGTTTGGGTGTAAGTGCGGAGTGGAAAAGCAGAGCTATAGGGGATGCAGCCTATCGCTCTGATTTGACTCAAATTAATTTTGCAGATATGCATACCTTTAGTATCTTGGGAGGGATATGGAAGAAACAGACTGTTCAAGTCCGGGGAGAATAGCGAAACAAAAATATCGGATATTAAGACACAGTCAAAATTTCTCTACTTTTTAAATACTGATTTACAAAAAGCCAACTTGTCGAGCCACAGATTATATCGTTAGCAGGAGACAATACTCAAATTTTAAAAAAGGAATAAGGCTATGAGGCAAGTATATATTTTATTTTTAACATTATTATTAATATTTTTGACAGGGTGTGCGGGTCGTGAACCACAACTTATAGAAACGAAGAGTGACCGAGATGATAAAATGGACTGCATGACGGTTTTAACTGAAATTTCCAATTGTGAAGTCACTAATTTAGAAAAAAAGTGACTGAAAGGAAATGATTTATGAAAACCTTATTCAAGCTGTTTCTTATTCTTTCTTTTGCCCTCTCAATCGGATGTACCCAGCACATTAAACCGGAAAAATTTGATGTTTATCCTAAAGAAATACAAGATTTTCAAAGTGATGTCCCCATTAAAGTATTAGTGCCCGAAAATGCAGAAAAGGAATATCTAGTTGAATTTACTGAACCTGAAAGAACACATGCTAAAATTTATGTAGATCTCAACGACCTCTATAAAAATGCAAAGGAGTTAATCGAAAAGGAAATAGTTGGACATCAGGTTCCTTTGTCATCTGATGCAGAAAAGTATCTTAAATTTACGATCACCAAAATTCAATGGGAAGTCTGGGCCGGAGGATTTAGCATCGGAGCCTATCTTGAATTTGATATAGAGACAAGGGATGGATATAAAGGTCATTATAAGGTTCAAGATGGATCATCTGTCCATGTTTCAAGGGCAGTAGGCGGAACCATTTCAAGGGCAGTTGAAAAAATATTTCAGGATAAGAAAGTGTTATCATATATAGAAAACGCTGGAGTAAAGATATCAGGACAATGACGATTTGCTTGAGTTGGAAAACGTCTATTATCAAGACAGCGGAAACTGAGCTGAAAAAATCTAAATGGTGACATTCGGCAAAGCATGGTTAGAGATGTCAAATATGATTCGGGTTGTCAGTTTAAGTTAGGATACAGGTGACAGGAGCTTTTTATTTCATCTCCCGCCAATTAATCTGGATACAAAATGTCTTCAGAGAACTGCCTCTGAAGGTATTTTTTTGGAATTCTGAATAACCGTTGCTGGTTTTTTCAGTCCTTCCTCAAGAGCTTTCCTTGTGTGTTCCAGTCCTAAAGATTTCAAATACCGGTTCGTTGTCGTTGGATTCTTATGTCTCAAAATTGCCTGAATAATCGATACATCATAACCTTTATGGTACAAAATCGTTGCTGTCAAGTGCCTGATTGCGGGAAAACCATAAGGATTCAAACCTTTACGTTCAATCTTTTCCTTTGCACAAAACTTGCCAAATCCTGAAATCATAACATCTTCACCGGATGCCAGGATATTGTTTATTATTTCAAGTAAAGGTTCTACAATTTCTGGCGATTTATTTATAGGGATACCGGTTTGATTTTGGATTGATTCTATGACCTGAGCTTTTGTGAGTGTCATAGTGAGAGGCTCCTCATGTAATATTAGATTGGAATTACAAGTGTTTCATCTCAATTGTTTGTCTGAATGCCAATTGTAAAGGTTTATCTGTTAAAAAATGGCAAATTATTTGATATGCTCAACGTATTGGGTTAAATATGTGCAAAAATAACGACAGTTGCTTTAACCCAAACCATTGGAAGCGTATATGAGATTGAACTGACTTCAATAATCGCCTCTGATTTAAGGGAAGATTACCCATGAAAACACTCGTTTTTTCAACTTTGGCCCTTCTGTTTATAATTGTAACGGGAATACCCGGAACATCTGCCGAAGAAGTTGAACGTCCGATGATCCTTCAATTTATGGTAGGAGAAATGGTGATTTCAAACGACGATCCACGGGTCAGCGAGGGTGACTACAACGTCACTTTGGTTGGTGTTGCCGTGCAAAAGCCATTTTTTGGGGAAAAATCACAAGCCGGCATCGAAACAGGGGGGCTGTTCAACTGGAAGAGCGAAACCCGCGCTTATGCCGCTTCCGGTGGCGGTGGTGGGGGCACCATCGCCGTTTCGGCAGACATTGATCAGTTTATTTTTGATTATTTTTTTGGCGGATATGTCAGCCTCCAACCCCTCAAATGGTTCAGGCTGTATGCAGGCGCTGGTCCTTTGCTGATTTATGGCTCTCGGGAGACTGAAGAAGAGGATCCAGAGACATCTCTGGTTGAAACAAAATCCGATTCCGGCTTCAGTGCCGGTGTGTATGGCCGCGCCGGAATCGATATCATTATTGCAGAAAAATTTATAATTGGTGCGGGTGTACGCGGCATCCAAACCGGACTGAGCTTCGACGACACTGCCGGCAATGTCGATGTGGAAGGCTGGCAATATTTCGGCGTCATCTCTTTTCGCTTCTAATCGGAACCCTTTCACTCCTTTTCACTCTTTTAGAATTTTACTAAAAACGATAGGTAGCCATGACCCCGCAGAAGAGCTGGCTTTCACTGCCTTCCTGATCCACCACCGGGCTGTCTTTTGCATCTCCTATGAGTTGTTTCAATCCCAGAATCCCCGTTATTCCCCAGTTATCCCAGGGAGCATAAGCCAGGTTCACCATCGCGCCGAAATCCTTGATGCCGCTTTCGGCTTTGTAAAAGGGTAACCCACTGGTTCCGACGTTACCGGGATTCACACTGAAATAGGTCTCCATGTAGTCATCGTCTGCATAGGTCGTAAACAGCGACATGCCCAGCTTCACCCCTTCCTCTATGGGTATGGTATATCCACCCTCAAGGGTGACCAGCAGTCCATCGTGTGCATCGTTGAAATCATTGGCCAACTGCAGGGACGCATGCCAGTTGTCCACCTGGTATCCCACGAAAGCACCGATCTCGATGGCTTCATCTACCTCGCGCATGCGTTTGACCCTGTCGTTGTCCACGTCGTCATCGCGCTTGTCCCGGTATCTCGCCAGGGGACCAAAGCTCCAGGTATCACTTTCAATAACGTTCCCCTTCAATGTGTTGGCCAGGAACTGGACATAACGCCCCGAATTCCAAGCCGCCCGGACAAACAACAAAGGTACGCCCTCATAGTCTTCCGAACCCTCATAATCCGGGACAATGCCCACACCTGCCCCGACACTCCAGGCAGGCTCCATTTTCGTAACGGTAACTGTGTCTGCCGTGTCGATACCATGATAGTCCGGTGTCATACCGGCAAGCAACGGCTGGTCCGAATCGAACAGGGAGTTGTCCAATGCCTCTTCAGCCCCAAAAGCAAGGGTTGAAAACAATAGTGCAACCATCACGACAATCACCTGACCATACCGCTTGTTTCCTTTTCTATCTTTCATGTTCCATCCTCCTTTAGTTAAAAGCCAAGACGCTATACAATAAGTTCGCAAACATGGAAAGGAGCAAACCTTTCCCCTTAAGCGGCCCTCGAAGCCGCTTTTCTCCCTTCCGCTGTGTATTCGATTCCGTATTCCATCCCAATAAGGGTTCTGGATCAGCGACTATCCCCTGAAAAACCCCAGGGGATAAAAAAATTCAAAATGTCTAACTGATGGATTGAACGGATAAGAATTCCCTTTTCAAGGGCGGAATAAGGAAAAATTTAAAGTTGTGTGGATAAGTGGATAAATATCAATACATATTGGTTCCGCATATCAAACAGCGATCAAGCTGCGGCAATCCGCTGCTGGGGATTTTAGTAACAAATACCCGTCATATTGTCAAGACGGCATTTAGCTCAAACCGCCAGAGATACTGGTATCTGTTTCGGGAATTAGGCCTTAAACTCAAAAGATTTCCAATATTTTTTTTGTCTCCTACCATTTCCTTATGCTTTTCATTTCATAACAAAATGCCTGATAATGGTCAGTGCCCTTGAGAGTTCGGATCGAAAATCGGGATGAGCGATGGAGATGAGCGCCTCGCCGCGTTCTCGAAGGG
>ENA-OSEO01003186-OSEO01003186.1-sediment-metagenome-genome-assembly--contig:-NODE-3186-length-20154-cov-4.102804_pt1 | contig 20154 bp, 11 predicted proteins | sample MGYA00237883_ERZ534232 | MGnify/ENA metagenome assembly ERZ534232
GAAGGGTGCGATGGGCGGTGGGCACGGCTAGTTGCGGGCGCGTGTAGAACGTGCCGGAGCCTTTGCGCGTGCCGCCCCAGCGCGCCAGGTACCATTCCCCGGGGAGGACGACCTTGGCGACGAGCTGACGGGACTTGCGGTCGAGGGCGTGCTCGTAATGCATCTGTCGCTCTGGCGTCATGCGGCCAGGAGGGCGGGAAACCAGGCCGCCAAACTGGCAGGCACGGCGAGCCCAAAGCTCGGCCCGAGCCCGGAGGGTGTAGCGCGGGTCAGTGGATGAGACCCCGTCGGGTGTGCCTTCGCCCTCGTCGGTTACTTCTTCGTCTTCCTCTCCCCCTGAGGAACCCCCGTCAGCCTCGGCTTCTTCGGGTTCGTCGCCCTGCTCTTCAGGAGCTTGCCCCTCCTCGTCGTCCGAGGAGGAGGTGTCCTTCAGCTTCTCCAGGAGCTTCTTGATGGCCCGGTCGTCCATTGCTTCAAGCGTGGCCAGCGGCAGAGCCGGCTGGTTGCCGACGGCAAGAAACACGATGGGCTCGCCTTCGGCGGCGCAGCGAAGCTCGAAGTCGAGCAGGCCCTCGTAGAGAATGCCGATGTACTCACTGCCGAGGCTGGAGAAGTCCACCGGGGCGGTAACCCAGGCGCTGGTTCGACCCTGGCGAATCTTCACGCGGGTGCGGGTGAGTTGATCGAGGATCTGCCGCACCTCGTAATCGTTCATCAACTCCGCGTCGAAACAGGCGGTTTCGAGCAGGTGGAGGGCCCTTTTCATGCCGTCCGGGCTATCGGCATCACCCGGGGTGAAAAGTTCGCCGCCGTAAGTGGGGACGGGCATGGCCTCGTGACTTGAGCCCAGGTAGATCAGGCGGAGCAGGGCGAGGAGCCGCGGATACGAACCGAAGCTGCCGACCAGCTTGTGCGGGCTGATACGCTCCAGAAGCTCTTGAAGTCCCTTCAAGCTGTATGAGCCGTGATAGACTTTGTTGTCCCGAGGCAACAAGCCCTCACGGCTTTCGGCGAAGAGGACGACCACCAGCCGCATGATCATCCGCACGGCGGCGCGGTAGATGTCCCGCGGGTTGAGCCCGCGGCTATTGTTGTTGAGGACCGGCGCATGGGCCTGGATTAGAAGCTCGGCCGCCTGGCGAACACGCTCCCCGAGCTCCTGAGAAAGGTCGGCCTGGCCTTTACGGCTCTCGTTGACGGAGGAAAGCAGAGGACAGGGCTTGCCTTCCTCGGGCGGCGTCCAGAGGCCGGGCGACAGCAAAGCGCGAAAGCCGGCGAACTCAGCAGACGTCTGTCCCTCGGCGAACCACTGGTCTATGTCCCATTCGCAGAAGGCGTCGTAATCCAGACCGGCGAAGACGACGCGCCACTGGCCCCCGTTGGTGACTACGGCGAGTTGCTCGTCCGCCTGACGGAGCCATTGGAGCGCCTGGGCGCAGACGCGCTTGCCCCGCCCGAAGCCGAGGCGCTTCTGGCCGTCGATGAAGACGGGAAGGATGGCTTTGTGCTTGCCAAGCCAAAGGTGGCCGGGCCGGATGGCCTCGCCCGTGAGTCCGCGCCTGGTCCACGTGGCCTCGACGTTGCCAGCCCGATGCCAGTCGCCGTGTTGCGGGGTGAATCCGCAAAACTTCTGCAGAATTAGCGCGACGAAAGGGCCACGATTCCCATCCGGGTTCTCTTGGAAGGCTATCAGCTCCCGTCGCAGCCGGTCCTGCTGGAACTCGCCAAGCGGCTCGGGGAGCGAGGGCACCAGGCTGCTCAGGCGCTGGGCGTCGAGCAGCATGCCGCCGTGGCGGAGGTTGCTCCACCATTGGAGGTGATCGGCATTCATTGATCACCTCCTTCCGGACTCGGGAAGCGAATCTCCAGAGCCACCGCTAAAACCTGGGCGTCGCCTTGGAGGGTGTATCGCCGGGGCAGCAGGAATTTGATGATCCGTTCCCGCTCAATGCTCAGCTGCTGGCGGACCTCTTCGTAGTGGCGGCGACGGAGTTCGAGCTCTTCCTGCTTGGCCTCAATAGACCGATCGAGCTCATCAAAGGACGATTGCGATTCAAAGAGGACCCCCTGGAGGCGTTGCTGTTTCAGTTGGCCGACCTCCCGCTGGATCTTGGCGAGGGTGTTCTCGGCAATGAGGCTGGAAACTTCGCCCTGGCGGCTCTGGTAGCGACGGTCTTCCTCTTGTCTGGCCGCTGCGCCGTCAGCGGCCATCTGCTCTTTGAGCTTGCGGGTCAGCTCCTCGCGCAATTGCTTCACGAAGCCCTGGAGATCGGGCTCGATTTCGCTCAGCAGGTTCCGGGCCTCCTCGATGCGGTCCTGGTCCAGGCATGACCTGCCCCCTCGGAGGGAGATCGCGGGTACGCGGGGCAGAGGACGCCCTATTTGCCCGTCCTTGATGGGCAGCAGATGTGTCTGCACCCAGTGGTGGAAGGTTTCCCGGAGTTCGTTGACCGCGAGCTCCTCGACGTGCAGGGCCACCAGTGCCTCGGCTCCCTCGGGCACATCTCCGTAGCGGACCGCCAGGCGGGAGACTCCTCCCTGTGGGAACCGCCGGCGGGCAAGAGCCCCTGTCGCTCTCTGCACCAGCGGATGCGCCAGGTGCAGCATCAGCGTGTCAACACGAGGCCGGAAGACGGTCCGCGGCCCGACGATCATCAGGAACGGTTTGGGGCTGAAGGACAGCCTGGGCACCGGCCCAAGCACACCGCGCGAGGACTGCTTGCGGATAGTCTCGTCGATGACGTCCTTCCAGCCGGGTAGGCTCGGATTGCAGATCTCGAAGCGATCCAAGTCGTCTGGTTCCGTGAGCTGGGGCCGGCCGGCCTCAATGGCCATGGCGGTTTCCAGTGTTTTGCGACCCGCCTCGGGGTCGAGGTCCAGTTCATCAGCCAGGGCCCGCAACTTCTGCCCCAGTCCCACCTCGCCATCAGCTAGGTCTCCGGCGACTGTGTTGTCGGCCTCTATCCCCGTCGACTGACGGACCTGATCAATCTGCCTCTCCAGCGCCTCCTGAACCACTTCAAGGTCTTCGCCTTGGATCAGTCGGCGGTGTGTGGCCTCGTCGAACAGATCGCCTATGGTTCCAAGGTCCTCGCGTATCTGGTCAACCTTGCCGATGAGGTATGCCATGAACTTCAGATCAGCATCCTGCTCGCTGGCAAAATGGTGCACATGAACGTCACGAGCCTGTCCATAGCGGTCGAGGCGGCCGTTGCGTTGCTCCAGACGAGAAGGGTTCCAGGGGCAATCGTAATGCAGCAGGTAACGAGCGGTGCTCTGAAGATTGAGGCCCTCAGACGCGGCATCGGTGGCAATAAGGACGCGCACGCGGGCCTTCGGGTCATTGAAGGCGTCCTTGATTTGCTCTCGGTCCAGATCATCCATCCCACCGAAAAGCCTCAAGAATCTGTCTTCTTCATTCCGATACCGTTCGCACAGGCGGCGTATCAGATAGTCGAGAGTGGTCTTGTATTCGGTGAAAACGACAAGACGCTCATCATCAGCCCACTGGCTACCAACTCGGACCAGTTTATCGATGAGTTTGCAAAGTGCGTCGAATCGAACGTCAGCCTTGGGGTTCTGGGTGGTCGCGTCATCATCGAGCGAAACTCCAAGCTGCTTGGCTGCGGCATCAATGGCGGATAGCTCGTCCTGAACATCGCCCAGCAGAGCCTTCATCCAGGACCCGATCACACCAGCGGCCGTTGACTCCCTCTGTTGCGCCTCACGGTCATCGTCGGTTTCTTCCCCCACCGCCTTTTTAGCCGCTTCAACATCCTTGTCCCCGGCTGTATCTTCTTCAAGGAGGCCAAGTTTGCATCGACGCCAAGAATCGAGGAAGGTGATGGGGCCGCTCAGCATTCGCTTCCCAAGTATCTCGATGGCGAAGCTGCCAGCCGTGCGGCGTTGCCTCGACTCCCCGGCGATCACTGACCGGACCTTGCTCCTGAATGCTTCATAGGCCCTGATCAACCCAAGTTCTTCCGAACTAAAGTCCAGGAGGATCGATTGCGGCGGTTTTCTTGTGCAGAATGGGGGAGGGACCGTCCGTTCATTTATTTCCCGTTTAAGGCGTCTGATGACCACCTGCTTGATGCGTTCCTTTTCGGCCGGCCGCAGCTCGTCTGTGCGGCTGAATCGCACGGGATCGAGCATCTCCAACAGCCCGGTAAAGGAGCGCGTGTGGCCGTTGTGTGGAGTGGCCGTCAGAAAGATACGGTGTTCGAATTGCGGGGCGATCAACCGGAACGCTTTGCAGAGCTGGCTATCCTTGCCGAATGGAGTCGGCATGAGGTTGTGAACCTCGTCCACGATGAGCAAATCCCATGGAAGCTGGGCCACGCCTTCAGGCGTACGACACACGCTCAGGAACTGCTCCAGTACTTCCGGCTGTCGGAGGTAGTGGTAGGATGCGATGATCCGCGAATAGCAGCGCCAAGGATTAGCGTCAATGCCGAGGGTTCGCCTGAGCTTTAGAGTGGAATTGCGGTCGACTACATCAAAAAATAGCGAATATTTCGACCACATCTCATCCCGCCATTGGATGCGTAAGGCTGCGGGGGTGAGAATAAGGACCTTGTTTACACGGCGGCGAATCAGCAGCTCGCTCAGGATCAGTCCGGCTTCGATTGTCTTTCCCAAGCCGACGTCATCCGCCAGCAATAGGTTCACCCTGGGCATCCTGAGCGCCTTGAGGAGGGGAACAAGTTGATAGTCAGTGACTTCAACCGCTCCATGAAAGGGGGATACCGCCGGGAGGCGCTCCAGCGAGCCTCCTCCGTCTGGACCAAGATATGGGCTCACAGCTGTCCACCTGGCCGCGCGAACAAGAGCGTCGAAGTCTTCCCCAACCATTGGGGAGCTGCTGTATGATGGTAATTCGCCTGGCTCAAGGAGCAGTGGAAATGTTTCCAGTTCCCATACCAATTCTTCTGCCGTTGGCCGTTGGTCATCCTTGTAGTCGATACGGACTAGATGGAGCCGGCCATCCGCGCCGTCGAACTCGCGGACTTCGTTGATCACGCCCCTTCTTTTTCTAACGATAGCAAGCATGCCCACACGAGGATTGGAACTCGGTCTAATACCAGCACCAACGTTGCTCGTCATCACTTCCATCCCTTTTTCGGCAGAATCCAAGGCATCACTGATCCTGTCCAGCCAGTGAGCTAAAGCTTTTCTCCGGAGACCCTGCTGGCGCGCCAGGCCTGCGAAATAGCCCCGCTTACATCTTTTTCAGTCCCGTACCTTGCCAGGGTCCGGGCCAGGTTCTCCCTGGCCATCATCAGCACCCTCTCCGGCTCAAGTATCTTGGCCTCAGGCCCCAGGATTAGGACCCACATCTTGATCTCATCCCGGCCGGCCACCCGGAAGGTAAGCTCCAGGCTCCCTTCGAGGAGGTTTCTGTTCCGCTAAATCTTGTGCCGGATTTGCCGAACAGTCCATCAAGCTATGGCCCCCATGCCTGAGCTGCAGTGATAGGCACAGAAAGACCTCATTATTATTCCCATTAGATCCCGCGAGGCATGCCAAGTCAATCCATTATCACCACCGAATAATTTTACTACTGCAGTTCTTTAAGCTTCATGAAACACCCCTGACTGTCAGATCAGGACAAACTCACGGGGCCAGCCGGCCGAGCCGGGCACGTATAGAAAAGAGTCTTGACACCCGCCTTCTAGCCCACTATGCTGTGTCTAATGATCTGGGCGACCCTTTATCTTGTTGGCGGCCGGTAAGGGGACACTTGTTGTAGGGCCCCGTGGTGGTGTGTCCCAGAGCGCCCGCAGCCTAATCAACCGCGTCGGTTCTTCGGAAAAGAGAACGGATAGCGGTTTTATTTTGTCCTGCCTCTGAGTCAAAAATTTCCCATTAAACAGTTGTGATGGACCTCGATCCCTCCCTGGTCAGCACTAGGGTGACCGTGGTCGATCCCTAGGGCCGGCCGGTCTTTCACGAGGCTATCGGCTCGCCGGCCGGTGATCGCGACCAGTGCCAACTGCTACCCGGAGCGCAACCACCGCGTGGGCGGGGGCAGGAACAGACTTCACGTCCAGGGTAGGGCGGCCGACGTGCTGATCCCCGGGCTCTCCGTCTGGAAGATGTTCGCCCTGGCCGAACGAGTGCCGACCTTCAGCAAGGGCGGGATAGACGTCAACCCCTACGAGGTCTTCATCCACGTGGACTTTCGCGGGAAAAAGGCCAGGTGGGCCAGGGTGGATGGGCGCTATGTTGGCTTTGAACAGGTGGGATTAGCTTAATACACCCTGTTTTTAAATCCCACTTTGGGTGGCCATTTAGTGAGGTTCAACTCAATCAATTACCTGGGGCGGGGCCTGCGCCCCACCCCAGCATGCAGGTCACTCGAAATATCTTACTCAGCCTCAACTCTATGGGATAGTCCTATCTACCCCTGTCATGAGGGACGATGATCTCCACCTCGGCCTGGCTGGAGTTTCCCGATTCGTCGCGTACGGTGATGGTGATGGTGTAGATTCGCCCTTCTCCCCGTCCGGACCTCTCGGCCCGAAGCTGAAGGCTGATGATCCCGGTCTCCTGGTTGATCACCGGCTCGGTCCAGTCAGGGCTGGTGTCGCCGTCGCCCAGACCCTCAACAGGCTCGTTGCTCCTGACAGTGGCCGCAAGCGTTACCGGGCCTCCACTGGCGTCGCTGGCGTTGGCCCTGATGGTGATGTTAATCATGCGGTGGTTGGGCGGCCAGAGAAGGGTCTTGTTCGGCTCAGGGGCCAGGGTGGGAGCGCCGGTGTCCACGACCTGGACGGTGACGTCGCTCGTGACCGGAGTGTTGACCCCATCGTCCACCCGCAGGGTCAGGGTGTGTGAGCCCAGGCCGAGATCAGAGCTGGATATGGTGCAATCCGGCAGGTTGGCAGGACTGCCCCCTGAGGGCGGCTGGACCTCGCCCGAGCACAGCTCCTGACCCACATTCAGCCACTCGTACTCGAGCAGGTCGCCGTCAAAGTCGGAGACCTGGCCCCCGAGAACCACCGGCGTGGCGATCTCGTAAACGCCTCCGCCCGTCGGCGCGGGATGCGGCGCCGAGTTCTCCACCGTCAGGATCATGGAGTCGGCGTGCTCCAGGGTGGCGTCCCTGACCTTAAGGGTCAGGGTGTGTTCCCCGATGGAGAACTGGGAAACATCGCTAAGGTCCAGAGGAGCCGCCCCGCCGGGTTCGACCGCCTGCCAGGAGGTGAAGGGGTTGGTCCCTTCCAGCCACTGGTAAGTCATCGCATCGCCGTCTGGATCAGTGGCCGTGCCTGAGATCACCGTCAGCGATTGCTCCTCGGAGTTGATCGTCACGTTGGGGCCCGCATCGGCCACGGGCGCCTGGTTAGGCGGGTGATAGATCCAGGTGTCATCCAAATAATTGCAGCCTCCATCATAGTAAAGGCCTCCGAATAGCAAGATGTTTCCCCGTGTAGCATCAAACACCAAGTCGTGCCCGTATCTCCTAATTGGCTTGTTCACGGGTGCTACTTGGGTCCAGTTTAAGCCATTCCACTCCCAGGTATCGTCCTTGTAAGGAGATGACCATCCACCGAAGAGAACAATCACGTGGCGGGAACTGTCGTAGGCCATGGCCTGCGAACTTCTCGAAGGGGGGCTGGTTGCGGGATTCGCTTGGTTCCAGTCGTTACCATCCCATACCCAGGTGTCATTAAGAGTACTCGATCCGTCAGACCCTCCGAAAAGCACTACCTGACCGTGTGCGCGGTCGTATGCCATTGAATGTGCGTATCTGGCCGGGGGCCTGTGGGCAGGGTTCTTCTGGATCCAATCAGTGCCATTGTATTCCCAGGTGTCATTCAAGGGACTTCCGTTGAACCCCCCGAAAAGCACCGCAACCCCGCGCCCACTGTCATAGGTCAAAATATGATCCTGCCTCACTGGCGGCTGGTGCGCCGGGCTCTTTGGGGTCCAATCCGAGCCGTCATACTCCCAGGTGTCGTTCATTCGATTTGTTCCGTTCCACCCACCGAAAAGGACTATCACATTGCGATTGCTGTCGTATACGAAGTCGTGGTCAGTTCGCACCGATGGGGCTGTACCTGGGGTTAGTTGGCTCCAATTGGAGCCATCATATTTCCAGGTGTCATTGAGGTAGATATTGTTGCCGCACCCTACGCCTCGATGGCCGCCAAAGAGGATTACAACGTTGCGTACGCTGTCATAGGCCATCTTATGCCCAAGACGCCCGGGAGGGGAGTTGGACGGGGCCATCTGCTCCCATGTGGCCTGGGCATGCGAACACTCCACAGATAAGCCAAAGAGCAAAATGCCTATTGTTAGAAAAACAACTATTATCTTTTTATTTCTCTCTTCATTCATGATTCTTAACCCCCTTCATATATCCATCTATGTTTTGGGCCGGTAGGTTTCTAAAGCGGAGCGGACTCCCACCACTTAGGAATAATGGGAATTCTTCCTTGCGATCTTGTCGCTACCAAAATCACGAAGCAAAAACGTTATCCCGGATTGATTGGTATCTCAAGGCTATCAGGAAACCATCGACCCTACTGGTTCCTGCTTAAAAAGTAGGGCACATCGACTCATGTCGTGTCAAGGTCTATTTTCACTAAACGGAAATTACCTTGGCAGGTTGGGCCTTCGAATCCTACCCATGCCCAGTTGGGTAAGTAGAGGCGTGAAGATTCCGTAAGAGTCCTCACTGGAGTTCTGGGCCTGATCGACGACAGAACCCTGAGGCTCGCCTAATGGTCCTATCCCTTCTCGGCTGGAAGCAGGTCACCCGCCTCGATGACCTATAGAGATGGCCGCTAACCTTAATGCTTTCCCTACCCGCCGAGCACCTGCCCACGGTCTAGGCCATGGAGGGCCTGGCCATGGTTCAGTCCATTGTTTCAGGGCTTGTTACTCCAACTTAACCAACTGAATCAATAGAATCAATTTAAAAATGTCTTTATAGCGGCGATTTGATTGACGTGTACTTGGGCTCGGCCATGAGCCCCTTTTCTACAGATACCGGCCCAAGTTGGACAGGTATCTGCTGCTCAGCTATCTGTCTCTTGGCTTCCTTGCCTTACTCCTCCTATCTTGCCCTGTCCTGGGTGTGGACATCAACCGGATCATGGAAGGGCCACAGCCCTCCATGCTCTCTTCTGGGCCCGAGCAAGCCATCTGCTTTTTGCGGACCGGCTGCTGGACAGGGCGAAAAGCAGAATGAGCGCGCTTGGCCATTCTCTTCCTGCTGGCCCGATTTGCCTCTTTTAGGGCGCTGCTCTGGGCCTGTAAGCGGACATTCTTGGGGAGGGCAATTTGTCCTGAACCCGTCCCCACAGCGAGCCTCCTTGGCTCTTGACTGACCTCTTCGGATCAGATACCCTGATTTTGCAACACAACATCAACCTATTCCAGGAGCCAGGGGATGATTGCTGCCCTCTATGTCAGGGTCTCCACCCTTAACCAGGTGGACAGGGATTCCCTGTCGAACCAGGAATCCAGGCTCAAGGCCTATTGCGAGGCCAACGGCTACATTGTCCGGGACGTGTATAAGGACGCTGGCTTCAGCGCCAAGGACACGAACAGGCCGGCCCTGAGGCGCCTCTTCAAGGACATCAAGTCCGGAAAGGTTGAGGCGGTTCTGGTCACCAAGCTCGACCGCATCACCCGTTCCCTACGGGACCTGGTCAAGCTGGTTGATTTCTTCTCAGAGAACTCGGTCAAGTTCAAGTCAATCACCCAGAACGTCGACAGCTCAGGCCCGTTCGGGAGGTTCATGAGGGACCTCCTCGGCCTGATAGCCCAACTGGAGCGCGAGGTCACGGCCGAAAGGGTGGCCGAGGACATGCACCACCGGGCCCTCCTGGGTAAGTGGAACGGCGGGATCATCCCTTACGGCTACACGACCCAGCGGAGGGCTGCCCAACAGCTCCGGGCCTCAGGGCTGGACGAGCACCATGCAGCCATGGAAGCGGCCAGCCTCTTTCCCCAGCCGAAGAAGCTCTACCTGGACGAGGAAGAAGCGGCCGTGGTCAGGGAGATCTTCAGCGACTACATCAGTGGCCGGAGCCTCAGGAAGGTTACACACGGCCTCAACTCCAAGGGAGTCAGGACACGCAACGGGGCTCCCTGGGCCGCCTCCAGTGTGCGAAGGGTCCTGACCAACCCCACCTATGTGGGCAAGATCTGGTATGGGAAGAGAAAGGTGGACCCGCAGACCGGGAAGCTTCACCCCGTCTCCCGAGAAGAATGGAAGGTCTCCGAGGGCGAGCACCAGGCCATAGTCTCACAGGATGCCTTTGATCAGGCCCAAGCCATACTGGCGTCCAACTTCAGCAAGCCCACGAGGGCCCACAATACCTACCTGCTTGCTGGCCTGCTTCGTTGCGGCAAATGCGGTGGGCCCATGCATGGCTACACCTTCACGAAGAAGACCTCTGGAAAGACCTACGCCTACTACAAGTGCCACAATTGCGCCTCCAAGGGCAAGGCGGTGTGCGAGGGCATGACTGTACAGGCCAGGCCCCTTGAGGACTTTGTCGTCAAGACCCTGATGGAGCTATCGGAGAACACCCAGTTTCTCGGCGACAAGGAGAAGATGCTGTCAGCCCTGAAGGAGGAGGCCGAGAGGCTGTCCTCGGGCAGAAACGACGGCATCGAGCGGCTCAGGGTCGAGGACGAGAGGCTCCAGGCCCGCCTGGACACGCTCCTTGAGAAGCTCGAGCTTGGTCTCATCGATGACGCTGACTTTGACAAGCGCTACCGCGGCCTCAAGGAGGCCCTGGCCAGGAACAGGATGGCGCGCGAGAAGCTCGATGAGGCCGCCGAACAGCCCGGTGCCGCCCTGGACGCGCTGAACGCCTCGTTCGATGAGATCGCTTCCTTCGGTCGCAACTGGGACTTCCTCGACGAGCAGGGGAGGAAGCTGAAGATACAGACAGTGGTCAAGCAGATAGACGTCTTCAAGGACCGGGTCGATATGCAGGTGTTCCTGGATGTTGATGAAGTGAGCCGCATGGACAGGGGTTCATGGCCGCCACCAGGGTGAAGCGGGCCGGGAAGGTCAGGCTCTGGCTGGCCCTTGAGATGGTCACCCGGCCGTCCTCCAGGGGCTGGCGGAGCGACTCCAGGGACTGCTTGCCGAACTCGGGCAGCTCGTCCAGGAAGAGGACCCCGTTGTGGGCCAGGCTGACCTCGCCCGGCCGGGGATAGGAGCCGCCGCCGATCAGGCCGGCGTCGGAGATGGTGTGGTGGGGCGAGCGGAAGGGCCGGCCGGTCACCAGGGCCGGGCCGTGGTTCAGGAGCCCCAGGACCGAGTAGACCTTGGAGGTCTCCAGGGCCTCGGGAAAGCTGAGCGGCGGCAGGATCGAGGGCAGGCGCTGGGCCAGCATGGACTTGCCCGCGCCGGGCGGGCCGGTCAGGAGGACGTTGTGACCGCCGGCCGCGGCCACGACCAGGGCCCGCTTGGCCGCCTCCTGGCCCTTGACCTCGGACATGTCCGGGGCCTCGGCCAGATCTGAGTCGTCGAAGAGGATCGGCTCGGGCCGGGTGAGCTCGACCTGGTCGTTGAAGAAGGCCGCCACCTGGGGCAGGGATTCGGCCGACTTGACCGTCAGGCCCTCGACCACGGCCGCCTGGGGCCCGTTCTCGGGCGGCAGGATGATCCCGCTCAGGCCGGCCGACCGGGCGGCCAGGGCCAGGGGCAGGGCGCCGTTGACCGGCTTGATCAGCCCGTCCAGGCTCAGCTCGCCGGCCAGGACGTAGGCGCTGAGCTTCTGGGGGTCGACCCGGCCCTGAGCGGCCAGCAGGCCCACGGCGATGGGCAGGTCAAAGGCCGAGCCCTCCTTGCGCACGTCGGCCGGGGCCAGGTTGATGGTGATCCGCTCGGCCGGGAAGCCGAAGCCGGTGTTCTTGAGGGCGGCCCGGACCCGGTCCTTGGACTCCCTGACCGCGCCCTCGGGCAGGCCGACCAGGCTCCACTGGGGCAGGCCCTTGGCCAGGTCGACCTCGACCTCGACCAGGTAGCCTTCCACGCCCAGGATGGCCCCGGACAGGACCTTGGCCAGCATGGCCCGCGCTCCTAAGAATTCAGCCGCATCAAAATAGCAAAAGCCCGGCCCGATGACAACCGGCCCGCCCAAACTCTTGCCGGCCGGGCGGGGAAGGTTTAGACTGGCCCCTCATTTCCGCGGAGGGCGCCATGAGCCTGGCCAAGCGAATCATGCGCGAGCACCTGGTCGAGGGCGAGCTCAAGCCCGGCCGGACCATCGGCCTCAAAATAGACCAGACCCTGACCCAGGACGCCACCGGGACCCTGGCCTGGCTGGAGTTCGAGTCCCTGGGCCTGGATCGGGTCAGGGTCGGGACTGCGGTCAGCTACGTCGACCACAACCTCCTCCAGACCGACCCCAAGAACGCCGACGACCACCTCTTCCTGCGCACCGCGGCCGGCCGCTTCGGGGCCTGGTTCTCCGAGGCGGGCAACGGCATCTGCCACCAGGTCCACCTGGAGCGCTTCGCCGCGCCGGGCCTGACCCTGCTGGGCTCGGACAGCCACACCCCCATGGCCGGGGGCCTGGGCGAGCTGGCCATCGGGGCCGGCGGCCTGGACGTGGCCGCGGCCATGGCCGGCCAGCCCTTCTTCCTGCCCTGCCCCCGGGTGGTCGGGGTCAGGCTGAGCGGCCGGCTCCAGCCCTGGGTGGCCGGCAAGGACGTCATCCTGGAGCTGCTCAGGCGCCTGACGGTCAAGGGCGGCCTGGGCTCGATCCTGGAGTACTTCGGTCCGGGCCTGGCCGGCCTGGGCCTGGCCGACCGGGCGACCATCTGCCACATGGGCGCCGAGCTGGGCGCGACCAGCTCGCTCTTCCCCTCGGACGAGGTCAGCCGGGCCTGGCTGGTGGCCCAGGGCCGGGGCCGGGACTTCCGGGAACTGGACAGCGGGCCCGAGGACTTCGACCAGGTCATGGACCTGGACCTGTCCGGTCTGGAGCCGCTCATCGCCTGCCCCTCCTCGCCGGACAAGGTCGAGCCGGTCAGCCGGGTGGCCGGCCTGGAGGTGGCCCAGGTGATCGTCGGCTCCTCGGGCAACTCCTCCTTTGACTCGCTCTCGATCGCGGCCGAGGCTCTCAAGGGCCGGAGCGTGGCCCCGGGCGTCTCCCTGGAGATCAACCCGGGCTCCAGACAGGTCCTGGCCAACCTGGCCGCCTCGGGCGGCCTGGCCGCCCTGATCCAGGCCGGGGCCCGCCTCCACCAGTCCGGCTGCCTGGGCTGCATCGGCATGGGCCAGGCCCCGGCCAGCAACACGGTCAGCCTGCGGACCTTTCCCCGCAACTTCCCGGGCCGCTCGGGCACGCCCGGCGACCGGGTCTACCTCTGCTCGCCTCAGACGGCCGTGGCCGCGGCCCTGGCCGGCAAGGTGAGCGATCCCCGGGACCTGGGCCCGGCCCCAAAGGTCGTCCAGCCCGAGCGCTTCATCCTCAACGACTCGGGTCTGACCCCGCCCCCGCCGCCCGAGGAGGCCGGCCGGGTCGAGATCGTCTTAGGCCCCCACGCCTCCCCCTTTCCCCGGCTCGAGCCCCTGCCCGAGGACCTGGAGGCGGTGGTCGTGATCAAGCTGGGCGACAACGTCACCACCGACGACATCCTGCCCGGCGGGGCCAGGGTCCTGCCCTGGCGCTCCAACATCGACCGCCTGAGCCGGTTCGCCTTCGAGGCCCACGACCCGGACTTCCCGGACAAGTGCGGCCGGGTGGCCGCCGCGGCCGTGGTCGGCGGCGAGAACTACGGCCAGGGCTCCTCGCGCGAGCACGCCGCCCTGGCCCCCCGGCGCCTGGGGGTCAGGGTCAAGATCGCCAAGTCATTCGCCCGGATCCACCGGGCCAACCTGATCAACTTCGGGGTCCTGCCCCTGATCCTGGCCGACCAGGCCGACTACGAGCGCCTTCAGGTCGGCCAGACTCTGGCCTTCCCGGGCCTGCGCCGGGCCGTGGCGGAGGGCCGGAGCGTGATCGAGGCCCGGGGCCAGGCCGGAGCGATCCGGCTGAACCTGGACCTCAAGGACCGGGAGCGGCAAATGATCCTGGCCGGCGGGCTGCTCAACCTGATCAAGAGCCGGATCGGGAACCAGTCCTGATTTGGCCTTTTTCCAGGCGGGGAGGGCGTGCTATACTCCCGGCTGACTGAAGGCCTGATGAAACCTCAAGGAGAGAGCGAGATTGACTGACTTGAACCTCACCCTGGAAGGCCCCAGGCGGGTCGTCTTCGGCCGGGGCTCCCTGGACCAGTTGGGCCGGGAGGTCAGGCGCCTGGACGGCACCCGGATCCTGGTCGTGGCCGACCCCAGGGTCGCTGAGCTGGACTTCTTCCCCCGGGCCCTGGACAGCCTCCACCGGGCCGGCCTGAGCGCGGTCGTGTTCACCGATTTCTCCTCTGAGCCGGCCCCGGAGCAGGCCGACGAGGCCGGCCGGCTGGCCCGGGAGAGGAGCCTGGACCTGGTCATCGGCCTGGGCGGCGGCTCGGCCATGGACATGGCCAAGGCCGCGGCCGTGCTGGCCGCCAACGGCGGCCGGGCCGAGGACTACATCGGCGTGGAGCTGGTCCCCCACCAGGGCCTGCCCAAGCTGATGGTCCCCACCACGGCCGGGACCGGCTCGGAGGTGACCTGGACGGCCGTCTTCACCATGCGGGCCGAAAAGCGCAAGGGCGGCATCAACTCGCCCTATCTCTATCCCGAGACGGCCCTGCTCGACCCGGAGCTGACCTTTGACCTGCCCCCGGAGGCCACGGCCTACACCGGCCTGGACGCCCTGGCCCACGCCGTGGAGTCCTACGTCAGCCAGCGGGCCAACCCGGTCAGCGACATGTACGCCCTCAAGGCCGTGGAGCTGATCGGCCGTTTCCTGGAGCGGGCCGTGACCAAGGGCGGCGGCGACCCGGAGGCCAGGGAGGGCATGCTCCTGGGCTCCTTCCTGGCCGGCAAGGCCCTGGCCGGGGCCGGGGTGGGGGCCTGCCACGGCCTGGCCTACCCCCTGGGCGCCTTCCACGGCGTGGGCCACGGCACGGCCAACGCCGTGCTCCTGTCCCAGGTGATGCTCTTCAACTGCTCCGCCCGGCCTGAGCGGTACGCCGCCCTGGCCCGGGCCCTGGGGCTGGACTGCGCCGGCCTGGACGACCTGGACGCCGGCCGGCTGGCGGCCGAGCGGGTGGCCGAACTGGTCTCGGCCGGAGCCATCCCGGCCGGCCTGTCCGGCCTGGGCATCCCCGAGGCGGCCCTGGAGGAGATGGCCGAGGCGGCCCTCAAGGTCAAGCTCTGCATGGACAACAACCCCAGGCCGATGAGCCGGGAGGAGGCGCTGGCCCTCTACCGGGCGGCCTACTGAAGAGGGAGACTATGCCGGGATTCGAAGTCTTGGGCCAGGAAGAGCGGCGGGAGATCCTGGAGGTCCTGGACAAGGGCGTCCTCTTCCGCTACGAGTTCGGCCCGGAGCGGGGCGAGCAGTGGAAGGTCAGGCAGTTCGAGGAGGCCCTGGCCGCCTACACCGGGGCCGGCCAGGCCCTGGCCGTCTCCTCGGGCACGGCCGCGCTCAAGGTCGCCCTGGCCGGCCTGGGCCTGGGGCCGGGCGACGAGGTCATCTGCCCCGGCTTCACCTTCGTGGCCACCTGGGAGTCGGTCCTGGAGATGGGCGCCGAGCCGGTCTTCGCCGAGGTGGACGAGACCCTGGGCCTGGATCCGAAGCGCCTGGAGGAGAAGATCACCGACCGGACCCGGGCCATCGCCCTGGTCCACATGTGCGGCGGCCAGGCCGACGTCGAGGCCGTGGCCAAGCTGGCTAAAAAGCACAACCTGCTCCTCCTGGAGGACACGGCCCAGTCCATGGGCGGCCGGATCAAGGGGCGGCACCTGGGAACCTGGGGCGACTGCGCCATCCTGAGCTTCGACGCGGTCAAGACCCTGACCTGCGGCGAGGGCGGGGCGATCATCACCAGCGACCCGGAGCGCTGGCGGACCATGTCCGAGTACCACGACCACGGCCACGACCACAGGCCGGTCGGCCGGGGCAACGAGGGCCGGCGCTTCATCGGGGCCAACTACCGGATGAACGAGCTCCAGGGCGCCCTGGGCCTGGCCCAATTGAGAAAGTTGGACCAGATGCTCGAGGCCCAGCGCGGCCACAAGGCCCGGCTCAAAGCCGCCCTGGCCAAGGTGCCCGGGGTCAGCTTCCGCCGGCTCCTGGACGAGGCCGGGGACACGGCCACCTTCATCACCTGGTTCCACGACTCCGCCGAGGCGGCCGACCGCTTCAACGCCGGCCTCAAGGAGGCCGGCTGCCCGGCCATCCCCTGGTACCACAACACCTGGCACTACTACCGCCGTTGGGAGCACCTGCACCAGGGCAAGACCTGCCGCCGCTCGGGCTGGCCCTTTGTCCGGCCGGACGGCCGGCGTCTGGAGTACCGGCCCGAGGCCCTGCCGGCCTCGGACGCGCTCATGGCCCGGGTCCTGTCCTGGCAGATCATGGTCAAGATGAGCGACGAGCGCCTGGCCCAGATAGAGGCGGCCGTGGCCCAGGCGGCCAAGAAGCTCTGAGCCGTGCGGCTGGTCGTCTTCATCCCCTGCCGCCTGGCCTCGACCCGGCTGCCGGGCAAGCCCCTGGCCCTCATCGCCGGCAAGCCCATGGTCCAGCGGGTCTACGAGCAGGCCCTCAAGGCCAGGGGCGTGGCCGAGGTGGTCGTGGCCACTGACTCGGCCGAGATCGCCGCGGCGGTCGAGGGCTTCGGCGGCCGGGCGGTCATGACCGCGGCCGAGCACGCCTGCGGCACCGACCGCGTCGCCGAGGCGGCCCGGAGTCTGGGCCTGGACCGGGAGGACATCGCGGTCAACATCCAGGGCGACCAACCCCTCTGCCCGCCGGAGCTGGTCGAGCAGGTCATCGAGCCGCTCCGGGCCGACCCGGGCCTGGGCATGTCCACCCTGGCCGCGCCCATGAGAGCCCGCGAGGCGGCCCATCCGGACAACGTCTGCCTGGTCATTGACCGCCAAGGCCGGGCCATCTACTTCTCCCGGGCCATGATCCCCCATCCCCGCGACCCGGGCCCGCCCCGGACCTACCTCAAGCACCTGGGCGTCTACGCCTACCGGGCCTGGTTCCTGGAGGTCTTCAGCCGCCTGCCCCTGGGCGAGCTGGAGCAGATCGAGAAGCTGGAGCAGCTCCGGGCCCTGGAGAACGGCCACCCCATCGGCGTGATCGTCACCGAGCACGACTCCATCGAGGTCGACCGGCCCGAGGACATCCGCCGGGTGGAGGCCATTCTGGCGGCCCGGGGCGAGGCTTGAGGGCTTCGGCGACGGCGAGCGTCTCCGGCGTCATCCTGGCCGCCGGTCTGTCCCGGCGCTTCGGCCGGGAGAAACTTCTCTTCCCCTTAGCCGGCCGGCCCCTGGGCCGCCGCGCGGTCGAGGCGGCCCTGGCCTCGCGGCTGGACCAGGTCATCCTGGTCACCCGGCCCGAGCTGGCCGGGGAGCTGTCAGCCCGGGGGGACCGGCTGGAGGTCGTTCTCAACCCCCGGCCTCAGGAGGGCCAGTCCCTCTCTCTCAGGCTGGGCCTGGCCGCGGTGTCAGTCGGGGCCAGCCACGCCCTTTTCCTGCTGGCCGACCAGCCCCTGGTCGGCCCGGAGCTGATCGAGCGCTTTCTGGCCGCGGCCGAGGCCGGAGCCGAGCTGGCCGCCTGCCGGAGCGGGGAGGGACTGGGGCCGCCCAGCCTGTTCTCGCGGGCCTACTTCCAGGAGCTCGGCCGCCTCGAGGGCGACCAGGGCGGCCGGAGCCTGCTTTGGGGCCGCCGGGAGCAGGTGATTCTCATCGAGCCGGACCAGGCCGGGGTCCTGGCCGACGTGGACGAATTTGAGGACGTGCGAAGACTTGCGCGGAGGTTAGGAGAAGATGCGTCTTAGAAAGGTGCTCCTGGAACGGGCCGTGGGCCAGCCCCTGGCCCACGACCTGACCCGCATCGTGCCCGGCCAGGTCAAGGAGACGGCCTTCCGGCGGGGCTACCTGGTCCAGGAGAGCGACCTGGAGAGGCTCCGGGACATGGGCCGGCGCTCGCTCTATGTCATGGAGCTGAATTCCCACGAGCTGCACGAGAACGACGCCGCCGTGGAGCTGGCCGCCGCCCTGGCCGGCCCCGGCCTCAAGCCCTCCCAGCCGGCCGAGGGCAAGGTCAACCTCTCGGCCGAGGCCGAGGGTCTGTTCAAGGTCCAGGTCAAGGCCGTGGCCCGCCTCAACGCCATCCCCAACCTGGCTTTGTCCACCCTGCACACCAACCTGGTGACCCGGCCCGGCCAGCTCCTGGCCTCGGTCAAGATCGTGCCCCTGACCGTCAGGCGGGAGACCCTGGCCAGGGCCAAGCGGCTGCGCGACCGCTTCGGCCCGCTGGTCAGCCTCAAGCCCTTCCTGCCCCTCCGGGTCGGGGCCGTGGTCACCGGCTCAGAGATCGCCTCGGGCCGCATCGAGGACGGCTTTGACGAGCTGGTCGCGCCCAGGATCACCCGCTTCGGGGCCCGGGTCGTGGCCAAGCAGGTCGTCGGCGACGACCCGGGGCTAATCGCCCAAGCCATCACCGGCCAGGTCCAGGCCGGGGCCGACCTGATCGTCGTCACCGGCGGGCTCTCGGTCGACCCCGACGACCGGACCCGCCAGGGCGTCCGGCGGGCCGGGGCCAGGCAGGTCTTCTACGGCACCCCGGTCCTGCCGGGGGCCATGTTCCTTTACGCCCGCCTGGGCCGGATTCCGGTCCTGGGCGTGCCGGCCTGCGTCTTCTACAACCACCGGACCGTCTTTGACCTGATACTGCCCCTCATTTTGGCCGGGGAGAACCCCGGCCGGGCCCAGATCTCGGCCCTGGGCCACGGCGGGCTCTGCCAGCTCTGCAAGACCTGCTCCTTCCCCCACTGCCCCTTTGGCAAGGGCGGAGTCTAGCTGCGGGAATCCAACCTTGAACTTGGCGGCATGGGGCCGGCCTCAGGGCCGGCCCCGAGCCGGCCCTAGCCTCCCAGCAGCCGGGGCAGGAAGAGGGACATCTCCGGGAAGAGGATCAGGAGGATTATGGCCCCGAAGATGGGGATCAGGAAGGGCAGGTGGGAGCGGACCACCTCCTCGAAGGGCTGATTCGTAAGACCCACTAAAACGTAGAGAACGTTGCCGAAAGGCGGCGTGATGACCCCCACCGACAGGGTCAGGACCATCAGAATGCCCAGGAAGAGGGGGTCGATCCCCAGGGCCTTGACCATGGGCACGACGATGGGGGTGAAGATGAGGATGGACTCCACCACCGACATGAAGCAGCCCACCAGCAGGAAGAAGCCGGTCAGGATGATCAGCATCAGGGTGGTGTTGGCCGAGAGGTGGACGACGCCCTCGGCCAGGATCATGGGGATCTGGAGGCGGACCAGAATCCAGCCGTAGACCGTGGCCACCGAGATGATGAACATGACGATCGCCGTGAACTCGATCGTGTTCATGAAAACCTGAATGAGATCTCTCCAGGTCACGTCCCGATAGATCACCATGCCCAGGAAGATGGCGTAAATACTGGCCACGGCGCCGGATTCCGTGGGGGTGAATATCCCTGACCAGATGCCGCCGACGATGATCACCGGGGTCAGCAGCGACAGGAAGGCCCGCCTGGAGAGGCGGAAGGCCTCCTTGATGGGAACCCGGTCCTGGAGGGGCATGGTCAGCCGGTAGGAGAGGATAAAAGTGGTCACCATCAGGCTGAGACCCAGGATAGCCCCGGGCACCAGGCCGCCGATGAAGAGGGCGCCCACGCTGACGTCGCCCAGCCAGCCGTAGACGACCATGGCCACGCTGGGGGGGATGATCGGCCCGATGATCGAGGAAGCCCCGGTGATGCCGATGCTGTAGCGGAGCGGATAGCCCCTGTCCTGCATGGCCTTGATCTCCAAGGCGCCCAGGCCGGCCGCGTCGGCCACGGCCGTGCCGGACATGCCGGCGAAGATCATGCTGGCCAGGACGTTGACGTGCCCCAGACCGCCCCGGAAGTGGCCCACCAGGGAGTTGGCGAAGTCGAAGATGCGGGGCGTGACGCTGCCCCTGTTCATCACGTTGGCCGCCAGAATGAAGAACGGGATGGCCAGGAGGGGGAAGTTGTTGGCGCCGTGCATCAT
>ENA-OSEO01003187-OSEO01003187.1-sediment-metagenome-genome-assembly--contig:-NODE-3187-length-20121-cov-5.968519_pt1 | contig 20121 bp, 16 predicted proteins | sample MGYA00237883_ERZ534232 | MGnify/ENA metagenome assembly ERZ534232
TACAGCGAGCACAAAGTGAAGACAAGCTTCTGCATGAAGTGGAGCCTGAAACCGTCGGGCTGATGCATTCCACCATTGGCGCCCTGCTACTTAAGGAATGGAAGCTGCCGGTGTCCCTCGAGAATATCGTCAAATACCACCATCAACCGCTGCAGGCGCCGGACCGCCTGGAGCCGGCCATCGTGAATTTGGCGGATATTATCGTTAACGCAGCCGGGATTGGCTCGAGTGGAGAACAGTTTGTTCCTCCTCTGGACCCGGAGGCTTGGAGTTACCTGGACCTGCCCCACAGTATTTTTGCCATCACTCTGAAACATGTTGACCGTCAGGTGGGAGAGCTCACCAGAATCTTTGGCAATGGTGTATAAGGACATGGCTGCGAACGATACTCACAAACTGGAAGCGCGCCTGGAATACCTTGAGGAAGTAAACCGTTTCACCATAGAAGCTTTGGAGATGGCAGCTTCATTGGGAAACTTTCAATCCAGCATCAATCGGATGCATGAGCCTTCCAGCATTTTGAAGGAAACACGGGAAAAAATCCAACGCCTGCTGGCATTTTGCTGCACCGCGTTTTTTCTCGTTGATGAGGATGATTCCGACTTCTATCTGTTTGATTGCGACCCGGAATCCAACTGCCACTCCATCAAAGATGAAGTGGAAATGCTGATAGAGGACGACACCTTTGCTCGGGCTCTGCAAGCCAATAAACCCATTATTGTCTATTCCAGGGATTTCAAGAAGCAGCTTCTGCTGCACGTGATGGCGACAACTTCAAGGGTACGGGGCATGTTTGTCGGCGTGCTTGCGCATGCCGCAAAAAACATCCCGGATGTCTCTCTAGGTCTGCTTTCCATCGTCATGCTCAACAGTGCAAACACTCTGGAAAGTTTCGAGTTGTACCGAAAAATCGGCGAATTCAATCAGGAACTGCAGCAAAAAATCGAGCAATTGACGGCCTCGGAACAAGAGCTAATGCTGCACCGTTCCAAGTTGGAGACGTTGGTGGCCGAGCGTACTGCCCAGTTGCAGGGAACCGTTTCCCATCTGAACCAGGAGATCGCAGAAAGGAGAAAAACCGAGGAACAGCTGAGACAATCGCAAGGGCTCCTGGAGAATATCTTTCATGCGATTCCCGATTTTCTCTCCTTGCAGGACAGAGACCTGCGTGTGATCATGAGCAACGCCCATAACGGCGATAGCACTGCACCCCAAGGGCTGGAGCAAAACCGGCAATGTTATGAAATCTACGCGGGGCGCCAAATGCCATGCGAGCCCTGTCCCGTCAAAGAAGCATTTACAACCGGGAAAATGAGTCAGTTGGAAGTATGCAACCTCCCAGGCGGCACCGTCAAAGAGATCCGAGCCTTCCCGATCCGCGACGATCGGGGAGAAGTCGTGATGGTCGCCGAGCACATCAGAGACATAACCGAGAAAAAGAAGCTGGAAGATGAGCTACTGAAAGTGCAAAAATTGGAATCCGTTGGTATTTTGGCCGGGGGAGTCGCCCACGATTTCAACAACATTCTGACAGCCATAATGGGAAACATCTCTCTTGCATTGATGGATTCAAGCTCCTTTGACAACATCAAGAAAAGGCTGGGTGAAGCTGAAAAGTCCTGTTTGCGTGCACGCGATTTGACCATGCAATTGCTCACCTTTTCTCGGGGCGGAGATCCGATCAAGAAGCCCATGCGCATTCGTGAACTGCTGAAAGATTCGACGATCTTCGCGTCTCACGGATCGGGTATCAAATGCAAATTCGAGATTGCAGATGATTTGTCGCCGGTCGAGGCGGATGAGAGTCAAATCAGCCAGGTGATGAGCAACCTGGTCATAAACGCCTGCCAGGCTATGCCGGCTGGTGGCGTCCTGGAAATAAAAGCGTGCAACGTAACGATCGAGAAACCGGATTCGTTGCCATTGAAGCGCGGCACATACGTCCAAATACTTGTGGAAGACCATGGAACAGGTATCCCCAGCGAACATCTGCCCAAGATTTTCGACCCTTACTTCAGCACAAAATCTAGAGGAAACGGATTGGGTCTTGCAGTCGTTTTCTCCATCATCAAGAGGCATGGCGGCCTTGTGCAAGCCGACTCAAAGCTGGGCCAGGGTTCGGTATTCACGGTCTATTTGCCGGCAGTCGATGCGGACGTCTCTCCTCCCAAAGCGGAATTGTCTCCCAAACTGGCGGGCAAAGGAAGAGTTTTGGTGATGGACGACGAAGAAATTGTCAGAGAAGTCGCCAGGGAAATGCTCACCTACATCGGGTATGAAGCGGAACTGGCCGAGGACGGTGTGGAAGCCATCCAGCTCTATTTAGAGGCGGCGGCAAAAGGTATGCCTTTCGATGCGGTCATTATGGACCTCACCATTCCAGGCGGTATGGGCGGGAAGCAAGCCATGGAGAAGCTCTTGGAACTGGACCCTCGGGTTAAGGCGGTTGTCTCCAGCGGATATTCCAATGATCCGACCATGGCGAACCACGAGCTCTATGGATTCAAAGGAATAGTCGCCAAGCCCTACAATCTCGACGAACTGAACGAGGTTTTACAGAGGGTGCTCGATACCCCTTAGCCCCCTCATTTCAAAAAATCCGCCAACCCGCCTTATGTCCTTTTGCAGCGTACGGTAGGCGAACCGCAGTCCTCCAACCGACGGCTGAATCGGGTTGAAGCCGATCAAACCGCCAAGAGGTGGATGCTCGAGCGGTGCGCAGTGCCTTAAAAGAGGAATTTGAAAGCCGCTCCGCGAGCACTACCAGCCTCCGGGATAGCAACCTTCAAATGCAACGTCCGTCAAAGCCGCGATGCCACACCAGTACGCCTGCCAGTTGTCGTCGGTGATGGGGATTCTGGTTGGGTTGCTCACATCATAGTAATCGGAGAATTTCTGGCGGACCGCCTCGTCCCGGTAGATGTCATAAAGGGCCGAATGCAGATTGTGCAGTCGGTATGAGCTTTGCTCGTATGCTTTGGCAAAACTGTATTCCGGTTCCCAAGTCGCGCCATTAAAGTAATAGGTGATCACATCCAGCAGGTCCAGCGTTGCTGCGTCGTAGCTCATGAGCTGGAACGCCGGATTGTTGCCGTACTGGGGGCTCAGGGCCGGGGTTATATGAACAAAAGCCGTGGCGCGGTCTTTCTCATTTAAGACCAGGCGGAAATGGTCCATGTGGGTGTGGCCGGAAAAGACACCGGCAATTTCTCCCGAAAAGTCTTCGCTAAGCTCCATGAAACGGTCCAGAAAGGTCTGGCTCCGCCGGTTTCGGTGTTGCACATCCCAGTAGCGGCTGATGGTGTCCGGGTTCTGCAAAGTGGAGCGCACATCCACACCGGGTGGAATGTGGGTGATGAGCCAGACTCGCTCCCGGTTTCTTCGTGCCTTCTCCAGTTGCACCCGCAGCCATTCCAACTGACGCCAGCCCGCAGCCGGCCAGGGGTTCGATGCGGAAAAGAATACGCTGTTGATGGCCACCACTCGGGGAAGTCCGGCGGCCCGGGCACGAATAGTGTACTGTCCCCCTTGCAGAAACGTTGCTTTGAAGGCCGCCTCGTACCTGCGGCTTTCTCTCAGATAACCATGATAGTAGATAGCCGCCGTGTTGTGCAGAAAGCTATCGTCGGGAGCGATCAGGTAGACGTCGTAGGCGTCATTGTTTCCAAGGGTGAAGAGGACTTGAGTCGAGGGGAAAAACTGACCGAGCTGCCAACTGATGAAGCTCAATGTCTTGCCCACGAATTCCTCAAAACCCGTTGATGCAAACTGGGCAAAGGTGCTTCTGAAGTTGTGTGCCAGCAGGTCACCTGAGAACAGGATGAAATCAGGAAAAGGACAAGTGTAATACATCCTCTCGAAGGTTGAAACGAGAAGCCGGTAGTTGGTCTCTTCCCGATAGCCGCTTATGTGAGTATCGGCTGATTGGTCAAGAACTCCGGCCCAGTTTTCCACACCGGCCTGGATGAGCTGTGGAACGATGGCAGGATCGGCAAAGGGGTTGAAATGGATGTCCGAAAGGGAGAGTATGGCTCCTTGATAGGGCCTTAACTGTCCCGCTGATGGCTCGAACCGGGCCGATGCATGCGCACCCGACAGCAGCAGGAAGCAAAGGCTCAGAAGAGGAGTTTTCCACCGGTTCACAAGGTCTCCTTAATATGTCTGATTACGCAAAAACAGGCTATCGTCCCTCCAATGCGTGCGTTGCCGCCAGCAGGTGCTGGCCGTGACACGGACACCAATCATTCTGCCGCTACAAAGCACACAAATATGAATGATTTCCGAACGCTCTGTGCCAACATCGCGACCGGCAACCATCAAGATCTGACAAATTTCTCAACCTCGAATCGAATCAGTTTTTACTTGATCTCTCAGAAAAACCTATTACATATTAGTGGCCATTACTTATATTCTGATTACGGGTTCCTTGCCAGAAATTCCCTTACCATATTTGTTTCACTAAGGCGGATGTTAAATCAGATTGCGAGATCCGATCCATTGCTGCGGAGACTAAAGGTGAGCGACCAAAATCATACCTTCCAAAGCGGGGGCAGTGCACGCTGTCCGAACAAAAAGGAATTGCCCAATGAGCGAATATAAAGTGGTCTTTTATCCCCACAATAAGAAGGTCACCGCCGCCGACGGCGATAATCTCATTCGCACCGCCATGGAAGCAGGCGTTCATATCAATGCCTCGTGCGGCGGAGCCGGGGTTTGCGGAAAATGCCGGGTTTTGATCGAGGACGGAACGGTTGAAGGGGGCATTACCGAAAAGCTGAGCGCCGAAGACCTGGAAAAAGGGTATCGACTGGCCTGCCAAAGCACTATTCGGGGCGACCTGGTGGTGCGAGTTCCGGTTGAATCCGAGGTCGATATGAGCGTCCTCAACAAACTGGCCTCCCCGCGTAAGACTGCCCGCATTCACCAGGTGGATTTCGAGCAACTGAAAGAGGAGGGTTTGTTCATGCCGCCGGTGGAAAAACGCTACCTGGAGCTTCCCCCACCGAGCGACCACGATCGCTTGCCGGACGTCACCCGCCTCATCAGCTTTCTGAAGGCCAAATACAATGAGCACAGGTTGGTGGTGCGTCTGCCGGTGATACGCAAGATTCCCGACATCCTCCGCGCCAGCGATTTTAAAGTGACCGCCACTCTGGCCCGTCCGGTCCACGCAGGCCGCAAGACTCATATCATCAATATTGAACAGGGAGACACCACCAGCCGCAACTTTGCCATCGCCGTGGACATCGGCACCACCACTGTCTACGGCCAGCTGATCGATCTCATTTCCGGCGAAGTGTTGGCCCAGCACGGGGAATTCAACGGCCAGATCAGCTACGGAGAGGATGTGCTCAGCCGCATTGTGTTCGCCGAGAAGCCGGGGGGGCTGGAAAAACTGCATCAGGTAGTCATTGCCACAATTAACGTCATCATCCGAAAGATCGTTAAACAAGCGCAGGTCGCACTCGATGAAATCTCCAGCATCACTTTGGCCGGAAACACAACCATGACCCAGCTGCTGCTAAACATAACTCCCCGCTATATCCGCCGCTCGCCATATGTCCCGGCTTCCACTTTGTATCCCCCCATCCAGGCTGCCAATCTCGGATTGGAATTGAGCGACCATGTCACCGCCCTTGTTTATCCTGCCATTTCAAGCTACGTGGGTGGCGATATCGTAGCCGGAGTCATGGGCGCAGGACTCTATCGCACAGAAAATGTTACTCTTTATCTGGATATCGGCACCAATGCCGAAATCGTGGTGGGCAATAGAGACTGGTTCGCCTGTGCCGCCTGCTCCGCGGGTCCGGCATTCGAAGGCGGGGGCATCAAATTCGGGATGCGCGCCGCCAAAGGAGCGATTGAGGACTTCTCCATCGATCCTGCGTCACTTGAACCGATGCTTATGACTATCGGCAATGTTCGGCCCAAGGGAATCTGCGGATCGGGACTCATTAGCATGGTGGCCGTGCTGTTTGAAACGGGAGTCATCGACAACCGGGGCAAATTTCATCGAAATCTCGCCACCGACCGGCTGCGCGAGTCCGATGGCGTCTATGAATACGTTCTCGTCCGCGCCGAGGAGACGCAAATCGACCGGGACATCACCTTGAGCGAGGTCGATATCGACAATTTCGTTCGAGCCAAGGGAGCCATATTCAGCGGTTGCCAGACGCTGATGGAAGAAGTCGGGCTGAGCCTGAACGACATTGATCGAATCGTTTTAGCCGGCGGATTCGGCAGCTACGTCGATCTGGAAAAAGCAATGGTGATCGGCTTGCTGCCGGAAACCGATCCGGAAAAGGTTACCTTCATCGGCAATGGTTCGCTGATGGGTTGTCGCATGGGAGCTCTGACCAATCGATTGCGTCTGGACGTGGTCGAAGTGACAAAGAAAATGACCAATTTCGAGCTGTCTGAGACGCCATCCTTCATGGATCATTATATTGCGGCTCTTTTCCTGCCCCATACGGATATGAATCTGTTTCCCAAGCTCAAGGCTCGTCTGAATGCCCGACGGGACATGAAGCTTTAAACCGGTCTTTCCCTGCTCCCGGAAGGCAAAAGGCCGGGGACTCGGCCCGGCCTTTCAATCACTCGCAAATTCACCCGATTCTTCTACGATGTCACTATAGCTTTCGCACCTTGACGGCTTGAGGCCCCTTTGCGCCCCTTTCCTCCTCGAAGCTGACGCGCTGACCTTCTTCCAGACTCTTGAAGCCTTCACCTTCAATGGAGCTGTGGTGGACAAAGAGCTCCTTTCCAGAGTCGTCAGCTATAAATCCGTAACCTTTCTTGTCATTAAACCACTTTACTCGACCTTCCGCCATTTTCGATCCTTTTACAATTTCATGGTTTTGTGGATTTTTAGTGCGTTACTTTGAAGCTAGTATTGGAATCGTTCTATTCGCAGCGAAAGACCGGTTTCCCATATAACTCAAAATATCGAACTGCTTCAGCCTGTCGCTTGAGTATAAGCTCAAAATACCAAAATGCAAGCAAGAAGCGCCACGGCGCGACCGAGGCAATAAAATTGACCTTGTTACTCATTCGACTGCGAACCTGGTCATCTTTTCCGGTGCCTGGTTGTTCCAGACGTAGTAGACAGCGCCATCTTTAGCGACAAATCGAACGCCGGTGTCGGAATAGATTTCACCGCCGTTAATGGTCCAGGCGCGCCACCCTACATAGCGCTTGGCTCCGCCTCGCGTGGCCCGGTAAAAATAGAGCGCATACTTGTCGTCCTTCTTGACCAGCCAGTAGGCTATGGGGTTGAAGTCGTATTCCTGCGAGTTGGCAAGACCTCGGTTATAACCGCATTTCCAGCCCCCCATTAACAGCGGATCGGGCTCTTCGACAACTTTACAATAGACCGTCGGCTCGCCGGCAACATCTTTAGATCTGATTACAGACATACTGGAACAGCCGACAAAGATAAAAAGCAACACCATGCCAAGACCGATCTTTTTCATTTTTCCCTTCTCCCCAATGTTTTTGATTCACCAACAAAGCTCCGCATGCTCCAAATAGCTGTCAAAGGCTTTCGGCACTCATCCCCCTCGATCCACCTCCAAAAGCCGACCCGGTGCACGCGGTTTTCCCTTGCTGGGAGCGCCAGGACTTTCTGCAACGGACCGACTCGAGTATCAATACCACTTCGGGATGCCGCTGTACAGAGGGTGTTCCTGTCAATTGAAGCAGTTGCTTCAGTACCTCGGATGACCGACGCGTCGCAATGCAAACCTGCAAACCATCGTGAAGTTGGCAAATTTATGTTCGAGAATAATTCTTGACCGATGCAGAGTGGGGAGGATATCATACCAAACTAGTATAGTCATGATTGTGGAAGCCATAAGCAATTTGATTTATTTGTAATTTACATTATTCAGCAGGAAGCTGACCCGTCAAATTCGCCTTATTTCAAAAATAGCAACACTCCTATCAGGAGGGAGCAAGAATGAAACTATCTACGAGGAGCCGCTACGGAACGCGACTCGTGTTGGATATGGCACAGAATTACCGGAAAGGTCCCATCCAACTGGGGGTGATTGCCAATCGGCAGAATATTTCGGTAAAGTATCTGGAACAAATCATTATCCCCCTCAAAAAGGCAAACCTTATCAAGAGCGTCCGCGGCTCTAAAGGAGGTCATACTCTTGCCAAGTCACCCGAAGAGATCACCGTGGGACAGATAGTCACGCTTTTGGAGAAGGACCCCGGATTGACTGCGTGTGCGGCGAATCCTGAGGTGTGCGAGCGTGCCGACTCCTGCCCGACCCGCATCATCTGGAAAGAGGCCACGGATTCGATGTACGAGAAATTGAATTCAATCACTTTGGCGGACTTGGTGAAAACGGCTGATGCAACTGAGACATTGGAGGACAAAGGAGAAGAGTGAAGATCGTATCAATTTCGTTCAGCAAGAACAAGGGAACGCGCAAAATTCCAGTAGAAACAGCTCTGCTCGTGAAAGACCACGGTTTGCAGGGAGATGCACACGCCGGAAAATGGCATCGACAAGTGAGCTTTCTGGCAGCCGAAAGCATTGAAAAGGCCCGCGCCAATGGATTTGACGTTACCTTTGGCGATTTTGCAGAAAACGTTGCCACCGAAGGCATCGATTGGCCCAACTTGCCTGTCGGCGCGCGGTTGAGAATAGGCAGCGCGGCAGTTGTGGAAATCACCCAAATCGGCAAAGAGTGCCACAAGAAATGTGCCATCTATTACCAGGCTGGAGATTGCATCATGCCGCGTGAGGGAGTGTTCGCTCGTGTGATTGAGGGAGGAGTCATTCGAGTCGGGGATACCATTACTGGGCACTGAAGGTGTCAGAAGTTATTTTGAAGTCCCTCTACAATGAAGACGCATTCTCGCACCTTTGAGGGAAAGATTGTTACATACGGATCGAACGTCCGGAAAAAGCAGGGATCGCGGTCATCAACTGCGGATGTTGAAGCGATAAACGCTCCATCACTCAAAAAACAAGTTTCACAAGGTCTTTTTAAGATTGACTTTTCCTGTCATGATTCTAATTACTATTAACGTGGTAGAATGCTCATGATACGAAAATCGATGTGCAGACCCTGTTTCACAGCAACGGCATAGAGATCGGACACATAAGCCCCTATGTTCCGGCAGGTTACGAGCGAAGCATCAAAATACGAGCTTCGTTGACTTCGTGCTCCCTGCTCCATGCTGCTTTCACACCAGACTCCGAGCTCAAAAGCTGGCAATCCTTTGATTCGTCACGCTCATTGCACTCGCAACTCCCACTCTACCAGCGATTTCGGCTTGGCACAGAACAGCATTGTCGATCGACAGCACGTTCAACTGTTGAAAGCAATAATGCTCCCGTAATTTATTAACGAGTGAGCAGGCCGGTCCTTTCATACAATTTTTTCCATCAAATCAAGGGGAGAAAATCATGAAGTGCAGAAATCTCGTATTCGCTTTCCTACTTTTTGCGGTTGCGACGGTTTTGACCGCCTGCGGCGGTGAACAGCCAATCGACATGGAAGCTCTGAAGTCCAAACCTCAAACATTCGTCGGTGCCGAGACATGTAAAATGTGCCACCTGGAGCACTACGACTCGTGGAAAATGACACTGCACAGCCGCATGCTGCAAGACGCTCAAGATAACAAGGACGCTATTGTAACCGAGATTGATGAGAAAAAGATTCGGGAAGACCTGGCGAAATTGGGGGACAAGCTCAAAGTACCCGCAGACAAGATCTATGTGCCCACCGTTGACGAAATCAAATACACCATCGGCAGCCAGTGGAAGCAGCGCTACCTGGTGGAAAAGGACGGCATGCTTTATATTGCTCCGACCCAATACAATTTGGATAGTGGTGAGTGGGTAAATTATCATGAAGCCGATTGGGACAAAAGGCCCTGGATTTATGGCTGCGGCGGCTGCCACGCGACCGGAGTGGATCTGGAGAAGAATACCTTCAGCGAGCCCGGCACCGCCTGCGAAGCCTGCCACGGCAAAGGCTCCTGGCACGCGGCTTTGCCCAAAACCGCCGTCTTCGAGAAGCGGCAGACCATTGTCAACCCTGCGAAGCTGACTATGGGAATGTCAGTGCAGATCTGCGGTTCCTGTCATAACCGTGGCAAAGCAACCAAGAATGAAAAAGCGTCATGGCCGGTGGGATACGAGCCTGGCAAAGCGCTTGAGACCTACTTCAAATCCACCAGTTTTGCCGCCGGAGATGTAAGGCACATATACGCCAACGAGTTTTCCAAGGGGCACCATCAGCAGTACATCGATTGGGTGCAGTCCAAGCATTACACCGAAGGCGTAACCTGCACCTCCTGCCACTTTGTTCACCAGATGGGCATGCCTCCCACCCGCTCTCAGACCGTATTTGCAGGGTCTAAGCAATGCCTGAGCTGCCACGATGTCATTAACAACAACCTGGCGCATTCCATACACTCGTTTGGCAATTGTGTCGGCTGCCACATGCCGCGCATCGCCCGGAGCGCCCTCTCCGGAGACATACACAGTCACGTGTTCGTAGCCCTGCTGCCCAAGGACACATTGGCAAACTCGGCAGTCCCCAACTCCTGTCAAACGTGCCACAAACATAAAGATGCCGATCTAAACAAACTGCAGCAGGCCTTCGACACACTCAACCAACTGCCTAAACCTCAAGGTATCATGACCCTGCCCGTTGAATACAAATAAAGCAGGATATGGAGCTTGCGATGAGTCTTCTTGTAGCGATCAAGCGCCATCCATGGGTGATGGCGACATTTCTGACAGGATTGATTCTGCTGCCGCAGGATGCGCCTTCTCAGGAGGAGGTGGCGTCGGCTATCCGGCGCTATAAGGATCGCGAAGCCAGCAGCGGCTACTATGAAGAATACGAGGTCAAGCCACGTCGGCAGCTTCCGCTGGTAGGGGTGCCCGGTGTAAGCCGCGGCATCTTTCCATACAGTCCGTCTGCCGCTAAGATAGGCACCCGCTCGCGGCTGGCTGATTCGCATGCGGGTATCAAGTTTTACGAGCGCCGGCGCTGCGATGAGTGTCATGTCAAGGAAACGAAAGACATCCACACCACCAGGGCGAACCTCACTTGCAGACAATGCCACGGCATCGAGCCCATAGCTGGACTTGACTTCTACTACTCGCCTTTCAATCCCATCCGCAGGCACGCCTATGTGTGCTCCAAGTGCCACGAGGGAGCCAGCGCTTCTTTTGCGAGCTATGTTGTTCATGAGCCCCCTCCAGGCTCATCCACGACCGAAGAGACCTTTCCCGCTTTGTATTATGCCTACTGGCTAATGCTTATACTCCTGGCGCTCACCATGGCTTTCTTTGTGCCCCACAGCATTATGGTGGGCATTCGAGAATTGCTGGGTCGAAAAAGGAAGGCTCGACATGACGACAGTGACACGGATTAAAAGATTTAATAGAATAGATCGGGTGTTTCACCTCTGCCTCATGCTGACCTTTCTCATCCAGGCAGCGACCGGATTCAGCCGTCTGTTCATTGCAACCAGCTGGGGAAGGACGTTTAGCAGCGTCTTTGGAGGCTACGAAACAGCATTCGTGATCCATCAATGGGTCGGTATTATAATGATAGTCGGCTTTATTCTGCACCTGTTTTATCTCGCAACCAAAATCAGTTGGCGAAACCTGCGAGAAAGCGTCTTTGGACCGGATTCACTGGTACCGACCTGGCAGGATGCAGGCCACCTCCGGCAACGAATGGTCTGGCTGCTCGGGCTGGGCCCGCCCCCTCGACTGGATCGCTGGGCCTACTGGGAGAAATTCGACTATTGGGCGGTCTTTTGGGGTTTACCCCTGTTGGGAGTCACCGGGCTAATGCTCATGTATCCTCTAACCGCAAGTCGCTTTATGCCCGGCTGGATTCTCAATATCGCCGCCCTGTTGCATACGGCTGAGGCAATCTTGGCGGTTCTCTACATTTTTATTGTTCACTTTTTCATCGGCCACCTCCGTCCTCTCAGCTTTCCCATGAACGAAGGAATGTTTGCGGGCAGCATCACTCTTGAGGAAGCTGCACACGAAAGGCCGGCCTGGGTTGAGCGATTGGAAACCGAAGGAGAGCTGGATCAGGTAGAGCCCCCGCCTTCATGGTTCCGGGTACTCTATTTCATTTTCGGATATTCCGCCTTGGCATTCGGTCTATATATACTGATAAATGGAATAGCCTACAGCAGCTATGTAAGGCTGCACTGACTGCTTAACTTCCTTGCAGCGGCCCAACAAGGCGTTGGCTTCTGTGCGGCCTCACAGGGCCGGCGCGCAGTTTTTTAGCCGGCCGCTGCACGGTATTTTCAAATAGCTGCCGGATGCGATTCCACCTCTAGATACATCCGACCACACCCACTCCCCGTACAAAGCGCCCGGGAGCCAGGCAGACGCTTTGGGCCATATGCAAGCGGTAATACTCACCGGGCCCTTGAGAGAAAATGGCGCCTGCCATCGAGGGATAAATTTTGTTCAGCCCCCGCAAGTTTTTTCTTTCAATTTCGCAGCCAAGTTTGCATTTCAGAGGCCAAGAGCTCTGCGCGTTGCGGGCCCGACAATGCCGTCGACTTCCAGACTGTTGCGAGCCTGGAATTTTTTGACCGCCTCTGCGGTTTTGGGCCCGAGGACTCCATCAGCATCGGTGAGAAGCCCGAGCTCCACCAGCACTTCCTGCACCTCCTTAACGTCCCCACCCTCCATGTACGGAGTGCGCAGCAGAAGCAACCTTTCATTTTCGTCTTGGGCGGACGCCCGTAGCGGCCTCCCTCCCAGCACGTCTTCATCGATGCGGACCCCGCGGACATGAAGAGGCAATTCCAATGCCCACTTCCCCTGATCCATCAGTTTGCGCAAGGCGTCCATACGGTAGACGGTCTTACGCAACAGGCTGTTGGAATGATTTGCCAGCCAGTCTCTCCTGGTTTGGATATAATGCGCGATCCAGGTGTTCTCACCTATGGCCGCGGCCTGGCCGAATCGGTCGATGGCTCGGTCGCGCATCCGCTTCCAGGAGCCATGAATGTGGCTGTCATATACCACAGCAACTCCTAAAGCAGAGTTGATGCCAGAACCGTTTGCAGCGCGAACACTGGGGCCCCAGTAAACACGATCGAAGAACATGTCCTGCACATCCTGCATGACCGCGTCATCCCCTGCTCTGCACAAAAGGTTGCGAAAAGCCATATCATGATCCAGGCTGAGATCGATATCCCTAAGCCTATCCAGGTAGTCCCGCAGCTCGGCGGCAACCTGCGCGCCCTGGCTTCCGCAGTAATCCTTGATCAGAAGGTACAGATTACCGCTGCCCAGAGTCGTCTGTGAGCGTCCAAAGGTGAGGTGGCCGCTGTCGCCGGTCAGCAATGTCACCTGGCCGTATTCTCCCAAGACCCGTCCGGTTTCAAAAATATTGACAATTGCCTGTGCCGTCTTCTTTTGTTGATCGGTAAGCATGATCTGTCTCCTTTTGTTACCGGTTATCTTAGTACTCGGCGACGAAATTTCGTGCCACTATGAAACCGATGTCGGATAGCGGATGTCGGATTAGGAGATGCCGCTGCAGGACACATAATTTTTCTGTCGGCTTATCGGGTATCCAGCATACGAGTATCCGGAATCTCCTCGGAGCGGTAAGTCATTTGTGCCCAGCTGTATCAGTCCTTCCTGAGCTGCAAATTCACTTCCTCTCCCCCTTGTTCTAAGCGACCTCTGCTTCGAAAGCTCGCGAGCAGGCTCGCCGCTTTGCATAGTCTGCGGGTGTCGCGTAGGGACACGAGCGACTGCGGTGACAAACACCAGCTTTGATGTTCAACGAATCAAAAGCGATCGAAACAACATCATTCTAATCGCGTTTCTGGAAGCCGGTGCCTGGCACTTAGCGAGCGCTTTCCAAGATTGCGGTCAGTTGCGCACTTCTCGTTTCGGTCAACGAGCTCAAACAACCGTATTGAAGAACCGGGTACATGGTCCCTCCTGCCGCTTCGGCGTTGATGAATCGGCAATGAGCATCTCTGAACTTGATCCAGGCCAGTTGGACCTCCTTTAGTTTCACCTTCCGCTCAGCATTGAGCATTGCCATGACTTTACCGTAGATCTTGTTAAGCTCGGCATCGGCCTTGCTGTACGCTTCCACTGCACATGCGTTGATCTGAGTCTGAGTTTGTGGATCGTCACACGGGTCCTTTGCCTGGGTAGCCACACTGCAGACCCATGAAACAGCCAGAATTCCCGCGAAAATGCACAGCGAAGTCATCTTTTTCATCTGTTGCTACCTCCCCGAAGCTGCCTCTTCGAAAACTCACCTCAACCAACCCTGCGCTCCTTCAAGACATTGCTTCGATATCTCGGAGCGAACAGTGGCGATTGATCCTTTTCCCATTAATCTGCGATGAGCCGGCTGTACTCAGACATACTCCACATATTCGGGCTGGTACATGAGAGAGCGAATGTGTGCAGCCAGATCCTCCGGCTTCGGGTTCGTTGCCAGACCGCTCTTGTATGCCACATCGGCCACCGCGGTTGCAATCGCCGCCGATACCTCCCTGATTCTCGTCAGCGGCGGGAAGATGCTTCCCTTCTCAAGGTCGCTTTGCGCAACCTGTTGGGCCAAAGTCTTGGCGGCAACGAGGAACATATCATTGGTCACGTGCCTGGCCCAACAGGCTAATACCGCCAAACCCACTCCGGGGAAAACATACACGTTGTTTCCCTGGGCGGGACAGAACGTCCGGCCGTGGGCGGTGACGGAACCGAATGGGCTGCCGCTGGCAAAAACGCAGCGACCCTGCGTCCACTGGTAGGCCTCCTCTGCTGTGCATTCCGCGTTCGAGGTAGGATTGGACAGGGCGAAGACGATGGGCCGCTGGTTGAACCTGGCCATGGCTTCGAGTACCGGTTGAGTGAACATCCCGCGCTTGCCGGAGAAACCGATGACGGCCGTTGGTTGGAGGGTCTCCACGGCGGATAGGAGGTCCGGCAGAAACTGGTGGTCATGCGCAAAACCGCGCTTGGGCACACTCAGGTCGGTGCGGCTTTTGACCACCAGGCCCTTGGAATCCAGAAACCAGATCCGATTGCGGGCTTCCTCCAGGGATAGCCCTTCCTCCATTATCGCTGCAACCGTCAGATCGGCGGCGCCGATCCCGGCTTCACCGGCCCCCAGAAACAGCAGCTTCTGGTCCTTGAGCACACCTCCGGTTATTCTCAGCGCGGAGGTCAGCCCTGCCAGAGTCACCGAAGCCGTACCCTGGATATCGTCGTTGAAGCAGCAGATCTGATCTCGATACTCTTGCAGCAGGCGAAAAGCATTCCTGTTGGCAAAATCCTCGAACTGGATGAGGGCACCCGGAAAGACCTCCTGCACTGCCACGACGAATTCTTCTATCAGTTCATCATACTCTTCTCCGCGGAGGCGGCGCTGCCTCAGGCCAATGTAGAGAGGATCATTCAACAGATTTTCGTTCTCCGTTCCCACATCGATGGTGACCGGCAAACTGACGGATGGATGAATCCCCGCACAGGCGCTATAGAGGGCGAGTTTTCCAACGGGAATACCCATCCCGTCCGCTCCCAGGTCGCCGAGTCCGAGAATGCGCTCCCCGTCGGTCACGACAATGATTCGGATATCCTTGTAAGGCCAGTTTCGCAGCAGATCGGCTATGCTGCCTTTATCGTTTGCCGTAATGAAGATTCCCCGGGGCCGCCGAAAGATGGTTCCATATTCGACGCATGCCTGACCCACCGTCGGAGTATAGACAATGGGCATCAACTCCTCGATGTTGTCCAGGAGCACCCGATAGAACAAGGTTTTATTTCTATCCTGAAGACTGGTCAGGTAGATATATTTCTCCAAATCGTTGGGCTTGCGTCGAAGATTTCCGAGAACTCGCAGAGCCTGCTCTTCCATGGTGTGGACTCGCGGCGGCAGCAACCCGCGAAGACCGAGTACAGCTTTTTCTTCTTCCGTAAAGGCGGTCCCTTTGTTCAGCGCGGGGTCCTGGAGCAGAGCAAAACCCTTTGGAAAGTCTTGAATGCGGTTGTGAATTCTCATCCTCTCGGATGCCGCCTTATGGCTGCTTTTTTTCAAAATCGACTGGAGATTGATGTGGCCCAAGAATCTTGAGAGTGCCTCATTTTCAACCAGGTTCTTGTTGAAGCGAATCACTATTTCGTCGTCTTCATATTTTACTTTGTACATGACGGTGCACCTTGATTTATGGAATCAACATAGATAAGCCAGCCACTGGTTTCTGCTGACAGAGGAAGAAGCTTGATGGCATACCAGCTTTGTCGTACTTTGCAGTGTACAAATATCAACGACGAACTGACAACATAAATCTGAGTAGCGCAGAGTTTACCTGCTATAAAGCTCCCGGGCGTTTTTGAGCAGAATTCGTTCGGCGGCGGATTCCGCTTCAGTGGCGGTCAGGTCTCCGTCGCTAACGGCCCCCTCAAGAACATCGCCCAACGCTTCGCGTCCCCATTTGCCGCCGAGATAGAAAAGCTCGGGCACCATGTGAGCGTCGGAGGAAAACAGCAATTTTGTCGTCGGAGCGAGCTCCAGCAACTGCCGCAGCACCGATTTCATGCCGGCAATGCTCAGGCAAGGAACAGCCAGGCCGAAATCCACATACACCTGAGAATGCATGGCAGCCAGGTAGCCCGCTTCCCGAACGAAGGGATAACCAGCGTGCAGAAGCACAATCGGGGCGCCCCGCCAGGCCGGCTCCTCCAGCAGGGATCTTAAATGGAGCGGGTTTGCCGTCCTGAGATCCAGGTCCGGATCGCCGAAGCCGGTATGAAACTGCACCGGCAAATGATGCTTCGCCGCGAAGTTCAGGGCTTCAGTCACCAGGCAATCGATCAACGGCTTGGCGGTTAGCCTCAGTCTGTCTGCTGTCTGCTTTTCTTTCAGTGCACTAAAGCAGGATCGGGCTTGTTCGTAGGAGGCAAGCGAAATGTCCAGTCCGCTGCGGTAGGCGGCGATACTTTTTAGAGCTACAACCTCTGCCGGCGGCGGATCGAGTTGAGCGCGGAATTTTTCCAGAAAAGCATCAAACTCTACTTCAGAGCTCAGCAGCTTTTCAGCGAGATGCTCCAGTCTCAAGATCCTGCGAACCGGTACAAACTGCCGGTGCCATTCCCACGGGAGAATTTTGTCGGGCAAAAAGCCATCGTCCAAATAAACGGCAGCGAGATTCGCCGCCTGCAAGCATCGGGCAGTCAGAGCGTCTATTCCAAGCTCCCGGCGGCGGGCTGCGATCGCTTCTTCGGTGGACTCACAGGATAACAACTCTGCCATTTCCCGCAGGCTGCGCCGGAAGAAAAGAGTGTGGCGGACGTGTCGCTCTATCATCACGGGATCATTGCTTTCCGTGAATGCCGCTGCATAGGTTGAAGACTCCAAGGCATCGGGTTTGAGCACATTATGGGCGTGCTGATCGATTGCAGGAATGTCCCAGAGGTTCATTGAGATACTTTCGGATCAGCCTCGTGCAGATAATTAGTCACCGCAGAGAACGCTGAGGCCACAGAGAAAACTTAAAAAATATAAAGCTAAATATAGAAGCTCAAGCTCGCGAGCAAGCTCGCTCCCACACTAAAGACCGGAGGCGGCGGTAGGAGCGAGCTTGCTCGCGAACAAAGCGGGGTTCACGGAAAGGCATGTCCCAACAAAGATGAACGCAGGCGCTCATTGTTGTGGCACGGTCTCATGACCGTGCCACCTCCACGACCGGTGGGTTCCTCGATAAAGCACCGACAACATTGAGACCTTCGGTCACAAAAGTTGCACGGTCATGAGACCGTGCTACAACAGCGCTGTGAGCTCTCTTTAGTAAAATGCAATTTCCGTGCTCTTCTTCTTGTGCTTTGTGCTCTTTCTGGTTAAATCCCGAGCCGTCCTGAAATGAAGCTCAATAGCGCTCAATCAGCAGTTCCACTTCCTTTTCCAGATCCCACTCTTTCATCGCTTCCCATTCCATCCGCCGGACGGCAAGGTAAGCCGTGGCGAAATCTGCCCCAAGCGCCTCCAGCAAGACTTCATCTTTTTCGAGATGTTCGATGGATTCGCCCAGGGATTGGGGGAGCAGATCGATTCCGCGCCCCTGGCGCTCCGTTTCCTCGATATCGGCCGGATCTACGTGAACCGGCCTCGCAAGCTCCAGGGCTTGCCGCAGCCCGTCGAGCCCGGCCGCAATAGCTGCACCCAAAGCCAGATACGGATTAGCGGAAGCATCGACGGTTTTCAATTCGAAATGGGTCGGATCGGGAGGCTCCGGAAAGGTCGGCACCCGAATGGCTGCCTCGCGGTTGTCGTACCCCCAACAGCGGAATGCTCCGCTCCAGCAGTGCGGACGGATACGCCGGTAAGAATTGACACTGGGAGTGGTCAGTGCCATGAGCGAGGGCAGATGCGAAAGGATACCGGCCATAAAACGTCGGGCAATGGATGACAAATGGCCGGGATTGTCGGCATCGGGCAGGAGGTTTTCTCCGTTTCGCCACAAACTGATGTGCAAATGGCAGCCGCTGCCGGCCTGCTCGGCGAATAGCTTCGGCACGAAGGAAGCCCTCAGTTGGTGCCGTCTCGCCACGGAACGCACCGTTTCCCTGAACATAATCTGCTGATCCGCAGCAACCAGAGCTTGGGTATAGAGTATCGATATTTCCTGCTGGCCGGGCCCGGATTCGGGGTAGTATTGCTCCACCTCTATTCCCTGAGCCATCAGAGCGTTGGCAATAGCGTCGATCACTTCCCGCTGCAGCTCCATGGAGAGTGTCGAGGCAAATCCTGTGCGGTCGGCGGGGACAATCTTTTCCATTGCTGTTTGCAGCAGATAAAACTCGTTTTCAAAAGCGGCCATGACCATCAGGTTCTCTTTTGCCGCCTCGGCTATCATGCGCTTCAAAAAATGGCGAGGACAATATGGCCAGGGCTTGCCGTCCTTCACCATGTCCCCCAGAAACTGAGCATGCCCGGGAGCATAAGGAAGTACGGTCAGAGTCTGCAGATCGGGCACCAGCCGAATTTCGCCAACCGGACCCAGGCCGCTTCCCGGTGCAGGCGCGTCGAACATCACGGGAACCGCCTGCTGTGCCGCGGAAATGCCCACTCCGTGCTTCAGATACGAGGCCAGCCGGTTGCGATGGATCGCTTTGCCGCGAATCTGATTGCCGTTATCGCACCAAAGGATGCGTGCGAATTTGACCTGAGACCGGTCGAGTAGATCGAGGATGTTTTCAGCCATCGTGTTGTGCTCTCGTTATAGTCATTGGATTGGAAAATCGAAGTATGTATCCGGAAAAGGTTCGCCCTTCAAGGTGAAGTGCCACCATTCCTGTGGATACGAGTCGAAACCGTGCTTGATCATAAGAACCTGCAAAAGCATTCGGTGAGATCGCGCGGCGGGCGATACAGCGAGGCTGGTCGGCCAGGATTTGGGGCCGAACAAATCAAATCCCGATCCCATGTCCAAACCCGGATCGGAGCTTGCCGCATCGAGAGGCGTGATGGTCAAATCTACCGTACTGCCGCGACTATGGCTGGATCTCGCTGCAATGTACTGTTCCTTGAACAGGTCCTCTTTCTTAACGTCCGGATAGAACTCCGCTTTCATTCGCGTGTCGAGCAAATCTTCGGCCCAACGAACAAAGTGATCTACCGCCCGCTGGGGCCGGTACGCATCGAAGATCTTTAAGCCGAGACCAAATGCTTGCAGCTCGTCTTGAACGGCTTTGAGTGCTTGCGCCGCCTGTTCAGAGAGAATGCATCCGGGCTGCAGGTATCCGTCAATGCGTTCTCCCACGAAATTGCGGTCGGTATAGTAGCGAAGGTCGATCTTTATGCCGGGGATCACCTGATCGACATAGACGAATCCTTGCGGCAGAGGGGAAGCTTGGCAGCCCGTCGAAGAGACCTGCATCATCAGGCAATAGCAAACGATGAACATAACAAGCATGCGCTTCGTTTTCATTCTTCACTCCCCTGCTGCTTAAGCTGTGCGGTCAGCAATTCTTCCAGTTGCTGAGCATTTTCAGCATATCGTATGCCGTCTTCTGCTTGAAAAAAAAAAATAGCACAGTATTTGCCGCTTCCTCGAAAGCCGATCACAAGGATTTCA
>ENA-OSEO01003188-OSEO01003188.1-sediment-metagenome-genome-assembly--contig:-NODE-3188-length-20116-cov-6.226957_pt1 | contig 20116 bp, 16 predicted proteins | sample MGYA00237883_ERZ534232 | MGnify/ENA metagenome assembly ERZ534232
CTGCTGAGCAGCTAAGTATGAAGTGATCTTTGACGGACTCTGCCTCTTTCAACAATCGTAAATTTACCCATGATGGAGCCCCAAAAACATCGTTTTAAGGCCAAAAAACAGCCCTGTGTTTAACCTAATCCCTTGACTGGTGTGCCTTCAGTTTGGTCCGCCCCGACCCCGGCAGCCCGGGAACCGATAACGGCGAATGTACATACCGCTAAAAAACCGTCAAAATAGGCTAATAAAAAACCGATATTTATCTCATATAATATACGAATTATAATGACCTCTAAAATTAGTTGCTTAGGATCCAATAAAATACAATAGGTTAATTACATTAGAATTATAACGCTTCATAAAAAAATTTATTTTTATTGACATAAACTTATGAATAATTTATTTGATTTGTTATTCGAATTAGGATGACTTAAATTAATAACCGTTATTGTAGTTTAGAAAATCAATATGGCCAGGCATTCCAAAACAGAAATATCCCGGGTTCATCAACTCACAAATGATTTGAGAGAAAAAATACTAAATAACGTTCTTAAGCCGAATCTGAAACTGATGGAGTCAGAAATCTCTGATGAATACAAAATTAGCGTATCTACAATTCGAGAAGCTTTCCGAATACTAGAATCAGAGGGTATTATCAGCATGGTACCTGGGATGGGAACTTTCGTTGCTGATATTGTTGAGGAAGATATTGAACTTGTATATGAGATAAGACCTGATATTGAAGCTCTTGCAGCAAAATTAGCCTGTAGAAACATTACGGGTGTGGAATTAAATTATCTTTCAGACATTGTAGATAAAATTGAAGCTGCAATAGAGAAAAAAGACATTACCCGCTATTTCGAATTAAACAAAAACTTCCATGATACCACTCATAAGGTAACGAGAAATCAGTACCTTATAAAAACTCTACAAGAGTTGTCCAATAAAACATTTAGGTATCGCTTATTTCCAGTATCCTTTTCCTACGGATCATCAGGAAGTGGTTTTAGACAAATGAAACAGTCCAATAAGGCCCACCAAAAACTTGTAGAGGCTTTTCGTGAAAGAAATGAAAAAAAGGCTGCGCAGGTAAGATATAAGCAGGTTGAAAAAATAGGAAAGACTCTTTCAAAAGCAAAGTCGATACGATCTATTGTAACTCAGACCCATATGTAAAAAAACTGGGTGAAATGCAAATTTCCCCATTGAAAACGTGTGTGTTCTTTTTAGGGAATACTTGAGTATTCATGCATACCCCAAAACAGATTAGAAACATAGCTTTGTTTACTCTTCACACCTTGCTCCAACGGGATTACGAGCCTTATATGTTATATCCGACGTTGAGTGGAGGACTTGTTTAAACATAACAATTACTGGGAGAGAACTATGATGGATGAGATGAGGATTTTGTCCCCAAGCAGCGTTTGCGGATCCGGGTTCCTTGAGAAATCCTTTGAGACAGCTCTTTCTTGGCAGCCACATTTTATCGGATGTGATGGAGGATCGACCGATCCTGGACCAAGTTACTTAGGCAGCGGAAAATCAGTTTTCCCACGGCAGGCAGTCATGAGGGACTTGCGTCTGATGTTGATTGGTGCCCGTAAGCTTAAGATCCCCCTTATGATTGGATCGTCAGGTACCGCTGGTGGTGATGTACACTTAGCCTGGATGTTCAGCATTCTAAAGGAAATTGCCGCTACTGAATCGCTGAGATTCACCGTTGCACTCATTCACGCTGAGCAGGATAAGAAATACCTCAAGCGGCGACTTAAGCAAGGAAGGATCACCCCCCTCGACCCAGCTCCGGAGTTTAATGCAAAGGTTATCGACCGTAGCGAGCGGATAGTCGGTATGATGAGCACCGAACCGTTCCTTCGGGCACTCGATGCTGGAGCAGACGTTGTTCTTGCAGGACGAGCCAGTGATACAGCGATCTTCTCCGGCTTACCAATACAACATGGTTTCGACCCTGGCCTTGCCTGGCATGTCGCTAAGATTCTAGAATGCGGAGCCGCGGCGGTAGTGAACCGCAAAACACCCGACTGCATGATGGCGTTCCTGCGGAAGGACTGCTTTGAGGTCGAGGCGCCTGATCCTACCCTACGCTGTACTCCCCAGAGCATTGCATCTCACAGCCTTTATGAGAACGCGGATCCCTTCTTTTTGGTCGAATCCTCAGGGACCCTGGATCTTACCGAAAGTCGCTACCAAGCGGTCAATGAAAGGCGAGTCAGAGTGGCGGGAAGCAAGTTTATCCCTGCTAAACACTACACCGTTAAGTTAGAGGGGGCTGAGAAAGCAGGGTATCAGAGCGTGATGATCGGGTCCATCCGTGATCCGTTCATCATCCGCCAGATAGATAGCTGGGTGAGCCGACTGAAGGAAAGAATACGTATACGAATTGAAATGGTTTATGGAAAAACTCTTAAGCATACGGATTACGTACTCAACATCCGGATCTACGGCAAGGACGGAACCATGGGTCCTCTGGAGCCGGTCAAACAAACTGCGGCTCACGAACTTTGCCTATTATTCGAGATCACGGCTGCCACGCAGGAGATCGCAAGTACGATTGCTGGCATCATGCGACATCAAGGTCTACATTTGCCTATTCCGGAGTGGAGCGGACTTATCACTGCTTTGGCATGTCCGTATAATCCGGCCCACTTTGATCGCGGAGCAGTCTACCGTTTCAATGTTAACCATGTAGTTAAACCCAAGGACCCCTGCGAGATGTTCCCCATGGATCTCTTTGCAGTCAGTGGTGCACGGGTACGGAGGATAGCAAAATGACAAAACTTGCAGAATTGGCGAGACTCATCCGTAGCAAGAACGCTGGGCCATTCCAACTCACTTTCGACATCATGTTTGAACGCCCTGAGATTTATGATCGGGTCAAAAAATCGGGGGCGGTGACTCGGGATATTGTAGCTCAAAGCTACAATATCCTCCCGAAGGACGTGCTGTTCTTTTACTGTGACAACGCGCTTGCAATTAAAGCGTCTATCCCCCGCCCATTCTCGCAGGGTGACCTGCGCGATAGCGATGGACACGGGGGACAGCAGTATGCGCCGCTTATGGATATAGAGATCCCTTAAGGAGCTCAGTTGATTTACAAACACACTACCGGCAGAAAGGTGAAAAATTGTCGATATTGTTCAATAGCTGTGGCAGGGTGTCACTCTATCTCACTTCTACAAGATTCAGGAAAGGGGGAAACATGAGAAGCAGGATCATAGTAAGGTCGTTTTGTGTGTCTTTTGCAATTATTTTGGTTCTTTGCCTCATGGCTCCAGGCGAGTCTTATGTCGCATGGGGCAGGGGGGAAAAATTTCCCAGCAAACCGATCGAATATGTCGTCCAGTCTTCACCGGGAGGAGGAAGTGACACCTTTGTCCGTGTGTTAGCCGACATGCTGGTCAAAGAAAAGATTATCACAGTGCCCATTGTTGTAGTGAACAAGCCGGGTGGAGGAGGTGCTGTTTCCTACAAGTACACCGCCTCAAAGGCTGGCAATCCGTATTTTCTCCAGAACATCCCCTCGACATTTGTCACAACCCCTTTGGTGTCCAAGGATTGCCCCAATTACAAGGAATTCACTCCTATCGGATTGTTAGCCTACGAACCCATTGCTTTGGGTGTGAAAGCAAGTTCGCCCTACAAGACGGTCAAAGATCTTATAGATGGTAGCAAGACCAAGGCTGGAGGTTTTACTTGGGCGCACACGTCGGTAGGAAACTTCGATCACTTAACTGCGATGCTCTTTGCCAAGAATACAGGGGCGAATATTGTAGGGTTACCCATGACTGCGGATAACGACGTCTTGGCGGCGGTTATGGGTGGTCATACGGAAATCGGCTCCATGACCGCACGCGGCGCTTTGGGGCAAATCAAGGCGGGAGAGATCCGATTCTTGGCAATCTCGGCTCCTGAGCGGTTGAAAGGCATGGAGGATGTACCTACCCTTAAGGAACTTGGGGTCGATGTGATGATGGCAACCCCGCGAGGGGTTATTGCCCCTAAGAATCTTCCGGATGACGCTCGTAATTACCTCATTGCTGCTTTTAAGAAGCTGACAGCAACACCTCGCTACAAGAAGTTTTTGGAGGATGAGTGGATGGTTCCCGCTAACCTGTTTGGTGATGACTTTGGGAACTGGTTGATAACACAGACAGAAAGGCTTGAACCCATACTGAAAGAAGTCGGTTTAATCAAATAGAACTCTCACTTGGGGGAGGGGTGTGAACCATCCCCTTCCCCCAAGACATATGATCCAATAATAGAGATCGCGGATTATGCCAAGAAATAAAGTTTTTATTACCGGCAAAGAAATCTGGATGTAGCCAATCTTTAAACGCGGTAAAGCACGGGAAAAGGAGCTCTCATGTCCAAGAGGGATATCATTATTGGGTGCCTACTGCTATTATTTGGATTGTTTTGGGGAGGTAAGGCCCTCACCTACGATTATCAGTCTCCGTATGGGCCAGGTCCGGGTTTTTTGCCCTTCTGGCTGTCACTGTTGCTTATAGGGTTGTCCCTGTTACTAATTTTTCCCGCTTTGAAGTCATATCGCGCAGGCGATCGTGAGATTACCCACGAGAACACGATGTTCACCAACCCCCTAATTCTGTTAAAGTCTCTGGGGGTTCTCTTTATGATCGCCTTATTCCTCGAAACTGCGGGATTCATGTTTATCATAGCCATGGCCACGACATTCTATGTGAAACTAGTAAGACCGGAGCATCTTTGGAAAAGATCAGTTATTATTGGTGCAATCATCTCGATCTTGATCTATATAGCATTCAAATACATTCTAGGGCTAAACATCCCTAGAGGAGTATTACCATTATGATGATTTTTGAGAAGCTGATGATGGGTTTTGGCCAGGCCATTGCTCCGGTTGTACTTATCTATACCTTTGTCGGAACGTTTATCGGTACGGCAGTCGGGATCTTGCCAGGACTCGGTCCGGTAGCAACAATTGGTATCTTACTTCCAGTCACCTTCGGTATGGATCCGCTTTGTGCTTTGGCCTTGCTCTGCGGAGTGTATTATGGGGCTCAATACGGAGGCTCCACCACTTCGATCCTGCTGAATATCCCAGGAGAGTCAGCCTCCGTTGTAACCTGTCTTGATGGACATCAGATGGCCAAACAAGGCCGAGGGGGCGTGGCTATCGGTATTTCAGCGATCGGATCGTTTATAGCTGGGATTTTTGCTACCGCGGCGCTAGTGCTGATTGGGGAACCACTCGCTCGCATGGCATTGGCTTTCGGACCGGCAGAGTATACTATTCTCATGGCTCTAGGTCTTAGTATGGCAACAAGCCTCGGGGGTAACCAAAAGCGGGCGCTTATCATGTGCGTCTTAGGCCTGATGGTCTCAACGATGGGGACCGACAGCTTTACCGGCGTGGCTCGCTACACCTTTGGGCTGACCATACTTGAAGATGGACTCGACCTTGTCCCTATCCTCATGGGCTTGTTCGCGCTGGGTGACATCATAAGCGAATTAGAGCAAGGAGTAGTAGTTAACCCTGCCGTTCTAGCGGTGAGTACTCGTCTCAGGGATGTGATGCCCAAGTGGAAGGACTTCAAAGAATCGGTAGCAGCCATAAGCCGGGGAAGCTTCCTGGGTTTCTTTTTGGGAATCCTACCGGGTATTGGGGCTGCGACGACATCCTTCATCTCCTATGGCCTGGAAAAACGAATCTCAAAGCATCCGGAGAAGTTCGGGAAAGGTATTATAGAGGGAGTGGCGGGACCAGAAAGTGCCAACAATGCAGCCTCCCAAGGGGCATTGGTTCCGCTTTTGACATTAGGAATCCCTGGTTCGGCCAGCGCTGCGATCTTGGCCGGTGGACTTATGATGTATGGCTTAGTGCCGGGTCCGCTGCTCTTCAGGGATAATCCACAATTTGTTTATGGCTTGATTGTTACAATGTTCTTAGGCAATATCATGCTAGTTATCTTGAACATGCCGCTCATTGGCTGGTGGGTTCGGCTGCTGAAGGTGCCTTTACACATCCTCTATCCCATGGTGATCGCTTTCATGGTGGTAGGCGCCTACTCCGCTAATTATAATTCCGCCGATGTTATGATAATGGCGGTATTCGGGTTCCTTGGATATGTGGCCCGGAAGAGCGGATTTGCCCCTGCCCCGTTCATATTGGGTTTCTTCCTGGGACCTATGTTCGAGACCAGTCTGCGACAGGCTTTTATAGTGGGTCGCGGTAATCCCCTTATCTTCTTCCAGAGGCCGATTAGCTTGGTTTTAGCAATGCTAATTGTTCTCGTCCAAGTGGGTCCCACACTAATAAGATGGATTGGCAAGATTGCAAAAAACCGAACATGTTAAAAAAGGATGACTATTCTTGAAGACGGATCATATCATTGTCATCTGCTCGGTATGTCTCGCTGGAGTATATCTCTATTCCACTTCAAGGATCCCTGCGGTAGGGATTGGGGATCCGCTAGGTCCAAAGGTGTTTCCGATTTTAGTGGGTATTGGACTCGTGTTGGCAGGATTTCTATTATTCCTGGAAACTATCTCCAAAAAGACGCGTGGTGTTGAAAATAGTGGAAAATTTACAGAAAGAAAGCATTTGTTAATAATTGGAGCGGCAGTTTGTTGGACTTTTATTTATTTCATATTTTTTGAGATGCTGGGTTACCTGATCTCCTCGCCCATATATATTTTGGGCATTATGTATTATTTGAACCGGGACAAGTGGTTGCTGAACTGCATTATTTCGGTACTCTTCACGTTGGGATTTTACGTCTTGCTTGTCAAACTCCTCGGCGCCGATTTGCCAAAAGGGCTCCTATATTTTTAATAAAGGTGAAACATGGATACCTTCAGTCAAATCTTGAACGGTTTTGATGTCGTTATGCAGCCGATGAATTTGTTCTATGTGTTCATAGGCTGCTTTGTGGGGACAGTGATCGGGGTTCTGCCGGGGTTGGGGCCCGCTGCTGCGGTGGCCCTGCTCCTTCCTTTGACCTTCGGCTTGGATCACACCGGGGCATTGATCATGATAGCCGGGATTTACTACGGGGCGATGTACGGAGGTTCTACAACGTCAATCCTCATGAACATCCCAGGGGAGGCGGCATCGGTCATCACCTGTTTTGATGGGTATGAGATGGCAAAAAAGGGGCGTGCTGGGGCGGCCCTTGCGATTTCTGCTATCGGATCTTTTATAGCTGGTACGATAGGTATCATCCTTCTGTCTTTGATTGCACTTCCTTTAGCCGATTTTGCAATCCAGTTTGGTCCGGCTGAGTACTTTACCCTGATGCTGTTTGCGCTAATGACAATGTCTTCCTTAACTGGCAAGTCTTTAGCAAAGGGGATTATTTCATTGCTTCTCGGGCTGATGATCGCTACCGTTGGCATTGATCTCCAAACAGGTCGGTTGCGCTACACGATGGGGCTTATCAGTCTACATGAAGGAGTCCCTTTTCTGGCGGTGGTCGTGGGTATCTTTGCCCTTGGCGAAGTCTTTGAGAATATCGAGAATTTTGTTAAAGGAGGGATCGAACGCGTTCGAATAAAAGGAAAAATCTGGCTGACGCGTGAGGAATGGCGCCGTTCCGTCAAACCGATCTTTCGTGGCGGGCTGATCGGGTTCATTGTGGGTGTGCTTCCCGGTGCTGGAGGGATAATAGCGTCGATGCTATCGTATGGTTTGGAAAAGAAGATCTCTAACCGTCCGGAGGAATTTGGCAAAGGCGCAATTGAAGGTGTGGCGGGTCCGGAATCGGCCAACAATGGCAGCTCGAGCGGAGCGATGGTGCCTTTACTGACACTTGGCGTGCCGGGCTCCGGAACCACGGCTGTGATATTGGGGGCCTTTATCATGTATGGGATTCAACCGGGTCCAGGACTATTTCGAAATCATCCCGACATAGTCTGGGGGCTGATCGACAGCATGTATCTTGGGAATTTGATTCTGCTGTTTCTGAATCTACCACTGATAGGCATTTTTGTACGTATTCTATATATTCCCAATGGTATCCTCTTGCCGTTGATATTAGGAATTTCTTCCATAGGGGTCTACACGCTCCGCGGCAGCATGGCCGACCTTTATATCGCCTTGCTTTTTGGAGTACTTGGTTACATTTTTCGCAAAGTAAGTATTCCCACAGCCCCGCTGGTTCTGGCTTTAGTAATAGGTAAACCGATGGAGCAGTCGTTCCGTCAGGCAATGACGATCTCTGGTTCTAACCCAACAATCTTCGTCCGGAGCTACATATCTGTGACTCTCTTGATCCTTGCATTACTTTCGATAGTTGTGCCTATGATACTTGAGCGACGGAAGAAGTTCATACCAACCGGATCGAATTTGGGTCTGTGAAAATGCTGTGAACGTAAGATGGGCGAAGGATTGAGTATAATAATTGTCTTGACAAGTGGCCCCCTTCATGGTCTTTTAATTATACGTGATACAGCTAAATAAATGATTTACATTTAAAAAAGTTTAGTAAGAAAGAGCGGCGATTAACTCAAGAGAGGGTGTCGCTACAATTTTCGTCAAGACACAAAAGACCCGAAAGCAGGTGGATACTAAAATCAATGAACTACACCGGCAGATCGCTCAATTAAAGCTGGAAAAGGTTTGTTATCATGCAAACTCGGCATCTGAACCGGGCCAGGCTGAACCTGATGCTCAACCCCACGGCAAAGTGGCTGAGTTTATCCCGACCATTCGGATGCTTGGGCATCTGCCGCTCGTCCAGCTACTACAAACGCCGCTGGATCCAATCAGATGAGTCGAACCTGATGCGTCTCATCGACGAGAGATATCTGTAAAACCCCTCATGGGCCAGTCACTATATGGAGATCACCTCCACAGACGAGGTTACAAATGAATCGCAAGTTCGCTCAGCACATGATACCTTGCCCTCAATACAACGGATCAAGGCTTAGCTCTACGCTTAGGCTGCCTAAACAATGGGGCCCATCACCAAGAAGCCCAACTGGTAATGTCCGAAATTGCAGGAATATGCAAATCAAGTGATGAAGATAATTTGACTAAAGAAGTTCTCATGAACTGCAACTTGCTGGGGGAGGATTTTTAGAGGGAGTCAGGGTGATCTCGGTTTAAAGAAACATAACCGACTAATTGCAAATGGTTCTGATCGAAGGGGCCAAAATCATATTGTTTAGACAGGCCGTAAGGATTACAGACGGTCCAAATAGTTTAAAAGGGAATCGTACATTGTTCTCAATCATACTTAAAAAAATAGGAGGCTACCAGATGAAAATCAAAGGAGTGAATATAGATCGGTTAAGAATGCTTCAATTTATCATGGGATCGATATTTGTGTCGATTATCTTTGTGTTGGCCGTATCGCATAATCAGGCCCAGGCAGCCGGCTGGAAACCGGATAAAAACGTGGAAATTGTCGTTCCGGCCGGTCCTGGAGGCGGCAACGATAGGTTGGCCAGAACGATCCAAATGATCTTTCAGAAGAAGAAGATGCTTGAGGTGACGAGCACAGTGGTAAATAAGCCCGGTGGCAGCGGAACGGTTGCTTGGGCTTACATAAATCAACACCCCAAGGATGGACACTACATTTGTACCACTTCACCTGTCCAATTAACCAGCCATATCTCGGGATCCACTTCCATTAATTACACGGATGTTACGCCACTTGCTCAACTGTTCAGCGAATATATAGCCTTCACTGTTAGAGCTGATTCGGCCATTAAAACAGGGAAGGATTTGATAGAACGACTAAAAAAGGATCCGCAATCAGTTACCACCGTTGCTACTCAAGGTATTACCGGTGCTCCTCATATTGCGATGGCATTAACCGCGAAGAAGGCTGGTGTAGACCCAAAGAAACTGAAAGTGGTGGTCTTTAGTACTGGAAGTGAAGGCACGATGGCTCTTCTGGGGGGACATGTTGACGTGCTTCCAACTACTCCCAATAACGTTTTACCACTTATGAAGGAAGGAAAGGTTCGACTCATTGGCATTTCGTCCCCAAAACGATTAGGTGGCGATCTTGCCGGCGTCCCTACTTGGAGGGAACAGGGTGTTGATGCTGTCATCGGTAACTGGCGTGGCATCGTAGGGCCTCAAGGGATGAGCCAAGAGCAGATTGCTTATTGGGATATCGTGCTTGCTAAATTAAACGATTCGGACGAATGGACGAAGGAATCGGAAAAGGGCCTATGGGGAAAAGACTACATGGACAGCAAGGAAAGTAAGAAGTTTTTGGACGCGGAATACAATGAATTGAAAGAGTTATTAACGGCACTCGGAATGGTTAAATAGGTGAAATAAGATACATAGTGGCTTGTTTTAAATATAGGGGAGTATCTATTAGGATTAGGATAAACTTTAAGCGATTCAAAGACGAAAGGCTTTGCTATATTGCCAGAATTGTCAAACTGTGGGGGTTCCTTGGCAAAGCCGAAAAATTATTCTGAAGAAATTGTAGAAGGGAGATAACCTTGAAGGATGAAATAAAAATTCTTGCAGCGACCGGAATGTTGGGGACTGGATATCTTGAGAGTTCTCTGGAGAGGGGCTTGTCTTGGAATCCCGATTTTATTGGTTGTGATGCCGGTTCAACCGACGGAGGACCTGCATATCTTGGAAGTGGAAAATGCGGATATTCAAAAGAGGCCATAAAGTACGATTTGCGCCTGGCTTTATCGGGAGCACGTAAAAAGCGTATCCCTCTGCTCATAGGTTCGGCCGGTAGTGCTGGAGGTGATATGAACCTGGCTTGGACCGTGGAAATTGCCAAGGAGATTGCCCGCGAAGAAGGGTTGCATTTCAATATGGCGGTAATTCACTCTGAGCAAGACAAGGAATATCTGAAGAAAAAGCTGGCCGAAGGAAAGATTAGGTCGCTTAAGCCCGCGCAGCCATTAGATGAGAAGATCATTGATAGAAGCGAGCATATCGTCGGCATGATGGGGGCAGAGCCTTTCATACGTGCACTGGAGCAGGGGGCGGAGGTGGTAATCGCCGGCCGTTCAAGTGACACCTCCATTTATGCAGCTATTCCAATTCAGAGGGGGTTTTCTCCTGGTCCGGTGTGGCATGCGGCCAAGATCCTCGAGTGCGGCGCTGCATGTGTAACTCAAAGAAGTCGTGCGGATTCGATGTTTGCCAGAATTGGGCAGGGGTATTTCGTGGTAGAACCTCCAAACCCTGAATTTGCCTGTACACCTGTAAGTGTAGCCGCACATACTTTCTATGAAACGGCCAATCCTATTCATCTATATGAGCCTTCCGGGATGATGGATACCAGCCTGGCGGATTACAGAGCGGAAAGTGAAAGGGCTGTGCGTGTATCGGGAAGCAAATTCGTACCGGCGGAGAAATATACAATCAAGCTGGAGAGCGTGGAGAAGGCCGGCTATCGGAGCATCACGGTTGCATTTGTTCGCGATCCGATTCTTATCGACCAGATTGACGAGTGGCTGGAACGCTTTGTCCAGAAAGTTAAACAACGGACTAGCGAGATGTTCGGCAACAGGCTTGCCAACGAAGATTATTTCTTTAATATTCGTGTTGGTGGCAGGAACGCAGTGTTGGGTGATAACGAACCGTTTAAAGACAAGGTGCCTCATGAGCTGACTCTTATCTTCGAGGTAACCGCGCCAACCCAAGAGATAGCCTCGGCCATTATGGCCAGCGCTGGTCACATGGGATTGCACCTTTCGATTCCTCATTGGAAAGGTCTCACCTCTAACTTTGCGGTCCCATACAGTCCTAGAGAGATTGGGCTTGGGACTACCTACCGTTTCAATATGAACCATGTTGTAGAGCCCGCAGATCCTAATGAAATGTTTCCCATAGAGATGGTAAACGTCTGAAACTGAAACGCAAAAGCAAGCGCTATTACCCTGAACCTTGCTTTTGGAAACCTCACTTGGAGGCAATGGAAGTATGACAAAGCTAAAAGAAGTCGCTCAACTCATAAGAAGCAAGAATGCTGGACCATTTACACTGACCTTTGACTTCATGTTTGACCGTTTTGAAGACTACCGCAGGGTACGCGACTCAGGCGCTATTTCTCGGCAAGTTTTCTCCCGATTATACGGTACGCCTGAAAAGGATGTGGAGATTTACAGCGTGGACGCGGCGAGGGGCATAAAAGTCACCATACCTAGACCCATTATTCAGGGGGACCTGAAAGACAGCGATATGTGGGGTTGTCAATTATTTGGGCCACTAGTAGATATCGAAATTCCGGACTGAGAATTTCAAGATCAGGTAATTTTTCAAATGCCTCAGCTCACGGATTTCGCCGTTGGTGTTTCCACAACTGAAGAAACAAATTTGAGGTAGGCTTTTGTGGGCTCGCGGCTGGCAGTCGATTGAGGAGCGACCACTTATAAACACCTTCAATTTATCGTCGAGGGATGTTTAGCGGATCGCGTATATACTATTAGGAAAATAAATTGAGGGGATTTTTATGTATGACTTGTTGATTAAGAACGGGAGGGTGATAGATCCTGACCAGAACATAGATGGCACGCTGGACGTAGCCATAAATGGGGATAAGATCGTTAAAGTGGCCAAAGATATTTCAGTAAAAAAAAGTCGACAGGTGGTCGATGCTAAGGATAAGATAGTCACCCCGGGGCTTATGGACCTGCACTGCCATGTTTATGATGGCGTTTTTGTACGTGGGGCAAACCCTGATGCCGTCGGGGTGATGCAGGGAGTGACCACTGTCGTGGACGGGGGGAGCGCTGGTGCTGCAATATTTGGGGGATTCCCCAAATATGTTGTTCCGGCGGCCCGAACGACGGTTTTTTGCTTCCTTAATCTGAGTTCTACAGGGCTCAGCGTTACGCCCGAACTCAGAGACAGAAAGGAAATCGACCTTGATGCGATCGAAATTGTTATCAACGCCAACCGGCATCTCATAAAGGGGGTGAAATTGCGCTTGGTGGGGAGCCTCGTGGCTAGCGAAGGGATAGAAGTGGTAAAAACAGCGCAAAAAGCCGCTAAAAACTTTGGCTTACCCATTATGGTGCACATCGGGGATAGGTGGAAACAAGTATCGCCGACACTAACTCAGGAATTTCTTCCCTTGATGGAGAAAGGAGACATACTGTCTCATATTTATACACCCGAACGGGGCACTCTTTTTCGGCCGGATGGTTCTGTAATGCCCGAGTTGCGAGAAGCAATGGCGCGGGGGGTAGTTTTGGAGCTTGCTAACAGCAGGTATGGTTCTCATTTCAGTTTTGAGGTGGCCCGAAAAGGCTTGGCACAGGGAATCTTCCCCACCGTTCTAAGCACTGATGTCAACCTCCCTTCTCTCCATGATGGCGTATTCGGGATGACAACGACCATGTCTAAATTTCTGGCCTTGGGCTTAGACCTCAAGCAGGTAATAGAAATGTCCACCATCAATCCCGCACGGGCGATTAAGGAGGGAGCCAGAATTGGAAGCCTCAAGTCCGGGATGAATGCTGATGTTTCCATTCTAGACCTCTTGACCGGCGAATGGAAGCTGGACGATCCCGAGCAACCAACCATAGACAAGTTAATATCACCGGTTATGACTATAAAATCAGGGCGGCCAATACCGGCGCAGCCGGTGGCCCAGCCCCAGCGCATAGGTTGAGAAAGAAGTCCGACCAATACTTGATTAAGCATTCAATTTTTGCAGCGACAATAGGATACGTAAACCTCAAGCGGACTGGAGAGCAGCACTAAGGAGAAACCGATTATGGCTACAGTCAAAGAAAAAACAACAACCATGTTACGTAGGCAGCTGTCAGAAGAAGGAATTGTTATTGAAGCCTCATGTTACAATCCCTTGACTGCAAAGCTCGCCGAAAGATTGGGTTTCCGGCAGATTTGGGTCGCAGGATGGGGACTCGGCGCTCAGTATTGCACCACAGAACCTATGACGACGATGACGGAATACGTATATTTCTCCAAACTGATTACAGACGCAGTAAGTGTACCTGTTATTGTTGACGCCAGCACCGGTTTTGGTGATCCTATCTATGTTATGCGTGCTGTTAGAGAATTTGAAAAAGCCGGAGTTGCAGGAATAACATTGGAAGATCAGGTGTATCCGAAACGAGTTCAATACCACGCCAGGCCTCAGGTTAAATATGTAATTCCTGCTGAAGAGATGGTTGTGAAGCTGAAGGCCGCTTTGAGGGCGAGAACCGACGACGATTTTGTAATAGTGGCCCGTAGCGATGCTGACGGAGCTGTCGGCGGCAGTCTGGACGAAATGATAAGACGGCTGAAGATGTATGAAGACGCAGGCGCGGACATGTTGAGAGCGGGGGTCAGCAAAGGGGGCACGCTTTCAGATATAGAACAGTTGAAAAAGATTCGTTCGGCTACCCACGTACCGCTCGAGGCAGGTTTGAGCAGAGACATCAGACCCGGTGTCCGTGGCGCCATAACACCTAAGGTTCTTGAGGAACTGGGATATAAGGTGGCACGGACAGCAATGGTGTCGATAGCTCTTGAGTACAAAGCGGCTAAAGAGCTATTCATGAACGTTCTGAATGATAAACCGATAGGAATCACCGAAGAAGAGTTTCGTCAAGTCACCGGAGATATTTTGGAAACAATTGGTATCCCAGAATTGATTGAAGAAGAGCTAAAAACAACTAAACCACCTTATGCGTAAAGATACCTTACTAATGTGATCTGAATGAATAATCATTTCGCCGCCTCAATTTTGGTTTCACTCCAGACCTTAACCAGAGCTGGTGACGGCTGCCGAGTTGTCCTCTAAAGGTTGGCAGCTTTCGTCCGGAATAGGTGGCCGGAATAGACCAAAATAATGCATTTTTTCAATTTGTTTTTGCTTTTACCTGCAAAGGTTTTGACTTTCAGGTTCGTTAGCGTGCATGGAAAAGATAATGATGAGAAAGTATCAGGCCTGCCTTGTAGAGAGCAAAAAGATAAGGCATCATGGATAAAAAACAGCGTGCACTCGACAAAATGTTCCAGGAGCAAAAGATGGCCAGTTTTGTGCGGGTGCACAACAAACAGATCAGCTCTTGTGCTACAGACGTGGCCAGTTTATGTGCTCGATTGATCATGGGTATTAAGCAGCTTCCCTAATTCGATGTAATTTCTGTCTTTTTACTAGAATTTCGTAAAATCAGGTCTCACTTCAAAATAATTTCAGAAGGTTTAGATAATGGAAACAATTTCTGCGATATTGAATGGTTTTCATGTCGCCTTGGCACCGCTCAACATCTTCTATGCCTTTATCGGCGCTTTTATGGGAACTCTAATTGGAGTGCTTCCGGGTATCGGTCCGGCTGCAGGGATTTCATTACTTATTCCTTTGACCTTTGGTATGGAACCCACATCCGCACTCATCATGATGGCAGGAATTTATTATGGAGCGCAGTATGGGGGGTCCACCACATCGATTCTCATCAACACGCCAGGGGAAAACTCCTCGGTGATGACCTGCCTGGATGGATACGCTATGGCAAAAAATGGGCGAGCGGGAGCAGCTCTGGCCATCTCCGCCATCGGGTCTTTTCTAGCTGGGACAATCGGTATCCTCCTTCTTAGCTTTTCTGCGGTCGCCCTATCCAAATTTGCTTTACGATTCGGACCACCTGAATACTTTACTTTGATGCTCTTCGCTATGACGGCGGTTGGTTCGTTAACAGGTAAGTCTCTTGCGAGAGGAATGATCGCGACAATCCTCGGATTGATTTGTTCCACTGTGGGAATTGATCTGCAAAGCGGCTTAGCACGTTATTCCTTCGGAATACCTGAGCTACAGGATGGGATCAGCTTCCTCATTGTTGCTGTGGGTCTTTTCGCTGTCGGAGAGGTGTTTAAGAACATCGAAGACTTCTTTAAGGCCGGAGCGAACAAGCTTATCCCTTTAACCGGAAGGATCTGGCTGACGAAGGAGGAGTGGCGCCGTTCAATCAAACCGATTGTTCGTGGCGGGTTAGTTGGGTACGTCGTCGGTGTCCTTCCCGGGGCTGGCGGAACATTAGCCACAATTTTGTCTTATGCTCTAGAAAAAAAAGTTTCAAGACATCCAGAAGAGTTTGGCAAGGGAGCAATTGAAGGGGTGGCAGGGCCAGAATCGGCCAACAATTCCTCCTGCAACGGGGCCTTGGTACCTCTGCTAACGCTGGGTGTACCAGGGTCCGGAACGACGGCGGTGATGTTAGGGGTATTTATTATGTATGGAATTCAGCCAGGTCCTTCTCTGTTTCAAGACCATCCTCTCTTGGTATGGGGATTGATCGATAGCATGTACATAGGGAATTTGATGCTATTGGTGCTAAACTTGCCATTACTAGGGCTATTTGTGCGTCTCCTATACATACCAATCGGCATCCTTATGCCATTGATTATAACGATTTCAATGACGGGGATATACTCTATCAACACCAATGTTTTCGACCTATATATGGTCCTGCTTTTTGGTGTTCTTGGTTGGGCTTTCCGCAAAATGGAAATCCCGCTGGCACCGTTTGTTCTAGCTTTGGTGTTAGGCTCATTATTAGAACAGTCGTTCCGCCAGGCAATGACGCTTTCCGATGGAAATCTGTTGATTTTCGTTCGAAGCTCTATCTCAACAGTTTTATTGGTCATAGCGAGTCTTTCAATAGTTTTACCGTACTTGATTCCTAAAATTCAAAGGTGGAAGCATACTGTGGAATCTGATAGTACCTGCTAACTCCAGATAATGAAGATGGAGAATGGGTTGTCAATACGGATATATTTGAATCTAAGTGTTTTTAAAAGAGCAATGAAAACATCTAAAGGAGATCTGGTATCTATGTCAGCATTTTAGGAGCCAAAGTATCTCGATGAGAGCCAAGGACGTTATCCAATGCCAAGCCGGTCAAAGTACATTTCCAAGTCCTTTTTGGTGAACTGGGTCTTTTATGCTTTTTGAATCTTTCAAGTTTAAGTGAATAGGCCGGCACGACTCCGCATGCAGGGTGGGTGTGAGGAAGCATAAATGCGCATCAAATCCGTATTATTTGGAAAATTTTCCCTAGAGTTCAATTCAACCATTAATGAATTAGTTGGGTGAATTATGATGACTGATCGCCTTATTGTTGTTGGTACAATTTTATTTGCCGGGCTATATCTTTTCGCTACCTCAAAAATTTCTTCGTCGATAGTTGGGGATGTGATCGGGCCGAAAGTATTTCCAAACCTGCTCGCTATAGCGCTCATATTAGCTGCCTTGCTTTTGTCCGCAGAATTAATTCACACGAAAGGTGGTTCTACTGAAAAGAAAAAAGAACTGAAGGAACAAGGAAAATATCTGCTCTTGGTAGGAGCAGTAGGTTGTTGGACCCTCATTTATATTGTGATTCTTGAACCATTAGGCTACTTGATCTCTTCGACACTCTACCTCCTTGTTTTGATGTCCTTTTTTAATCGCAAAAAACACAGGATGAATGTTATGGTATCGATAATGTTTACTGTAGGGGTCTACGTTTTTTTTACCAAAGTTATAGGGATCGCCTTGGCACGAGGCTTGCTTCCTTTTTGATTAAGCTCTCATTCCTTCTGCTGTTTTCAGAGGAATGTGGTTACTCGCATGATTATAAGTGAACTTGAAAATGGAGGGGCTTCCTTTACTTTAACTATTTAAAATGGAGGTAACCAAATGAAAATCAAAAGAATAGATTTGATCGCCGGTATGTGTTTCTTGGCGTTTTTAAGCATGACCAGTAGCAATTTTAGCGAGGCTGCTTCATCAGTCTGGAAACCGACTGATAATGTGGAAATCGTAATTCCAAGCGGCCCTGGGGGCGGTAACGATAGATTAGGCAGAACTATCCAGCAAGTTTTACAGGTGGAGAGGTTAGTAGATAACCCAATAACTATCACGAACAAAGGGGGAGGCACAGGAGCAGTCGCTTGGGCTTATTTAAATCAACATACTGGGAATGGACACTACATCTCAGTCTGTCAAAACGCTCTCTTGACCAATCGTATTAGGGGAGCCAATCCTCTTACCTACTCCGATGTTACCCCGCTTGCTGTATTGGTGGCCGATCATCACGTTACTTTGGTAAATGCGAATTCGCCTATTAAGACGGGGGCTGATTTGATAGAGATGCTGAAAAAAGATATGAGATCGGTTAGCTTCGCTCAATCCCTTGGCTTGGGTTCTCCTGCTCACTTAGCGCTTGCTTTGTTCATAAAAGCAGCGGGACTTGATCCGAGTAAACTTAAAAATGTGGCCTTTAAATCGGGGCCTGAAGCAATGATGGCCCTCTTGGGTGGTCACGTCGACGTGTTTGTTACTAGCTTTGGGAATGCTAAAGAACTTTATAGATCAAAGAAGGTTCGTGCGCTTGGTACAACCACACGTGAGCGCTCGTTTTTCGATGTCCCTACATGGAGGGAACAAGGAATAGATGCAACTTTTGACTCTTGGCGCGGCGTAATAGGGCCAAAGGGGATGAGCAATGAGCAGATCGCCTACTGGGATGACAAGCTTTATCGATTATCTAAATCAGATTCATGGAAGAAATACATGGAAACTGACGACCTGGACAACATCTATAAGAACAGCAAAGAAAGCTGGAAGTATTTGGAAACCAACTACAGGGAACTAGAGGATTTATTGGGTCAGTTAGGACTGAAATAACGAGGGCAGGTTGGTAGCCTATTAAAATATTTATAATAGGGCCCCATGAACTGAACTTTTCATCAAAGGATTATGGTTGAAATAGACAAACCGGTTCAAAAAATTTACCTCCGGCAACTTAGCTAACGATTGAGTGCATAGGCTTGCACAACGTACAAGGAGATATCATCCTTTTTTTGGTGAAAAGTGTTATGGTTATGCTTTAACGAGAGCATTAATGTTTAGACAGGACTACAGGATAAACAAGGTATCTGCGGGAAGGGCTGGGGAAAGGCAAAAAGTATCATCCCCCATAGAGGGAAGTCGTTCACGCATTGCGCCAATAAACAGTAATTCAAGGGAAATAGCATCCATATGTTGTTTTTCCGGATCTTTTAAGCTGATGTGGAATTGCGTTTTCACGTCTTCATCTGGCCTTTTCTAGATGCGAGCGCCGCAACCCGTGAAATAAATCAAGTCATTCCTGTTGATCCTGGTGCGCCAGGCCAAGCCTGGTCAGTCTTGTGAACTGAAAGGAGTTCACCTTGTAAATTGTCCGTTTGACAAGTAGCCGATCGAGCGTCGGAGGGGGTAACCCGATCCGGCGAAGTCTCGTGAGGCGAAAGCGTGAGCCGTAGCGAAAGCGAACCTGATTCGGCCTCGTTATACTTTTGGGAGTGGCCAACCGTCTAGGATAGGCGAAGCCCAGTGCCGGCAGCGAAGCAACGGACAGATGCAACTGTCGGGCTCTCCGGGGTGATAGGGGACGGCCGCATGCTGAAAGATTGGCAGAGGAACCTGGGAGGCCCGGCACGGAGATGGCATTGGCCTCAACGTCCGTTGGGAATCAATAACCGACAGGCGGCTGTGTCGGGAGTCGGAGGGGCCCATAGTAGCGAGGAAGCAGGGTAATGCCTGTGGAGCCAAGGGGCCTTGCTGTGGACGAGCTGAGTCAGAGAAGAGGTGCGCCGCTTGGACAAATGTCCCATTACGGAACAGCTGGCGATTTGGGGATCGGTTGATGTGTGGCAAAGTGCCCACTTTAAGCGAATCCGGTTGCCGGCGAGACTCACTACTTTGAGACATAAGCTTTACCGGAAGGCGAAGTTGGAGCCGAGCTGTCTACCTGCGTGGGCCTTCGGGTGAAGTCCACAGGAAAGCCAGATGCGGGAGACCCGCACGTCCGGTTTGATGAGGGGGAGAGGCCTTCCCTCCCTACTCTACTCGGAAAACATTTTGGTTTTATGTCTAAATGGTTATGAACTCATTAGTAGCTCTATACTCAGGTGGTCTAAACGATGGGGTTAATCGCCGTCAAAAAATATGTACTTATTAGAAAACCTTATGCGGTAGTTCATGCTACACATTAAAGGGTAAAGCGTGAAAACAAATGATCGATCCCGCGGAAAAGAATCAAGGTTTGTCTATTAATACAAACGCAATAAATAAATTGATAAATAACGGGTTTTATGCAAGCATATGTTCATGCGAAACCCCAGTTTAGAAGTGGTGCATCCTGAAGCAAGCCGAGA
>ENA-OSEO01003189-OSEO01003189.1-sediment-metagenome-genome-assembly--contig:-NODE-3189-length-20107-cov-2.896106_pt1 | contig 20107 bp, 11 predicted proteins | sample MGYA00237883_ERZ534232 | MGnify/ENA metagenome assembly ERZ534232
TGAGGAAGAGGCGGAATACGGCCGAACGAACGCGAGTGGTTGTTGGCAAATCTGACAACAGACAATGCCGAGCTGGGCATCTTCACATACGGTGAGCAGGGAGAACAGCTGAATGAGGTGGAGGCCGCTTGAGACTTGTAAGGGAGGCACTCTCCCGCTGAGTTAATCGCCCGTGCAGCGCGAATGACATTCTAGCAGCAGACCGCAATCAGCAGTCGCGATTGCGACACCGCTCCAACCTCTCCCGAAACATCGCGTCGAGTTCGTCCGGCGTGGCATCCGGGTGCCGGTGGCGCAGGCCCGCTCGCAGCGCTTCGTGCGTCATCTCGGTGAGCTCGAACGCCTTCAGCAACCGACCCTCCGGACCTAGCCGGCGAAGAGCTTCAAGATAGACCTGCCTGTTCGGTTGCGGCTTCAGCTGCACGGACATCCCTCCTCGCCTGCGAGTGTAGCACCGGCAACCGACACGGACTGCCGCAAGCGAGCCCGGGCGGCGGCCGCCCGCGGTGGCCCGCGCCCCCCGTCAGGCGTACACTCGTTGCGCATCCGACAGGAGGCGTCATGCTCGAACGCAGACAGCTTCAACCGCACGCAGGGCGCCGGGCGCTCGCGCTCCTGCTCGCCCTCGCCCTCGCCCTGGCACTCGCGCTCACCACAGCCGGGTGCGCCCCGACATCCCCCACCTCACCGGCCGAAGAACCCGCCCCCGAGCGACAACCCGCGCCCCAGCCCACCGCGCTCGTGATGCTGTTCGCGGGCACCGAGCCCGGCCAACCGCTCCCGGACCAACGTCCCAACCCCGGCGCGGTGCTGCCCGACCCCGGCTGGCGGCTCTCCGTCGTGAGTCTGAGCACCGGGGAGGAGTCGGTGATCGCGACGGGGTCGCGCGTGGAAGACCGGACCCAGCGCGCGTACACGCTGTCGCCCGATGGCCGACGCGTGCTGTACGGCGAGTACGCGAGCCCGACCACCGGCTACTCTCTCGCGTACAAGCTTCACGTCCTCGATCTCGAGACCCGCGAGACCACGCGTGCCACCGACACCGTGGTCGATTCGTGGGGATGGAACGGCAACACCATCGTGGCCACCGTCCCCCACCCGCCCGAGCTGATGGAGGGCGGCGCACGCAACATCGTGAGCGACACCGCCGTGATCGAGATCTCCGGCAGCGTCACAACGACCCGCGTACCGTTCCCGGGATCCGACAACGCCCCTAGTCGCGAGACCGGCGCGGAGGACCAGATCTACGGCCTGCGCTACCTGGGCGCACACGGGGGCGACGCCTTCTTCGTGTCGTCCGGACCCGGCCGCTGGGGCGGGTTCGCGCCACCGCAGCCCGTCCTGTACCGGCTGGCGGCCGGGTCGAGCGAGCTGGAGCCTTTGCTCGAACTCGGCACGCCGGACACGGTATTCAGTGACCTGCCCGAGCCTGGCGACGTGATCACTTCGCGCAACCTGCTGTGGACGTTCGGGAGCGCCCGGGTCGAGTACGCGCCGTACCTCACCGCGGGCCTGCTACCGCTGTATCGCGTCGACCACACGGTGATCGACCCCTCGCGCGTGCCGTCCGGCGGAGAGATCGGCATGCTCGGCGGGCACGGAGGGATCCCCGTCGAAGCGCGCCGGGATGAGAGCACCGCCACCGTCGAGGTCTACGACCTACAGGCGGCCTCGTTCGACGAGCCGGCGCGCACGTTCGAGGTCGCGGAGTCTTCGGCCGGCTATCTGCGCGTGTCGCAACCGGTGTACGACCCCGAACTCACGTCGTGGGTCACGGGCGAGCCGCTCGACGCGACTGAAGCTCCCGAGGCCGGCATGTGGCTGGTCGAGCGCGACGCCACCACAGGCGCGCTGCGTCCGCTCATGCGCACGGGCAGGACCGAACGGCCCGCACCCGTGCCGCTGGGCTACATCGGGCCGGACCGCGGCATCGTGTTCATCGCGCCTGCCGAGGGCCACCACCTGCACTCGCTCATGCTCTACGAGCGCGACGAGGACGTGGTGCGCGAGATCATGCCGCTGTACGGCCCGCCGGAAGACGCGTACGACGTAGGAGCGGTGCTGCTCGGCTCGACCACCTTGTGAGCTCGAACAACACCGCCCCCGCTCGCTATTGCCGGCCCTAGTCTTGCAGCACTGCGGTCACTTGGTCGCGCACCGTTTGCGTGACCGCTCCGGTCCCGCCGAAGTAGGTGACGGTGTCGATCGCGGCCTTGTTCGCCCCAAGCGCACCGGCGGTCACGGCGTTAAGCGACGTGGGCCGGGTGAGCAGCATGACCGAGTTCATCTTGCCCTGCAGCACACCTCCGGCAAGCGCATCGGGGAAGTTCGCACCTGTCGTGATGCCTACGCCGTTCCACTCGTGCCCCGCGTGGTCCACGGCGTAGTCGGCGACAGCCACCGCCGTCGCGTAGCGGTCGTCCCCGGCAAGGCGGGTGACCTCACCGCTCAGGTCGGCATCGAGATGCGCTTCGGTGGCCGAAGACACGACGCCCGTGCCGCCCAGGATGGCCGCGTCGGTCACGTCGGCCATCGCGGCCTTCGTGCCGGCGGAGATGCCGCTGGTCGGATGCGCGAGGAACAGCGGCCAGCCCTGCGCGGCCGCAAGCGGAGCAGCCGCAAGCGCATCGGGGAAGTTGCCCCCTGTAGCCACGAACGCCATGCCGTCGTAGTCCTCGCCCAGCGCATCGATCACGCGCAGTGCGACGGCCTCGGCGGTCTGGTAGCGATCGTCGCCGAAGACCCGCTCGACTGCGTCGTCGCCCAGAAGCGTCTTGAGTTCGGCCTCCACGCCTGCACTCACGGCGCCGGTGCCGCCGAGGATGATCACGTCTGCGACGCCGAGACGATCGATCTCCTCGGCAACGGCGGTGGGAACCACGTCCGTGCCCACAAGCAACACCGGGCCGCCAAGGGCTCCGGCGAGCGACGTGCCGCCGAGCGCGTCGGGCCAGTTGGCACCGGTCGCGATGACGGCGGTGTCAGCACCGGTCGGAAACGCGCGCCTGGAAGTCTCGACCGCGGTCACATAGCGGTTGACTCCTTCAACGGGAGTCACCGGCCCGACCGGATAACGGTACGCGAGCGCCATCCCGGCCTGTCCGACCGCCCAGCCGGTGTTCTCGTCGGTGAAGAACACGTCGCGCACGTAGCGCGAGCCACCCGACTGGTCCACGTTCCACGTCTGACCGCCGTCGGTCGTGGACAGGATGGTGCCGGAGTTGCCGACCACCCAGCCGTTGTTCGCGTCGGTGAAGTGGACGTTGATCAGCTCAGTGGTGCGGCCGGTGGCCTGCTTCTCCCAAGTATCTCCGCCGTCGGTCGTGTGAAGCACGAGCCCACCGTCACCAACGGCCCAGCCGGTGTTCGCGTCCACGAAGTGAGTGTTCCAGTACAGCTGAGTGTCCGACAAGAAGTCGGGTCTGATGTCCTCCCAGGTCTCGCCGCCGTCCGTGGAGCGGACGAGCGACCCGTTACCGGCCGCCCAGCCGTTGTCGGCATCAACAAAGAACACCGATTGCAGGAACCACTCGTTGTTCTCAACGCTGATCCAGGTGGCGCCCCCGTTCTCCGTGCGGAGAATCGGGCTGTATTCACCCGGCGGTGGAGGGCCGTCGCCAACTCCGGGAACGCCCACGATCCAGCCGTTGTTCGCATCCACGAAGTGGACGTCCCACAAGTTCTTGGTGGTCCCTGACACCTGCGGGACCCACGTATCGCCGCCGTTGGTCGACTTCAGGATCACCCCGCCGTCGCCAATGAGCCAACCCGTGTTCTCGTCGACGAAATGAACGACCGTGAGCACGGTGGAGGTTCCCGGGTCCTGAGCGACCCACGTCTCGCCGCCGTCGGTGGTCTTGAGCAGCGTCCCGTTCGCGCCGCACGTCCAGCCGATGTTCTCGTCAACGAAGTGGACAGTCGACAGGTCCTGGGTGGTGCCTGCGTCCTGCAAGGACCACGCCGCGGCGCCGCCACCCGCCGCCACCTGCACCGGACTCGCTCCGGCGGGTGATAGCACACCCACCCCGGCCAGTGACGCCACGCACACGAAGCACAGCGCCAGTCGCAAGAATCGCTGCAGTCCTGTCGACGAACGGGATGCGGGTCGCGTGCCGTACAGCTCGAGATTCGCCATATCGGTACCCCCAAACGTTTGCGGACGTAACACACGAAGGCCGACCCCGTACGGGTCGGTCTCAGCGTGTCGGCGTACCTTGAACCTAACATATCCTCACCATCGCACCGGACGCGAAGGCGATGTGCTATCTGTTCTACATGGCATATCCACAGCACATGGCGCACCACGCCGACAACCCACACGGACCCGGAGGCACACCTCGCCGCACACCCGCAGACGCCGCACACGACCTGCTCGCACGCGGCAACGTGGTCCTCGGCCCAATGGCCGGCGTCACCGAGGCGCCGTTCCGCGCCATCTGCAAGCGCATGGGCGCCGGCCTCACCTACACCGAGATGGTCAGCACCACCGGTCTGCACTTCAATCCCGACTCGCCGATCTCCAAAGCGCTTCTCACCCTCTCTGCCGAGGAGACACCGTGCGTGGTACAGATCTTCGGCGCGGACCCGCGGATCATGGGCGAGCAGGCGGCCGGGATACTGGACCGGCACGGCGACAACGTAGCCATGGTAGACATCAACATGGGCTGCCCGGTGACCAAGGTCGTGAGCAAGGGGCAGGGCGCCGCGCTCATGCGCCGACCCGAGCCGGCCGCCGAGATCGTGAGCGCCGTGGCCCACGTGTGCGGCAGCGTGCCGGTCAGCGTGAAGATCCGCTCGGGCTGGTCGGCGCTCGAGGTCAACGCCGTCGAGTTCGCCCAGCGCATGGAAGCTGCCGGGGCCGCAGCGATCGCGGTGCATGGCCGCGTGCGCTCGGCGTTCTACAACGGCCGGGCGGACTGGGACATCGTGGCCGCCGTGAAGAGGGCCGTGGCCGTCCCGGTCATCGGCAGCGGCGACGTATTCTCCGCCGAAGACGCGCGCGCCATGCTCGAGCGCACCGGCGCAGACGCGGTCATGGTCGCGCGCGGGGCGCAGGGCAACCCGTGGATCTTCCGCGAGGCGCGAGCGCTCATCGACGCCGGCGAGCCGGTCGAGCCGCCCAGCGCGTTCGAACGCGTGGACATGGCGCGCGAGCACCTGGCGGCCACCATCGGGTTCGGCGGCGAGCACGCCTTCAAGCGCATGCGCAAGCACGTGGGCTGGTACACCGCGAACATGCCCGGGTCCACGTACTTTCGCCAGCGCGCGAATCGCGCGGCGAACTCGGGCGAGCTCGACGCGCTGCTGGTCGAGTACCGCACCTACCTCGAGCAACGCGCGGCCAGGCGGGCGGGCGGCGAGGCGGACGCTACTCGCGATTGAGGCATCAGTACGTGTAGCGGCCGGGCTCCTCGGCAATCATGTACCGGCGTTGCGGGTCGTTCGGTCCGCTGGCGATCTCCACGAGCAGTCCGGCCTCCACGAGCGCGCGCAGTCGTGTCCGTGTCGCCCGTGGCGTGCGGTCGACGTGCGAGGCCACCTGAGCGGTGGACAGCCCGTCGTCGCGTGACTCGAGCGCAGCCAGGATCTTGCGGTCGACCTCGTCCAAAGCGGGGAGACCCTCGCGCGTGGAGTAGAGCGTGACCCTGAAGCGCAGCCCGACCTCGCGCAGCTCGGGGTCGGGTAGACCTGCGGCTCGACACGCTTGGAGCATCCGGCCGACCCCGCTGCCCCACTGCTCGATCAGCCTCACCTCGCGGAACACGCGGCCGAGCACGCGGTTGCGCAGTTTGGAGACGCCCTCGTACACGTCTTCAAGGGTCAGTCCGGGCACGAGCAGTCCTGGGTTCTCGATCTCGATGCGATCGTCGTAGACCGCCAGCTTGAGCGGACCGCCTCGCTGTGAGTAGTCCGCGTGGACCACGGCGTTCACGACCGCCTCGCGGAGCGCGGCCGGAGGGTACTGCCACACTTCCACCCGACGCGCGCCGTCGAACTCCGCTCTGACCGAGATGCTGCGGCGCACGAAAGCGAGCACGTGGTCGATCGCCTCAATCGGCGTGGACGTGATGTCGAGCGAATCCGCGATGACACTGCGGCCCGACCCGGTGAACCGGGCGCACTGGATCCACGCATCCGGGAAATGCTCGAGCCGTCTTGTGCCGAAGAGCAGAACACCGCCGACCGTCGGCACGAGTCGTCCCTGATACTCGGTCGCCAACCGGAGCGATTCCAGGTCGCGCCTGCGCACTGTGCGGATGCCCTCGAACGCCGCGCTCACGGCTGCCATGTCAATCGCATCGGGCGCCGCAAGATCGCCGAGGGGCTGCTCGTCGAACGTGCCTCCCTGCCCGACGCGCGTGAGCTCCTGCACGAGGTCCTGGTCCGCCAGCCGGTTGGTGGAACCGACGCGTACGTACACCCCCCGCTTGCGCCCTTCGCCGACGACCCGGTACGGCTTGGACGGGCCCGGGTGCACTCTCACAGCCACCAGCGAGGTATCTCTCCACGGGAGAATCTCGATATCGGGCACCAGCCGCGGAGCTACGAGGTCGGCCAGCAGGTTGGCAACCCGCTCCTCGGCCTCCAGCGGATCGCGCACGCCCACAATCTCGCGGCTCCGGTCGGCGACCCCAATCACGATCACGCCGCCTGCGGTGTTCGCGAACGCGACGGCTGTGCGCGCTAGCGAATCGCCGTTCGTATCGTCGCGCTTGAACTCGAGGGTCTTGCCTTCGTGCCGCGCAAGGATGTTCCGCAGTTCCATAGTCAGAAGATTACTCGGAAGTATACGTAATCGCAAGACTTCCGAGTAGCGCCCTCGGTCTGGGCAGCGGCGGCCACGTGCAACGCGACGCGAGGCGGGCGGGCGGCCAGACGGGCGCTACGGCGTGATCGTCACGTCGCCGCCGGTCTCGTCTTCGCGCTCCTTGGCGGCCTGCGGGTCTTGCGCGGCCGGACGGTAGTCGAACGGGACCGCGCGCCCCTGGTTCGCCCACTCGAGCATGCGCGCGTCGCACGTCCGGCACAGCGGCACGGCCGTCATCCCCACGATCGACAGCTGCGTACCGCGCGAATACTGCGTGAGTGCTCGCTGACGCAGCTCGATCTCGGTACCGCCGCACGTGGCGCACACGATAGGGGCGGCGTCGCGCAGCCACGACTCGCCACACGCGCCGCATGTGATGCGGATGCCGTCGGGCGAGTCGCTGCCGGACAGATCCTCGGTCTCTCCGCATGTGGGACATGTGATGTTGAGCTGCATGCCGCTTGCCTCCTGGCGTGAAACGGGCCGCCCGCAGGCGACCCGGTCGGTTCGTTGGTGCCCCCACGGGTATTCGAAACCCGGTCTCCGCCTTGAGAGGGCGGTGTCCTTGGCCACTAGACGATGGGGGCGCTCTTGGCTCGCCTGCGCGGTGCCGCACACACAAACCAAGAGCATACCGTACCCGTCAAGCAGGTTCCGTGCCGCCTGGCCTGCTCTCAATACATGCCGAGGATCGACACATGCCAGGGGTCCTCGGCCGGACCCGCAAGGGTAGCGAGCGGTTCTGGGCGACCCCCATCCCGACCGAATCGGACGATCGCCTGTCCCGCCTCGTTCGATGAGACGTACAGGAAGTCCCCGCCGGGCAGGTAGCAAAGCGGTCGCGCGCCGCTCTCGAAACGCGTGGCAGGAGCACTCGTGGCCACGACAGACTCGACCCCATCCGCCACCTCGTACAGCACACGCGTTGGCTCGGGCGTGTAGCGCACGCGGTCCTCCAGGCGCCGGTCTTCCGAGTACGGGTCCCGCACCACGCCGACAACGTGCTCCCCTTCCGGCGGTCCGGTCGAAAAGCCGGGCGTGAAGGTCTGGACCCGGCTTTCCTCGGCCAGGACCTTTCCGTCCCGAATGCGGTACGTGCGCACCGGGTACGCGATGGTCGCGTCTGTCGAGCCGTGCCACATGCCGCAGCCGGTCTGGTAGCGGAACTCGACTGGGATGCCGTCGTCGGGCGCCAGCAGACCCTGCGTGAAGGTGCCGACAGCGCAGACCGGGGCAACGTGCAGGTCCTCGCCCGCGAGCTTCTCTGCCGTCTCGAACGTCTCCGGGAAGCGCGCGAGCGGCTCGAGGTCACCACCGTCAACAGGCACGCGCCAGATGCCCTGGACACCCATCATGGCCGAGGACTCACGCAACCGGTCGACCCACCCCTCGATGAGGTAGAGCCACTCGTCATCGCCCGCGACCACGGACAGCGCGCCGGGACCGACCTCACCGCGCCAGTCATCGGCATCGGGGATGCGGGCAAGCACGGTCGCCGTGTCCTCGGCCAGATCGAAACGCACCAGGCGGCGCTGCTTCGGCGGACTCGGTATCTCCATGAGATGCGGCACGCGGTACAGCGAGGCGATCGGGTCGCCATCCGGCGTCCAGGTGCACGCGAAGACGCCCGAACCCGAGGCGAGCGTTGTGTCCTCGCGCGACGCGATGTCGAACACGTGCAAGCTGGGCTCAGGGATGGTCGAGTTGACGTCGGGGTCGAGCATGTAGGCGATCTTGGTTGCATCGGGGGAAAGCGCGGGGCGTGCGAGACCGGCGAATCGCGGCGTGAGCGTGACGATCTCGGAGCGTTGCGGGCCCGACGCGGTGCCGTCGAGCTCGATCTCGACGAAGTGGTTCCAGTCACCGCGGGTGATGACCAGCACCGCGCGTGTCGGGTCGGGCGGCGGTCCGCTGGTCGCAGGTGACGGCGGCGCTTGAGCACCGGGGCTGGTGCAGCCCACAACGGGTGCAGCGATGAGCGCAAGGCACAGCGCAGCAGCCACACGTGCCGGACCCCGCATCAGCGACCCTTCTTCCCCCGCAGCCCTCGCGCGATCAGCACCCCGCCGCCCGCGATCGCCGCTATCCCCGGCCCGGGCAGCACGAGCATCGGGACACCAACGGCAACGAGCACGCCGCCGATTACGAGCGAACCCACGCGCACGCCCTTCGAGTGCGTGGACGGATCGCGACGGGTGGCCCCGGAAGGCGCCCCGTGCGGGGTCGTCTCCCCGGCAGAAGGGGTCTGTGTGTGCTCGTGTTCGTCTCCGGTGGTCATGCCCCATTCTAGCGCGCTGGGTACGCAAGCTGGTCAGCGCGGTTCTCCCCTCCACACGTCCTACGGGCGCACAACACACGTTACGAGTGCCACCCGCTGTGGCATCAACAACGAGAATTGTGCGTCCGGCCTCTTTTGGCGGCACGGCGGCGTCTCACAATGTGCGACACAGAGCGCCAGTGGGATAGCGCCGATGCAACCGCGAGTGCATGGTTCTGCCGACAATACGCGACCTCAACCCGTGCTGGCCGGCGGACTCAGATCCGCGGGTGTCCGAGCATGACCGAGTTGCGCCGCCCCTGGCGGCACGGAGTAAGGAGGTGCGTAGGCATGGCGGCTGACGAACATGGCCGACAAGCTGGAGATCGGCGTCACACGTGGAGAAGCGCGAGCGTCACGAGAGTACCCGGACCGAGACTCGCACTCGTCGCTGTGGTGGCTTGTGCACTCATGGCCGGGGTTTCCTCCACGGTGGCGGCACCCTCGCCCAGCGGGGATGATGGGAACGGCGCGGCGCGCTACGAGCGCAAAATGGAAGCCGCAGCTGAGCGATTCGAACGCGTGGTCACGCAAGACGAGCGCGAGGAAGCTTCGGCGAATCTCTCTGAACTGATCGAGTCAGTCGGAGCCACGAGAGATACCGTCACCCCGCTCGGCTCTGAATCGTACGTCGCTAAGGCTGCCGCGGAGCTCCCCGGGCCCGGCGACGTGCCGGACTACTCGGGAGTGACGCCGAACTGGGCGTACACCCCACCGCTCAGGAAGTTCGTCGACTCGCTACCAGGACTAGGGTCTGTGAACGCGAACAACCTCGGTCAGTTCCTATCAATAGCCAAGCCCGACACGATCACCTATCCGGGCTGCGACTACTACCAGATCGAGCTTCGCGAGTACACGGAGCAGATGCACTCCGACTTGCCTCCAACGACACTGCGCGGCTACGTGCAGGTGAACAACGGAACGGACGCGCAAGGCAACAACACCGTTCTGCCCGATCCGATCCACTACCTGGGCCCGACGATCATCGCCCAGAAGGACCGCCCGGTGCGGGTGAAGTTCACTAACGCCCTTCCGACCGGCGAAGATGGCGATCTGTTCATACCGGTCGACACGAGCGTGATGGGCGCGGGCCTGGGGCCACTCGGCGAGGATGTGCCCGAGGGCATGCCCGCCGAGTATACGGAGAACCGCGCCTCCGTTCACCTGCATGGCGGCCGCACGCCGTGGATCAGTGACGGTACCCCGCATCAGTGGATCACGCCGGCAGGAGAGAACACTCCGTATCCTGAGGGCGTCAGTGTGGTGAACGTGCCGGACATGGCCGATCCGGGGGACGGATCGCAGACGTTCTACTACACCAACGCGCAGAGCGCGCGCCTCATGTGGTACCACGACCACGCATTCGGCATCACCAGACTGAACGTCTGCGCAGGCATGGCGTCGCCATATCTGCTCAGCGACGAGGCCGAGGAGAAGCTCGTAGCCGACGGCACCATCCCCGAAGAACAGATCCCACTCGTCATCCAGGACAAGACCTTCGTCGACGCCGAGACCATTGGAGAAACGGACCCAACGTGGCGCTGGGGAACAGGCAACGACGAGGACGGTGACGGATACCCCGACTACAAGACCGGTGACCTGTGGATGCCGCACGTGTACATGCCCGCGCAGAACCCGTATGACTTGAGCGGGTACAACGCCATGGGTCGCTGGCACTACGGACCCTGGTTCTGGCCGCCCACCAATGTCGAAGTCGGTCCGGTTCCGAACCCGTACTACGACCCCGTAAACGCCCCATGGCAGCCGGAGATGATTCCCGGCGTGCCGCATCCGTCGATGGGCATGGAGGCCTTCTTCGACACACCCATCGTGAACGGCACGGCGTATCCGACCCTGGAGGTCGATCCGAAGGCCTACCGGTTCCGGATTCTCAACGCAGCGAACGACCGCTTCTGGAACCTCCAGCTCTACGAAGCAGCGCCGACGGTCAACGCGCTCCGATCCGCCGGACAAGACCGGTATGCCACGGCAGCGATTACGGCCAAGATGGCGTTCCCGCGCTGGGCCGGAGTCAAGCACGTGGTAATCGCGTCTGGTACGGACGCATCGCAGGTCGATGCCTTGGCCGCGGCAGGACTCGCAGGAATCCACGATGCACCGCTGCTGCTCACGCGTACGTTCTCGCTGCCGGCAATAACGCGAGACGCGATCGTTGCGATGCCCGACGGCGTACAGATCCACATCGTCGGTGGCTCAGCGGCGGTATCCGATAGTGTCATGTCCGAACTCAGAGGGCTTGCCGGCGTGGCAAACGTCGACCGCTTCTGGGGTACCGACCGCTACGGCACGGCGCTCGCGGTTGCGAACGAAATGAAGCGCTTCCTGGGCGCCGACTTCCCGACCGAGGCGTTCATTGTGAGCGGATCCACGCCGGCGAACTTCTACGACAGTCTGGTGGCAGGCCCCGCCTCATTCGCGATGCACTATCCGATCCTGCTCGTTAAGAACAGCGTGGCACCGCCAGTGACCACGGCTGGAATCGCCGCACTCGGGATAACGCGCCCGTACATCGTGGGAGGCACCGGCGCGGTGAGCGATTCGGTCGCGACACAGCTCGGGATTCCACCAGCCGACAGGATCTGGGGAATCGATCGGTATTCGACGGCGTCTGCCTTTGCCGATCGTGCCGCGAGCGAGGGATGGCTGGCACTCAACTCGGTCGGCATCGCATCCACGACGATCGACGCTCTGTCGGGCGGCGCGGCAATGGGTCACCTGGGCGGGCCGATGCTGCTCACGAGGACTCCGGCGTTGGCGCCGCAAACCGAGGCGTTCCTCGAAGCGCACTTCTGGGACATTGAAGACACGCACATATTCGGCGGAACCGGCGTGGTCAGTGCGGCCGCGATGCAAAGAGCCATGGACATCCTGGCGAAGTGGTCAGAGGTCGACATGGTTCCCGCTGCACCCGGCTCGACCGGCTTCCCGGACTACTGGCCGACGGACGGCAGAGAAGGAGGTGTTCCCGACCCGAGTGCGGCCGGTCCCGACATGATCCAGATCGGCACCGAGGGCGGATTCCTGCCGACACCGGTCGTGCTTCCAACCAAGCCCCTCTCCTGGAACTTGGATGTCACCACGTTCAACGCCGGGGTCGTCGAGGCTGGCACCGTCATGCTCGGTCCGGCGGAGCGCGCCGACCTCATCGTCGACTTCTCCAAGTACGCCGGCAAGACGTTGATCGTATACAACGACGGGCCGGCACCATGGCCGTCGGGCGATCCGCGCTATGACTACTACACAGATGCCCCCGACTACACCGACGCGGGCGGCCACGAGGGAGCACGACCGGGCTACGGGCCCAACGTTCGCACGGTCATGCAGATCAAGGTTGCCGACACGACTGCGGCCGAGCCGTTCGACGTTGCCGCGCTCGAAGCGGCGTTCGCGTCTACCGACGCGAGGGAAGGCGTGTTCGAGTCGTCGCAAGAGGACATCATCGTGTCGCAAGCGGCGTACAACTCCGCGTACAACGAGAACTTCTCGTCGACCTTCCCCGACTGGGGCTTCGCACGCATCTTCGACACCGAGATGACCTTCAAGACGGTCGATGGGGACACGGTGACCCTGCCGTTCGAGCCCAAGGCGATTCAAGATGAGATGGGCGAGACGTTTGACAAGATCTACGGTCGAATGGCAGGCAAGTTTGGCCTGGAGATTCCCAATACGGTCGCTGGACTCCAGAACTTCAACCTCTACGACTTCATGGGTCCGCCGACCGAGATCATCGGAGCCTCACTCAAGGGCAGTCAGATCGGCGAGTTGGACGACGGGACGCAGATATGGAAGATCACGCAAAACGGCGTAGACACGCACCCCGTGCACTTCCACTTGTTCGAGGTGCAGCTTCTCAACCGGGTGGCGTGGGACAACCGGATCATGATGCCGGATCCGAACGAATTGGGCTGGAAGGAGACGGTGCGCGTCAACCCGCTTGAGGACACGATTGTCGCGTTGCGGGCGATTCTGCCCGAGGTGCCGTTCGATGTCCCCAACAGCGTACGCCCCATGGACCCGACCATGCCCCTGGGGATGCTCATGTACGGTCCGGGCGAGATCTTCGACCCACTGGGTGAGCCGGTCTTTCCGGTCTACAACAGCCTCGTGAACTTCGGCTACGAATACATGATGCACTGTCACATCTTGAGCCATGAAGAGATGGACATGATGCGTCCCATCGTGATCGGAGAAGAGCCGAACCCGCCAACTGACCTCGCCGTCTCCCTCGAGGTAGGTGTCGCGACGCTCACGTGGACCGACAACTCATCCAACGAGACCGGATTCGTGATCGAGAGGGCAGCAGACTCGGAGTTCACGAGTCCGACCGTGACGTTCACCGCGGACGAAGACGCAACCACCTATCCCGACGAGACTACCGAACCGGGTCAGACGTACTTCTACCGCGTGTACGCCACCAACGTCGTCGGAGACGCGACCGACTACACCGCTGGCAATCCGGCAACAATCGGCTTCCCGAACAGGGCCTTCGACTCCGACTACGCGAACGTCGTTTCGATCGCCAACGATTCCGTGCCCCTCGCAGCGTTTGAGGCGCTGGGCAAGCAGATCTTCTTCGACACCAACCTGTCCGACCCGGTCGGCCAGTCGTGCGCCTCGTGCCACGATCCTGCAGCCGGGTTCGCAGACCCCGACGGTGACGCCGTCTCTCCGGGCGCCCTGGCAGGCAGGGCGGGCAATCGCAATGCGCCGATGACCGCCTACGCCGCCTACACACCGCCGTTCGGCTTCGATAGCGACATCGGAGCGTACATCGGCGGACAGTTCTGGGACGGGCGCAGCGACACGCTCAAAGACCAGGCCAGGTTCCCGTTGCTGAATCCTCTCGAGATGAACATGCCCGATGAGCTTTCAGTGGTAGAGGCCGTGGCGGCATCCGCATACGCAGCAGATTTCCTGGCCGCATTCGGCCCCGGAAGCCTGGACACGTCCGACACGCCAGCGGCCTTCGATCGCATTATCGCGGCGATCGGGTCATACGAACGAACAGACGAAATGAGCCCGCTCACCTCAAAGCACGACTACGCGATGACGCTGAGCGGTCCAGCGCGTCTCATGGTATTCACCATGCAGGAACTCCAGGGCATGTCGCTCTTCAACGGCAAGGCCCGGTGTTGGGAGTGCCACGCGACACCCATGGGCGGCATGTCCCTGATGGATCCCGACATGGCCGAGATACCGAGCCAGCTCATCCTGTTTAGCGACTACCGGCACTCGAACCTCGGTATTCCGAAGAATCCCGACAACCCGTTCTACGACCTACCCCCCGAACTCAACCCCGACGGTGCGAACTGGATCGATCACGGCCTGGCGAGCGTGATGCCGGGCGGCGTGGCAGACAACCCTGAACTCGACGGCCTGTTCAAGACCCCGAGCCTCCGCAATGTCGCACTTACCGCGCCGTACGGCCACAATGGGTACTTCGCGACCCTCAAAGATATCGTCCACTTCTACAACACCAGGGATGTTCCGGGCGCAGGCTGGCCCGAACCCGAGGTTGCAGCGAATGTGGATACGGAGCTGATGGGGGACCTGGGGCTGACTGATGCGGAAGAGAATGCGATCGTGGCCTTCCTCGGCACACTGAGCGACGGGTGGACTCCCCCGACGCCATAGCTGTCCAGAGCAGCCGCTCTCGCAGATTGGCGACGGCTCCCAGGACCAGGTCGGTTCTGGGAGCCGTGGGCTGCACGTCGTTCTGTCAGCCGCGTGCCATCACCGGCGCCGCGGGTGCTAGTACAGCAGCGACCCCACCTCGTCGCGGACGTCTTGGGTCACGACACCCACGCCGCCCAGGTAGCGCATGGTCCAGATCGCGTTCTTGTGGTCCTCGATCGCGCCTGACACCGTGGGCTCGAGCGGCTTGTCGCCGCGGGTGAGCAACATGATGGAGCGGTCGCGTGCCTGCATGGGCCCGCCTGTCAGGGCATCGGGGAAGTTCTTGCCGGTCGCGAGCGCGGTGTAGGTCCAGTTCATGTTGGCTTGCGCCTGCGCCCACCAGCCGATCTCCACAGCCGTGTCGTAGCGGTCGTCGCCGGAGATGCGGTCAACGCTTGCGTCTCCGAGCAGTGTGTTGAGCTGCGCCTCGGTGCTGGCGCTGACGGCGCCCGTACCGCCCAGGACATACGCGTCGACCACGCCGTCGTTCTGCATCGCGCCGAGCGTGCTCTCGCGCAATCCAGATGCCGGCGCGAGGTAGAGCGGCCAGCCGTTGGCCGCAGCGACCGGCGAGCAGGCCAGCGCATCGGGGAAGTTCGCACCTGTCGCGACGAACGCCGTGTTGTCGTAGTCCGCGCCTTGAACGGTGACGATCTTCTCGGCGATCAGCTCTGCGGTGGCGTAGCGGTCAGCACCGCCGATGCGCGCGACCTCCACGCCCGGGATCGCGTCGATCGCTGCTGCGACCGAGGCCGACACGGCACCGGTGCCGCCAAGCACGATCGCGCGGTCGGCGCCCAGGCGGATGATCTCGGCAGAGACCGCGCTGGGAAGCGTTGTCGTGTCAACAAGCAGGATCGGTGCGTCGAGCACGCCGGCAAGCGCCGAGCCGCCGAGTGCGTCGGGCCAGTTGCGGCCCGTTGCGATCACCACGGTCTTGAAGCCCTCAGGGTCTTCCATCAGCCCATTGGGGTACGCGGCCTCAGAGGCCTTGACCGCCGTCTCGTAGCGGTTGGCGCCGGCGATGGGTTCATCGGCGGTGGGAACCGCGGTGAACCAGCGCGAGACTCGGTCGTTGCCCAAGTCCCCTACCGCCACGTAGCGCTCCTCAAGTGGCTCAACTCCGCAGGGATCCTGAAGCTGTCCGTCTCCCGAACCCTCGGTCCCGAACTGCGTCAAGAAAGCCCCCGTGGGGCTGAACTTCTGTACGCGGTGGTTCGTGAGTTCCACCACGTACATGTTGCCGTGCGGGTCGAACTTGATGTCGTATGGCTCGTCGAACTCCCCGGGGCCGGAGCCCGTGCTCCCCATCTTGCCGATGAGATCTCCCATGGGCGTGAAGTACTGCAGTCGGTCGTTGCCGGAGTCCGCGACCCAAAGACGGCCCTCCCGGTCGAACTCAACGGCGATCGGCCAGACGAATTGTTCGTCTGCCGCACCAAACGAGCCCCATTTCCTCACGAAGGTGCCGTCAGGTTCGAGAACATCGATGCGATGGTTCCCGTAGTCCGCGATGTAGAGATTCCCATCGGGTCCGAGCGCCACGTCGGTCGGCGAGTCGAGTTGACCGTCTCCGGAGCCGATGGTCCCGATCGAGTAGTGGTAATTCCCAGCAGTGTCCCAAATAGAGATCCGGTCGTTGCCGTAGTCGGCGAGGTAGATGATTCCGTCGTCAGTGACCTCCATCAGCCACGGCCAGTGCATCTGTCCCGGGCCGGAACCGTCAGTGCCGAACTCCCTTAGCGCCGTGCCGTCCGCGTCGAAGACCTGGATCCGGTGGTTGTCGTCGTCTGCGACGAACACCTCACCATACGGTCCCTGCTCGACCCCGGCCGGCCCCTGCAGCTGGCCTAAGGCCGTGCCGGTACTGCCCCAGTGGTCTACCCAGTCGTAGTTCGGATAAACCGCGATCGCAGCGAGTGGCAGTGCACACAGGATGCCGACGACCACCGCCGCAGTCACAACTCGTCGCGCCATCGCACTCAGAGCCCCTCCCCTGGGCATTCGCGAGCGAACGACGTCCGCTCTCGGAAGCGACGCCCCTCACGTGAAAGGATACCCGCACGCGCGCCTTTGCGCGCGCCTGCCGACCATCCCGGTGCTTGTGCACGCGCCCGACGGTCGCGCGCCGCGTCGGCGGATACGAGGAAGGACCGCCCACTAACGTGGACGGCCCGACCGGAATGCCTGGTGCCCCCAAGGGAATTCGAATCCCTGTTGCCGCCTTGAAAGGGCGGAGTCCTTGGCCTCTAGACGATGGGGGCATATTCGCTTGTGGTGGGCCGTGCAGGTCTCGAACCTGCGACCTTGGGATTAAAAGTCCCCTGCTCTGCCAACTGAGCTAACGGCCCGCATGGCATGGTGGCGCCACCGCCTCATAGAGCACCGCGTAGTCTAGCGAGCGGGAGTGCGCCGGTCAAACCTCATCGGCATGTCGTGCGGGCGGATGGGGCCAGGTCAGGCCGAAGGGGAATGTTACGGTAGGTAGAGGAGTCGCCGTCGGCGGGGGGTCACGCATGCCGGCGGCCGGACCCGATCCGAGCCCCCGTGAGGTCAATGAAGCGACTGATCCTTGTCTCGAACCGTCTGCCGATCTCGGTGGAGAAGCGCAAAGGCGAGTACGTGTTCAAGGGGAGCGTGGGCGGCGTGGCCACGGGCCTGGGCTCCTACCACGACACGCACGAGAGTCTGTGGGTCGGCTGGGCCGATCTGCCCGCCGCACGCATCGACGCAACCGAGCGCGAGCAGATATCGGCGCGCTTGCGCGAGGAAAAGCAGTGCGTGCCCGTGTTCTTGACCAAAGACGTGGTCCGCGGCTACTACTATGGCTTCTCGAACCGCACGCTGTGGCCGCTGTTCCACAACTTCGTGCAACACGTGGAGTTCGACGCCGACATGTGGGCCGCCTACGAGCGCGCGAACAAGCGCTTCCGTGATGCCGTGCTGGAGGTCGCGCGGCCCGGCGACATCATCTGGATCCAGGACTACCAGCTCATGTTGCTGCCCAAGATGCTGCGCGACAAGATGCCGGACGCCACCATCGGCTGGTTCCTGCACATCCCATTCCCCCCGTTCGAGACCTTCCGCATGTTGCCGTGGCGCGAGAAGGTCTTAGAGGGGATCTTGGGCTCGGACCTGGTCGGCTTCCACACCTACGACTACGTGCGCTACTTCCTGGGCAGCGCCCGGCGGCTGTTGGGCACCGAAGACCAGCTCGGGCGTCTTACCGTGGACGGGCGGCTCGTAACCGTCGACGCGTTCCCCATGGGCATCGACTACGACCGCTACGCCGACGGGGTCCGCGAGCCCAAGGCCAAGCGCGAGATCGCCACGATGCGCAAAGGCACCGGTGATCGCAAGATCATCTTGGGCGTGGACCGGCTCGACTACACGAAAGGCATCCCGGAGCGCCTGCGCGCGTTCGACATGTTCTTGGAGCGCCACCCCGAGTGGCGCGAGCGCGTGGTCATGATCGCCGTGGCGGTACCCTCGCGTACGCGCGTGGACACGTACCGGCAGCTCAAACAGGAAGTCGACGAGCTCGTCGGCCACATCAACGGCCGCTGGTCCACTATGGACTGGACTCCCGTGCGCTACTACTACCGCTCGCTGCCGTTCCCGCGGCTGGTGGGCATGTACGGGATGGCCGACGTCTCGCTCGTGACCCCGCTTCGCGACGGCATGAACCTGATCGCGAAAGAGTACGTCGCGGCGTGCGGGGACAGCACCGGCGTGCTGGTGCTCTCCGAGATGGCCGGCGCAGCGCGTGAGCTAGGCGAGGCGGTCCTGGTCAACCCGAACGACCTGGATGGCATGGTGGAGGCGATCCACACCGCACTCGAGATGCCTGCCGAGGAGCAGCGCGAGCGCCTCGAGGTCATGCAGCGGCGCTTGAAGCGGTACACCGTTCGCAGGTGGGCCGAGGAGTTCCTCGGCGAACTGGAAAGCGCGAAGCTCGCGCAAGTCGGCTACGGGGCGCACCTGCTCGACGACTGGGGCCGCGAACGGTTGCTCAACCAGTACGCGCACTCGAAGGAACGGCTGCTGTTCATCGACTACGACGGCACCCTGATGCCTTTCGCCGACCGCCCCGAGCACACGCCGCCCGACGACGAGGCCGTCGACCTGCTGTTCAAGCTGAGCGCGGACACTCGCAACGAGGTCGTGGTGATGTCGGGCCGCGACCGTCACACTCTCGACCAATGGCTCGGCCACCTGCCGCTTCAGCTTGCCGCAGAGCATGGCGTGTGGATCAAGGGGCGCTCTGGTGAGTGGGTGACAATCGAGCCGATGAGCGCCGAGTGGAAGGACCGCGTGCGCTCCGTGCTCGAGATCTGGGTGGACCGCACGCCGGGGTCGCACATAGAGGAGCGTGACTTCTCGATGGCGTGGCACTACCGCGGGATCCATCCCGAACTCGCGGTCACCCGCGTCACCGAGCTCAAGGAAGCACTGGTGAGTGTGGCCGCGGACCTTGGACTGTCGGTCGTCGAGGGGAACAAACTACTTGAGCTCAAGCCCGCCGGGGTCAACAAGGGTTCGGCCGCTCACCGCTGGATGTGCCGTGAGGAGATCGACTTCGTGCTCGCTGTTGGCGACGACCGCACGGACGAAGACGTTTTCGAGGCCGCACCGGACGACGCGTGGACCATCAAGGTCGGGCCGGGTTCGACGCGCGCGCGCTGGTCGTTGCGTTCGTTTCGTGGAGTGCGTACGTTGCTCGCGCAGGCACTCGATGCCGCCAACCAAGGAGAACGCAGATGAAACGCCTGGAAGACTACCGGGACATAGTCCCCGACCTCATTCTCGCCGACCTGCACAAGCGGGCATCGAAGCTCTACGACCGGCACGTGGTGCACGTGAACTCGACCGCCCAAGGCGGCGGCGTGGCGGAGATGCTGTACTCGCTGGTACCGCTCACCAATGACGCAGGTGTGGACTGCGGCTGGCGCGTGCTTGTCGGGGGCAGCGACTTCTTCAACGTGACGAAGGCGTTCCACAACGGCCTGCAAAGCGAACCGATCGACCTTTCCGACCAGAAGAAGCTGCTGTACACCCAGGTCAATGAGGCGTTCTCGCAGTACACGCACATCTCGGACACCGACGCTATCGTGATCCACGACCCGCAGCCGCTTCCGATCATCCGCTTCTACAAGAAGCGGCAGCCGTGGATCTGGCGCTGCCACATCGACCTGTCCGAGCCCGACCCCGTGCTGTGGGACTACTTGCAGGGCTACATCCTGCGCTACGACCTCCTGATCGTGAGTCACGAGGACTACAAGAAG